>Ga0256832_1000141_pt1 | contig 42820 bp, 46 predicted proteins | sample 134614metaG_FD_190534 | JGI IMG/M metagenome (GOLD analysis project Ga0256832, IMG submission 190534) | Hydrothermal vent microbial communities from Lau Basin, Pacific Ocean - 134-614 | ecosystem: Environmental > Aquatic > Marine > Hydrothermal vents | place: Pacific Ocean: Lau Basin | collected...
ATAGGTATAGGATTTGGAATACAGGATATTGTTAACAACTTTGTAAGCGGGTTTATAATTCTTTTCAGCAGAACAGTTAAAAGGGGTGATTGGATAACCCTTGGTGATAAGTTTGGAAAAATTGTTGATATAGGTATAAGGACATCTACTCTAAGAACACTTGATAATATAGATATAATAATACCAAATTCCCATCTTATATCTGGAGAGCTGATAAATTGGTCTTATACGGATAATACGGTAAGAATTCATATTCCTGTTGGCGTTTCCTATTCTTCAGATGTTGATATGGTAAGAAATACCCTTCTTGATGTGGCAAAGAAATCTGAAGATGTTCTTGAAAATCCACCGCCTGAAGTTAGATTTGTTGAGTTTGGGGACAGCTCACTTAATTTTGAACTTTTGGTCTGGATTAATGTTAAAAAAGTTCCTGTCCCTCTGGCAAAAAGCAACCTAAATTATATGATATGGTATGCTTTCAAAGAGAAAGGAATTCAAATTCCTTTCCCTCAACAAGATGTATGGTTTAAAAATGAACTTGTAATAAAAAAAGCCCCGAAGGGCCTGTGATATTATTTTTTCTTATTTATTAGATTCTTTAGCTCAGGTGGTAAATTCTGTGGGTCTGGACTGTAGATCCATGGCAGATTTGGTACTGTTGTATAGGCTGGTGCGAGTGAGTTTGGATAATCACCAAGCGGCTTGATGTAGTCAGGTGTTATATTAAATATAACAAGGTTTGGATCATCTAAAGCAAATTCTCCTTTACCGGTCTCTTCATTCATAGAAGTAAATATTTTTACAGACTGTATTCCATAAAATTTCGTATCCACTTTAGCAGGATGACAGGTCATACAGAAAACCCCAACCTGAGATCCTCCTTTTGTATCAACTCTAAGATACTTCCAATTTGGGTTAGAAGGATGAGGATCATGGCAGCTAACACATTGAAGTATCCCTTTTCTCAACAACTTTTCAGGTACTTTGGCGACTTTAGGGTTTGGTTTAATTCCTACAGGATGAGTCATATGAAGATAAATAGGTCTAACTCCAGCTCCTCCAAATTCTGTTAGGTTATGACATCCCAGGCACAATGCGTTTATGTCTTGAGGTTTTTTTCCTGTTCGTGGGTTAATGTACTTGTCGTTTTTTACTTTGAAGATTTTCTGTGCCTTTGCGTAATGGGGATCGTGGCATCCTAAACAATCAAGTCCTTCATGAAGTCCTGCTGCCAGGGATGATCCTGATAAAAACAGGAAAGCCAGAAAGATTAAAACTCTAATCATATCAACCCTCCCTGTATTAAATTAAAATTATGAATAAATATTGTTATTATTTGAGTATAATTAAAGATAATTTGCAATTCAAGGGTAGCACATAAAAAGCCATATAAACATTGTACAAAGTGGTATAAAAAGATAGGCAGTAATAAGATATATGGGTATATTTTTTATAATCTTGATGATTGCTATGTGCAAAAATGAGATCAAAAATTCCAGAAATTTCCAAAAAATTCCAAATAATTCCAAATGGGTTAAATTCAGTTAAAGTATTGATAAATTTATTTGAGCATTGATTTTTCTATGGAGGCGGGGGCGGGAATCGAACCCGCGCATAAGGGATTTGCAGTCCCCTGCCTTACCACTTGGCTACCCCGCCATGGAGAGTTATATTATAGCACAGTTTATTTATTCTGCCAGTCTGTCAAGAACATGTTTTTCTGGTATAACGCAATAAAAATTCCCATTAAATACGATCTCATTTTTTTCGTTTTTGGCGGTTACCTCAACTGTTCTCTTGTTTTCATTTTTCTCTGTAACTATTCCTTCAAAAAAAAGATGTTCTCCCACCCTAACAGGTTTTAGAAATCTTACTTCTGCCTTTGAAAGAACAACATTTGGATGATTAACAGAAAGCATTGCACAGTAATCTGCAGCAGAAAAAATAAAACCTCCGTGAACTAAACCTTTTTTATCAGCCTTCATTTTTTCGGTTATTTCAAGAATAACAGAGGCAAATCTGTCTGTTTCAACTGTTGTAGGAATTCCTGAAAGAGTTTGATCAATTTCTTGATGGGTTTTTATTTCCATATTCTCCTCCATTTTTGTCTGGTTTGCTTTTATAATAAAACATTATACGATCAACAAGCTTTTTTAGAACAGGGGCAGACACTGTTCCTCCACCGATAAATTCCCATTTCTTTATTCTTTTTGGTTCGTTTGCAAATATTACGACTGTAAATTTTGGGTTTTCTGCTGGGAAGTATCCTGCAAACCATGTGTAAAATTTCTCGTCTGACAGAGCTTTTATTTTAGGATCGTATTTTTGTGCAGTCCCTGTTTTACCAGCTATTGTAAAGTAATTGGATCTTCCTTTTTTTGCTGTGCCAATCTCAACAACCTGTTTTAGTATTTTTTGAAGTATTTCAACAGATTTATCTGAAAGAACTTTGCCTACTACCTTTTTTTCAGGTTTTTTTATATCTCCTGTTTCCTTATTTATTATCTGTTTTATGAAGTTTGGTTTCAGTAGATAACCGCCGTTTGCTATAGCTGAGTAAGCCATTGCTATCTGGATAGGGGTTGCTGTCCAGTTCTGTCCTATTGACGCATAGGCTATTTCTACAGGTCTTTTATCTTTTCTTATAAGTCCTGATGCCTCTCCGGGAAATGTTTTTGTTGATTTTCCAAATCCCAGAGAAAACAGTCTTTTATAAAATCTATCCGGATCAAGTTTTAATGCGATTTCTATAGCTCCCACATTAGAAGAATATATTATTATTTCATCGGCTGTAAGGTTTTTGAACTTTTTGTGATCTCTTATTCTTATACCGTCAACTGTTATACTTCCTTCACCACAGTAATACTTTTTAGAGAATGAGATCTTTTCTTCATCTATCGCTTCGGCAAGAACGAAAGGTTTTGCTAAAGATCCAGGCTCATACGCATTGTGAAAGGTGATATTTTTATGGTTTTTGTATCTGTAGTATCTGTTTGGATTGTAGTTAGGATATGTTGCGTTTGCAACAATGTCTCCTGTATTTGGATCAACTACGAGTATTAAAGCTTCTTTTGGTCTTCTTTCTTTCACAAACTCTTTTAGTACATCCTCTACTATAAACTGTATATTACTGTCTATTGTTAACTTTATATCGTGACTTTTTTCTAAGTTTTCTTCATTTTCAATAGTGAACGGATTTCCCATAGCATCTTTCATCACAAGTATGTTTCCTGTGCCTCCTCCTAATTTTTTATCGTATTTCAGCTCAAGACCTTCCATTCCCTTTCCTGTTGTTCTACTGACAAATCCTATGGTTGAGCCAGCTATACTGCCAAGTGGATAAAATCTTTTTGAAGACTCAATAATTCCGATATTCCATTCTCTTAATTCTTTTCTCAAGGTTAGAAGTCTTTCTTTTAGAGATTTATCAAGACCTCTTGCAAGGACTACATAATGTTTTTTTGTGTAGAGTTTGTTCAATATCGTTCTGTATGGTTTTTTTATAAGAGTGGAGAGTTCTTTTGCGACTCTCTCTTTGTTTTTTATATATTTAGGTATCACAAATATATCAACTGTGGGAACGCTTATTCCTAAAATTCTATTGTTGCTATCGTAAATTGTTCCTCTGGGAAGAATAATTTTTTCCTTTGTGTAATACTGTTTTTTTATGTACTCGAGGAAATAATCTCTCTCTATTATCTGAAAGTAAAACAGTCTGATGATTACGATTAAGAAAGAAAAAGCTATAAGAGAAGCAACAATATAAACCCTACTCTTTACCATTCAGTTCCTTACTTGTCAATGAAACGAACCTTTGAATAATCTACAGGTTGCATACCTAATTTTCTTTTCGCTATTTTTCCTATTCTGTCAGGGGATGAAAGCTTGCTTATATCTTTTTTTAGCATCATATTTTTAGCTGTTAGCTGATTTTTCACATGAGTAAGATCGGTTATTTCTTTGTTAACTTTGAAATAATATTGGTTGTACAATGCCATTGTTCCGCTGACGCAAAGAAAAAATACCCAAAATTTTATATATCTTTTTATGTATATAAAATCTCTTTTAAGCTCTATGACTGTATCTTTTATCATGGCTATACCCTTTTTCCAACTCTGAGTTTTGCACTTCTGGAAGGAGGATTTTCTTTTATTTCCTCCATTCCTGGTGTAATTGGTTTTTTCGTCAGGATTTCAAGTTTCTTTAATTTTTTTGCCTCTCTGAATATATTTTTTACTATTCTGTCCTCAAGTGAATGGAATGATATAACCTGAATTATTCCACCTTTTTCAAGTCTTTCAATTCCTTTGCTTACTCCAAGTTTTATCTCTGAAAGTTCATCGTTTACCTCTATTCTTATCGCTTGAAAAGTTTTTGTTGCAGGATGTATCCTTCCTCTTCTTAAAGGGGGTGGGTAAGATCTGTACACTATATCTGCAAGCTGTTTTGTTGTTTTGATAGGATTTTTTTTCCTTTCCTCAATAATGTTTTTTACAATCCTTTTTGCAAATTTTTCCTCTCCGTACTCAAAGATTATCTTCTCAAGGAGGTTTTTTGAATATTTGTTGATTACATCATAAGCTGTTAAGCTCTGGGATCTGTCCATTCTCATGTCAAGGGGCTGATCTTTTTGAAACGAAAATCCTCTTTCTGTTTTTAGATGGAATATTGATACTCCAAGATCAAACAAAAAACCTTGAACAGTTTGCAAACCAAGCTGATCAAGGATATTGTCTATATTTTTAAATGAGGATCTTATCAGGTTATACCTTCCTTTAAACTGTTTTAATTTCTGATCTGCTGTTTGTATAGCATACTCGTCTTTATCTATACCTATTATTTTTACTTCTGGAAGTTTTTTTAAAATCAAAAAAGAATGTCCCCCTCCTCCTATAGTTGCGTCAACAATGTACCCTTTTTTTATATCCTTAAAAAAATTTAGAACCTCCCTGTGTAAAACAGGATAATGTTCCAGTTGGCTCACCCCTCAAATCTCTCGGTAGGAACTTTGTAAATGTCTTCCATAATGTCTATTCCGCAGGGAAGGTCATCAAGCCAGTCAAGAAATCTGTTTACTTTATCTTTTCCTTTTATTATTGCGCCGTGTTGTGGAGCTATAGTTTCTATATCAAGCTGTCTTGCCATTCTGACCCATGCTTTTAGAATTTTGGATGTTGGAATGTACCTTTTATGGAAACTTTCCATATACTTTATATGTTGGTCAAAGTCTTCAACATAGGTGTAATCCTGTCCAAGAGATGCTCCAAGATCTCCAGAGTAAAGAATTTTTGAGACTGGATCGTAAACCTGAAGATTTCCGGGAGCATGCATAAAATGGGCAGGCAGTATGTATAGATCGGTATTGCCAAGCCTTATAATTGTTCCTTCATCTTGAATTCCTTTTATTCTGTTTACCACAAGTCTGTCAACACCAAAGTGGGGAATAAACCTGATCCATAAGATAGGTGATAAAGCTGTAGCTTTTGTTGTCATTAACCAGCCGTTAATTGCTGCTACAATATCAGGATCTTGATGAGAAAGAAAGATATACCTGAGGTTGTCTATACCTATGAGAGCACCAACCTCAGAGAGAAGATGTTTAAATACCTTATGACCTCCAGGATCAAGAATCATACCTTGTCCACTATCAACGATAAAATGGACATTGGCCTGAACCATTTCTCCATGTCCGTAATCCTCAAGGAGGATGTTTTTGTGGGAGCCGTTGTCAAAAATTTTTCTTTCTTCTGGAATCATTTAGACACCTCTCTTTATTATTTTTATCTCTTTAATTTTTCAAATATTTTTCTGTCTAACTTTAATATCCCATCATAAACTGTTAGCTCTAAAGATGGCTTTTTTCTCTTTTTTATAAATAAAAAAGGTAGTAGCTCTGGATACTCTTTTAACCTTTGGTAGCATTCTTTTTTTGAAAATGTTTTGCACATAAGATCCATAATCCCTGCTGTCAGAATCAAGTCAATATCTATCTCAGGATAGTTGTCGTATATACATAACGCTATTGAAAGTGTTGAGGCTGTTCTTTCTAACAATCCTCCCTCATAATTTCTACCTGTTTTTTTGTCCTTCAGTTTCTCAACCTTATTCCTAAGTTCTTTATTAAATAAATATTTATCCAGTAAACTCTTATACTTTTTTTTTCTGACCTCTTTGTAAAACAGTTCTAACTGCTTCCATAAAAATTCATACGGATAAGGGGTTTTTTCCAAATTACTGGAGCAACCTCCTGTTTATAATTATTTCGGAATCTTCTTTAAGTTTATCAATTAGCATCTGTACCAGTGTTCTGTATTTGCTTTCTAATAAGATTGGTTTGAGTAGTTTTTCCATATCTTTTCTACTTTCTTTTTCAGGTGGTTCTATTTTTGATATTTTCCCTATGAGGATACCTGAAGGCGTTTTGAAAGGTCCGACGATCTGTCCTGGTTTTGCTTTTACTATTTTTCCCAGATCCTCCTGAGAAATTCCGTACTCTGTACCCAGTAGTTGAGCTGTTTCATTTTTGATTTTTTTAATTTTAGACCTGTAATTAATGGCTATGTTTTTCAGATTTTTTTCCTGCTTAACTATTTTTTCCAATTCTTTATAAAGTTTTTGCACAGATTTTTCCAATTTCTCTTTTTTTAGTTGAGAGATTATTTTGTCTTTTACTTTCTTTATAGGTAAAGGTTGAGAGACATCTTTTATATATTTTATAAGGTAATAGCTGTCATCTTCAGAAACAAGGATTATTCTTTTTTTGGAAGAAAGATTTTTTATTTCCTGCTTTAATTTTTCCGGTAGATTGATTTTATTATTATAAACAACATCTTCAAATATCTTTTTTATTCCTTTTTCTTCACTTATCTGCTGGTCATTTTTAAGCTTTTTGTAAATCTGTTGTGCTTTTTTCTGTGCTTTTTCTGCTCCAAGCTCTTTTATACTGATCTGGTATATGACTATCAATTTTCCCTTTTTTCCTGAAAACTCCTTTATATTTTTTTTGTAATACTGTTTGATCTCTTTTTGTGTAGGTCTGTACTCTGGTGGTTTAATGAGAACAAACTCTCCTGTAATCTTGGAAATTTGTTTGTTTATGTAAGTGTCAAGCTCATCATCAGAAAGGTAAAAACCTACTTTTTGTATAGTTAGTAAATGCCTTATTGATAGTTCCTTCTTTAGTATTTCTTCAAAAAAAGATGGGGTAAGGTTGATCTGTGATAGGAAGGCTAAGTATCTACTTTTAGAAAATTTCCCCCCTTCTTTAAATGCATCTATATCAAGAATATACCTTTTTACCTCTTCCTTTGTGGCTTCTAAACCTTCTTTCTGGGCTTCTTGAAATAAAATTTCCTGATCAATAACGTTTCTTATTGCATCTGCATATATTTGTTTTTTTAAGGGGGCTGTATCTATACCCTGATTTTCCATCTGTCTTGTAATAAGATTAACCTGATAGTAAAATTCAGCCATCGGTATTTCTTTGCCGTTTACTTTGGCAACTCCTTGTATGTTTCCTGCAAATTTATAAATAATGAGGGCTACAAATGCAGTACCTACAAAAGCAAATGTCGTTATAAATAGGATGATCTTCATCCATTTAGACTTACCTATATTTATAAACATTAAACCTCCCCTTTTTATTAATTCGGTTTATTATTTTACGATAATTTTTGTTATGTTGTAATCTTTCCATCTGATATTTTTATTACTCTGTGGGCGTAGGAGGCAATTGTTGGGTCATGGGTTATTAGGATTATCGTTTTTCCTTTTTTGTTCAGATCAACAAATATCTCCATTATCTCTTTTGCCGTTTTTGAGTCAAGAGCTCCAGTCGGCTCGTCTGCCAGTATGAGATCAGGGTCATTAATCAGTGCTCTTCCTATGGCAACTCTCTGCTGTTGCCCCCCTGAAAGTTGGGAAGGTTTGTTGTTTTTTTTATCTTCAATACCAAGCATTTTCAGTATTTCTTCAGCCTCTTTCTCTTTCTGTGAAAAACTTTTTTTGGAGTAAACTACAGGGACGAGAATGTTTTCTAACGCTGTAAGATAGGGGATCAGAAAAAACTGCTGGAAAACAAACCCGATGTATTCATTTCTGAGCTGGGAAAGCTGATCATCGTCCATTTTTGATACATCATTTCCAAGAAGATAATACTTACCTGATGTTGGTGTGTCAAGACAACCTATAATATTCATAAGTGTTGTTTTTCCTGATCCGGAAGCACCCATAATCGATAAAAACTCTCCTTCATAAACAGCAAGATTTATTCCTCTTAAAGCATAGGTTTTTATGCCTGCTGTCTGGTAAATCTTTGTAGTATTTTCCAGCCTTATTATTTCTTTCATTTAAAAACCTTTGTTTTTACCGGTGCTGTAAATTTTGTTGCTATAACTTCTCCCTCTTTTAGCCCTTCTAAAACCTCTGTGTGTTTTTCATCAATCCATCCCGTTTTTATATACCTTATCTGGGGTTTACCATCTTTTATCACATATACATACTGTTTTCCTTTCTCGAATCTAATGGCAGAGTTTGGAATGATAATCGCATTTTTCTTTATGCCAGCTATTATCTTTGTGTAAACTGTCATTTCAGGTCTAAGATAATAGGCATAATCTGTTTTTACAGGGACGATAGCAAGGTAATAAACTATATTCTGTTTTACAATTGGTTCTGGGTATATCTTTGTTATTTTTCCGGTAAATTTCTTATCAGGAAAGGCATCAACATGGTAATTCACCATTTGTCCTGGTTTTACCTTGCCTATATCTGTTTCATCAACGAAAATCTGGATTTCAAGTTTGTCAGGTTTCAGTATTGTTACAAGCTCACCTGCCTGAAGCCCTGCAACAAGGGTTTCCCCTTCTCTTGCAACAACATTAGAGACGATACCATCGATAGGTGAGTAAATCTCTGTGTATGAAAGTTTTATTTTTGCCTTTTCAAGCTCTTTTTTTAGTATCTTAATATCGTCCTGCGCAAGTTTTTTTTCTGTTTCATACTCAATTTTTAGTCTTTTTAATGTTTCTTCAGCAAGTTTTAGTTTTGCTTTAGTTGTGTCTAACTGTTTCTTTGCTACTTCAAAGTTTTCTTTTGTTGTAAATCCTTCTTTTAAAAGTTTCTTTTCCCTTTCGAATTTCCATTGTGCAAAATCATACTCAGATTTAGCAACCTGAATATTTTTTTCCGATTCCTTTATCTTTACTGGATAAAGCTGGTTTATCTGCTCCAGCCTGTTTTTCGCTTTTTGTATCTGAGATTTAATTTTTTGTATATCTTTTTTGAACTCTCTTTGATCTATTATGGCTATAAGCTGTCCCTTTTTGACGTAATCTCCTATATCAATAAACATTTTTTGAACTAATCCTGTTGTTCTTGTTCCTATTTTTAGATAGGCATTAACCCTTGTTTTTACAATCGCTGTAGCGTTTATAATATCTTTTATCTCGCCTCTTTTAACCCTTTCTGTTTTAAAAACTTTAACCTTGTTTTTTTCTGCCTTCTTTGAGTTTGTGTACATGTAATATCCAGTACCTATAAGCATTGCCAGTATTACAAATAGGATCGTTTTTTTCATTTCACCTCACCTTCTGTGAGTTTTTCCACTCCCATTTCTCTCTCTAAAATGGCTTTTGTTAGAGCGATATTGAGTAAAGATTGGACATAAGTCTCATGGGCATTAGCAAGGGAACTTTCAGCTGTAACAAGAGAGATTATATCACCTTTTCCTACCCTGTATTCTCCGAGAGCCTGTTTGTAGTTATGTTCTGCCTCTTTTAAAAGGGTTTTTGAAACTTCCAAATTTTTATAGGATGTTTTTAGATCAAGATACAAACTGTAAAGGTTCAGAAGTATCTGTCTTTTTAGTTCTTTCAATCTGTACCTGTAAAATCGCTCATCCTCTTTTGATGAAAGATAGTAGTAATATCTTTTTAAACCCTCAAAGATTGTCCATGAAAGACCTATTCTGAAAATGTTATAATTTTGTGAATTTCCATAGATTGTTGAGTAATCTCTGTTTATTGAATAGGATATATATATACTTGGTGTAAAGCTTAAAATAGACTGGATAGATCTCAGTTTTGATGCTTCAAGATCGTAAGTGTACTGTCTGAATATAGGTCTGTGAAAAGCTGTTTTTTTAATACTTCTAAAATCAGGGATTTTTTCTTTTTCAACCTGTGTTAAAATTGATGTATCAATTTCTGTTTGTGTATCAAGGGGATAACCTATAAGACTATTTATATGGGCTATAGATTTTTTGTATTCATTTTCAGCCTGAAAGAGCATATATCTAACATTCTCAAGTCTTACCTTTGCCTGCAGGTAATCTGATCTTTTCACAAGTCCTAATTTAAGTTTTTTTTCTGCCATCTGGAAGTTTTTCTCTGCTGCCTTAAGCTGTATTTTTCTAAATCTCAGTATTTCTCTGTTTGCACAGGCTGTATAATAAGCCTTCTTTATCTGGAATTTAATATCAAGAACAGTCTCTGAATAATCATTCTGGGAGGATTTAAGGAGTTTTTCTTTTATTCTATTTAAAAGGATGTTCTGTCCTGAGTTGTAAATAGTCCAATAAAAACTAAAGGAGTAATTTCTGGAAAAGTAATCAGGCTCTGTATCTCTGTATTTAGAATAGGTGTAATCAAAGCTTAACGTGGGAATGAAATTACCATATGTGGTAAAGTAATCGAACCTTTTTGATCTTAACTCGGAAAACTTCTGTTTTAAAAAAGGATGGTTTTTTAAAGCAAGTTTTACTGCCTGCTCTAAATCCAAAGCAAAAGAAAGGTTAAAAATCATAAAAAAAATAACTAAAATTCTTGCCATCAAATTACACTCTGCTCAGTTAGGTTTTTTAGCTTTTCAAACTGCTCTTTTGTTAATGCACTCTGGATAGTCCTTACTTCTTTTATGTTGTAAACTGTTAGCTCGGCTTTTTCTTTTGCTATTTCAACGATTAAATCTTTGATTTTTTTGGGATCTCCTCCATTCAACACCAGAGAGTTAAGCTGTTTTTCCTTTTCCTGGATAGATTTTGCAAGCTCTTCCATCTTTTTGTAGTACTTTGAGTAAAAATCATTAAGAATTTTTATCTGTTCTTCGGTTAATCCAAGCTGGGATTTGTATTTTTTTAGAACAGGAAGGAAGTTAAACCTTTTTGTTAAGAAAGAGTTATCCATCCAACTGTCTTCATTGATCTGGTCTATTGTTATGGTTGTGGTGGACTGCTCTTCCTCTGAAAAGGATATGCTCCACACAAAAAGTACTAATACAAAAGTAATTACCTTTCTCAATTTTCACCCCTTCTAAAAATTTTTTTCACTTAAAATTATACTAAAGTTGATAATAGCTTATAATATTATTTTCTGAAAAATTAAGGAGGTCAGAGGTTTTGGACTGGAAGGATACTTTAAATCTGCCGAAAACAGAGTTTCCTATGAAAGGAAACCTACCAAAAAAAGAGCCTGAAATACTCAAAAAATGGGAAGATATAAACCTTTATGAAAAACTGAGAAAAGAGAGAAAGGGAAAGGAAAAATACATTTTACACGATGGACCTCCTTATGCAAACGGGAACATCCATCTGGGACATGCTCTAAACAAGATTTTAAAGGATATTCTCGTTAAATTTGAGTCAATGAAAGGGAAGGATGCTCCTTTTGTTCCCGGTTGGGACTGTCATGGATTACCTATAGAACAGCAAGTTGAGAAACAGTTAAAAAAAGAGAAAAAAAGGAAGGAAGATCTGACTAAATCGGAATTTAGAAAGCTTTGCCGTGAGTATGCATCAAAGTATGTGAATATACAGCGGGAAGAGTTTAAAAGACTTGGTATTATAGGAAATTGGGAGAAACCATATCTGACAATGAGACCATCGTATCAGGCTCAGGAAATTAGGGAGCTTGGAAGGATATTCAATTCAGGCATAGCATACAGAGGTAAAAAGCCTGTCTACTGGTGTATATACGACAAAACCGCTGAAGCTGAAGCAGAGGTGGAATACAAAGAAAAAAAAGATCCTTCTGTTTATGTTGCTTTCGAATTTTTGGAAAAGCCGTTTGAAATTCTGAAAAAAACTTATGCTGTTATATGGACTACAACCCCATGGACGCTCCCTGCAAACCTTGGAATTATGGTAAATCCTGATTTTGATTATGTTTTTCTTGATATAGGTGAAAAGATTTTTATTGTTGCAGAAGAACTTCTTGAGAGTTTCAAAGAAAAGACAGGATTGGAGGGAAATGTTATAAAAAAAGTAAAAGGAAGGGAACTGGAGTTTTTAGAATATAAACATCCGTTTATAGACAGGGTTTCGAAGATATATCTTTCCGAATTTGTAGAGCTTGGAACAGGAACAGGTCTTGTTCATATGGCACCTGGGCATGGTCAGGAAGACTACATAATAGGTCAAAGATACGGCCTACAGCCTTTTGCCCCTATTGATGACGAAGGAAGGTTTACCCTTGAAGCCCCTGAGTTTATTCAGGGTGTAAAAGTATTTGATGCAAACGCCCTTATTATAGATAAATTAGAGGAAGTTGGGGCTCTTCTATTTCATGAAGAGATAACCCACTCCTATCCCCACTGCTGGAGATGTAAAAATCCTGTTATATTCAGGGCAACTCCCCAGTGGTTTATTTCAATGGATGGAATACTTGAGAATGGAAACACCCTTAGAGGAGAGGCAATTAAAGAGATTGAAAGGGTAAAATGGATACCTAACTGGGGTGAAAATAGGATTAAATCAATGGTTGAAAATAGACCTGACTGGTGTATATCAAGGCAAAGAACTTGGGGTGTGCCTATAGCTGTTTTTTACTGTAAAAATTGTGGAGAAACGGTTAAAAACTTAGAAGTTTTTGAACATATTGCAAAACTTGTTGAGAATTATCCTTATGGTGCAGATATATGGTTTGAGAAAAAAACTGAGGAACTTCTTCCTGAAGGATATAGATGTCCAAAATGTGGATCAGACAAGTTTGAAAAGGAGGAGGACATTCTTGATGTATGGTTTGATTCTGGCGTTTCCCATTCATCGGTTTTAAAAACTGGTTTCTGGGAAGAACTTAGATGGCCTGCAGACATGTATCTTGAGGGTTCTGATCAGCACAGAGGTTGGTTTCAATCTTCTCTTCTTGAAGGTGTTGCTTCTTACGGAAGAGCTCCTTATAACAGTGTACTGACGCATGGTTTCATACTTGATGAAAAAGGTAGAAAAATGTCCAAATCTGTTGGAAATGTTATCCCACCTGAAAAAGTAATAAAGATGTATGGTGCTGACATCCTGAGGCTGTGGGTTGTTTCAGAGGATTACACTGAAGACATTAAGATAGGAATGAACCTTCTTAAAGGAATAGCTGATGACTATAGAAAAATAAGAAATACATTCAGATATTTTCTTGGAAATCTTTACGATTTTGATCCAGTTAAAAATACAGTTCATTATGAAGATTTACTTGAGATAGACAGATGGATGCTCTCTAAACTTCAAAGAGTTATTGATCTTTCCCTTTCTGCATACCAAAATTACAGATTTCACAGAATATATCACGAAATAAAGAAATTTATGATAGTTGATCTATCAGCGATATACCTTGATATTTTGAAAGACAGACTTTATGTTTATGCTCCAAATTCCCTTGAGAGAAGATCAGCCCAGACAGTTCTTTATTCAATGCTAACCTCCCTATCAAAACTTCTTGCCCCTATACTTTCATTTACGATGGAAGAAGTATGGAATTATGTTAAAGGTTTTGATAAAAATGCAAAAGAGAGTATACATCTTGAAATTATGCCTATTGTTAATCAAGATATGATTGATAGAGATCTTGAGGAGGTATATAAGGATCTGTTAAAAATAAGAGATGATGTTCTTAAGGTTCTGGAAAAAGCAAGGGAGTTAGGCATTATAAGACATCCTTACGAAGCTAAGGTTATTTTGGATATTCCTGAAAAATATAAAAAGCTTGTTGAGGAAAGAATAGACTGGATTAAGTTCTTCTTTACCGTTTCACAGGTTGAAATCTCAAAGAAAGTGGAAGGAAAACCTGTGATAAGAGGTGAAAAAACAGGAGGTAGCTTTGCTGTTAAAAAAGCAGAAGGTCACAAATGTCCAAGATGCTGGATATACGATATTTCTGTGGGTAAAGATGGACAGGTTGTTTGTGATAGATGTGCTCAACAGCTTGAAATAATGAATATAAACATAAATCAAATAGAGGAGGCAAAATGAAAAAGTCGGATATCATTGAGATGCTCTTGGAAGAATTTCCTGATATTGACAGAAAAACAGTGGCAAACATTGTGAATGGCACCTTTGAATCTATGATGGAAGCTCTGGCAGATGGAAAAAAAATAGAGATAAGAGGTCTTGGAACATTTAGGGTAAAGTCTAGACCGGCTAAAGTGGCAAGAAATCCTAAAACAGGAGAAAAAATAACTGTTCCCCCAAAAAAAGTGGTTCATTTTAAGATAGGGAAACTTCTGAAAGCAAAACTTAATGCAAGGGCAGGGGTTTAACCCTCCCTTACTTTAGTTTTTTTTATCTTTTCCAGATATACCATTATTGCTGTTATAGCTGCAGGTGTAATACCTTCAAGTCTTGCAGCATGACCAAGTGTAATAGGTTTTGCATCTGATAACTTTTGAACTACTTCTTTTGTCAAACCTGCTATTTTAGAGAAATCTATATCCTCGGGTATTTTTATATTCTCAAGATGTCTCATCTTTTCATTCATCTTTTTTTCTCTTTCAAAGTATCCTGAATATTTTGCCGCAATATCTATCTCTTCCTGAATATAATTTTTATCTGGAGTTTCAATGCCCAGTTCTTTTAGATTTTTTATACTGATTTCAGGTCTTTTTAAGTACTCAAATACAACAAAAGACCTTCCTGATAAATTTAGCTTTTCATTTTTATATCTGTTTATCCAGTTTGAGATTTCTTCCTCAATCTGTTTCACATACCTAAACTGTTCTTCTGTTATCATACCAACATTGAAAGCTTTTTTGTACAGTCTTAAAATTGGATTATCCTGTCTAAGGTGAAGTCTGTACTCTGACCTTGATGTGAAAAGTCTGTAAGGTTCTATAACACCTCTTGTTGTAAGGTCATCTATCATTACACCGATATAAGATTCATCTCTTCTTATGTAAATAGGTTCTTTCCCAAGAGCTCTACGGGCAGCATTTATTCCTGCAACAATACCCTGACCTGCAGCTTCCTCATAACCTGTAGTTCCATTGAAGTTTCCGGCATGGTAAAGACCTTTTATTTTCTTTGTTTCAAGCGTGGGATAAAGCTCTGTTGGTGGAACAACATCATATTCAATGGCATAGGCAGGTTTCAAAAGAACGACATTCTCAAGTCCGGGAATTGATCTGTACATCTCCCACTGAACTTCTTCAGGGAGAGATGTTGAGAGCCCGTTCGGATAAACGCTTATTCCATCTTTTGTCTCAGGTTCAAGCCAGACAGTATGTCTTTCTTTATTTTCAAACTTCACGATCTTGTCCTCAATTGATGGACAGTACCTTGGACCTATCCCTTTTATAGCTCCTCCATAAAGGGCTGTTCTGTGGAGGTTTTCTTTTATTATTCTGTGGGTTTCAGGGGTTGTGTAGGTGATGTAGCAGGGTATCTGATCTTTCTGCCCTTTTTCAAACCAGTAAGAACCGTAAGGCTCTGTCCAGAAAGAAAACTTTGGTGCCGGATCATCTCCGGGAGCTTCTTCAAGGGAAGAGAAATTAATCGTTCTTTTATCAAGTCTTGCTGGTGTTCCTGTTTTAAATCTCAGCAGAGGAAATCCAAGTTTTCTATAAAACTGGGGTAGTCTGTTTGCAGGTTTTTCCCCCATCCTTCCTGCAGGTATCTGTTTGTCTCCTATATGTATAACACCCTCAAGGAATGTTCCTGTTGTTATCACAACAGACTTTGACCTTATTCTAATTTTCCCATCTATTTCAACCCCTTCAACCTCATTTTTCCCTTTTTTCAGATATATGTTTGTTGCTTCCCCTTCTATAACACTCAGGTTATCTGTGTTTAAAACTTTTTCGATCATATACTTTCTGTACTCTTCTTTATCAGCCTGGGCACGGGGAGATCTGACAGCTGGACCTTTCCTTGTATTGAGTGTTTTGTACTGGAGGCCTGTTTTATCTATGGCCTTGCCCATTTCCCCTCCGAGGGCGTCTATCTCCCTCACAACTATCCCTTTAGCTATACCCCCAATTGCAGGATTACAGGGCATTAAACCTATTTTTTCCCTGTCAAGTGTTATCAGAATGGTTTTTGCCCCTATCTTGGCAGAGGCAAGAGCCGCCTCTATACCTGCATGTCCTCCACCTATTACAGCGACGTCAAATTCTGCATCATAAACCATCTGCTACCTCAATTAAAGATTTTCAGGAAAAATAATATATGAATACATCACTTTATTACAACTTTTGGATTTTTTCTAAAACCCACTCTCCTATAGGGTTCTTAAACTCCGGATCCCCCATATGGTATGCCGTCCACAAATGAAGACATTTTACTTTAAACGGTTTTTTTTCAAAGTCCTGAATTCCGCCGATCCCTGTGTTTAAGAGTTTTTTTGCCACATAATCCGGAAGATTTTTACCTTTGATAAATTTTTTTCTTTTTTCAATCTCTTTATTATGGAGGTTAACAAAAAAATTAAATAGCTCCTCATCTCCTGTTATATTTTCTTCCCATTTTCTTATCCAGCCTTTTTCTTCTAATTTTGATATTTTTGACCTGAGATTTTTGTTTAGTATCCAAAATCTTGTCGGTTGAGGTATGTAGATTTCTTTTTTCTCATCATAGGCTACAGGGGGGTTCTCCACAATATCAGTACTCTTCATTTTCCCACATTTCAGGCTCAAATCTTACCACTTTGTTTCTACCAGTTTCTTTTGCTTTATAAAGAGCTATATCAGCATATTTAATACACTGCCAGAACTTCTCACCATCCGTAGGAAACTCACTAACTCCTATGCTTACAGTTTTTTTCAAGGTTATTCCTCCGGTAGCGATTGTAGTTTTTTCAACTTTTTCACGTATTTTTTCAGCTACTTTCACCGATTCTTCTGGGGCTACATCAATTAAAATAACAAGAAATTCTTCTCCTCCATATCTTACAACAATATCAGACTGTCTTACGCTGTTTTTAATCACAGAAGCGACTTTTTTCAGTACAACATCTCCAACCGAATGTCCATACTGGTCATTCACTTGTTTGAAAAAGTCAATATCTATCATCAAGACCCCAACTGTTATATCTTTCCGGGATACATAAGCCATAATTTTGGGTGCAAGTTCCTCAAGAAATCTCCTGTTATAAACACCTGTAAGTTGATCAACAAGAGACTGTCTTTTAAGTTTTTCCATATAAGATTTAGCCTCAATTACAGGAGCAACCTCTCTAAGATAAGCTTCTATGAAAGGTGTTTTTCTTTTTATCTCCTCTTTTTCTTCCTTTGTATAAACAAGTTGGAGTATTATGCCCACTCTTCCTCCGACGAATATAGGAAGACATGAGAATAGTTCTTCAGCCTCTCCGTCTTCACAATTTATAAAGTTAGGACACACACATGCATATTCTTCAGATATTACTTCAGACCCTGTCCTTTTTACACGGCACTGATCAGCATTTGAAAAAACAATATCCTTACACCATTTCACAGATTCATCAATATCTATCAATCTGTTTCTTTCGTAATCTACCTCATAAATGGAGTATTTCTTTATTTTCATGTCTCTCATAAGTTTTCTAAGCCTCATGTATATATCTTCTTTTGAGGCATCTTTTTCCACAATTTTTTTAAAGTTATATATATTCACAAGTTCATCAACGATTTTATAAGTGTCTTTCAGTGCATTTGTTGATTTTTCGGTGTTTCCTCCAATCAGGTATGAAACCTTATTCTCAATAGAGGTTAATGTCATACATAACTTATCCATCGTTTCGTTGTATGTGTCTGCGACCTCTTTTGCTTCATCTTGTGTGTTAATAAATATCCTTTCTTTGAAATCCCCTTCTTTTGCTTTGGAAAGTCCTTTCTTTAATTTAGAGAAAAACTCTGTGTAAGGCTGAAAAAACCTGATAATAACAAATATTGTTGCTATAAAAATTACCATTGAAACAATTGATGTGTTTAAAAGGTTAAAGAAGGCTGTTTTTCTAATTTCAGAGAGGTCTGTTTTTATGTAGATAGCACCTAAAATGTCTCCTGCATCAACATCATGACACTTTAAACAGTCTATTTTACCTTTTGGCTCTGCCTTATAAGGAATTATCAGTACGTAGTGAACTTTTTCAAAAGATTCTTCCAATTCTTCATATGGAATTCCTGTTTTCAGAACCTCTTTTTCCTGGGAAGATTTAGGTTGTTCGTAAGGGTTTCCCGGCCCGTACTGTTTTACAACCTTATCGCCCCGGATTACCCTTATCTCTTCTATATTTTTTTTGTGCATTCTTATGTTGTTCAAAAATATTTCCCTTTTATCAATCTGTCCGATGTTCATCAGTGTAGTTAAAGAATCTCTTACCATTTCTGCTACGATATTTGACTGATTCTTCGCATGGTAAATGTTTATTTCCCTGAAACTTTTATATTCAAGTATCTGGATTATTATAAAAAGAATTATTAAAAGAATACCAATTCTAATAAGAAGACGGCTTCTAATTGATTTCATTATTTTAACCAAAAAAGTATTTGAGATTTATAATTTATATTCGCAAAAAAAGTGGAAAAAGTTTAGAATTTTTATATAATTCATAGAAAAGATATAAAGGTTCTGGTTAATTGGAAAAAAGGATATTTGTTGGAAGTTTTATAAATATACCGGATTTTAAAAAAGAATACCTAAACATTAAAAGAGATTTTGGAGGTATTCTTGGGGGAAAATGGGTTCCGGAGCGGAACTTCCACATAACTTTTAAGTTTATAGGTAATGTTCATTTTGATGAAATTAACAGAATAAAAGCAGCTTTAAAAGATCAGATCGGTAAGAGTATCATAGTAAACCTTGAGTTTAGAGGATTAAACGCTTTTCCTAATCTCTCGAACCCAAGAATTTTCTTTATAAATGTTAAGGATCGTACAGGAAACCTTGAAGAGATAAATAAATACGTTAATACAAAACTATCTTTACTTGGTTATCCGGAAGAAAAAAAGCCGTTTATACCTCACATTACCCTAAAAAGGATCAAATATGTCAAAAAAGGTATCTTTCAAAGGAAAATAGAGAGTTATGAGAACAGATTTTTTGGAATTCAAAAGAAGATCAAGGTGGAAATAATTGAAAGCATCCTAAATCCAGATGGAGCTATATATAAACCTGTGGAATAATATACTTAACAGATATATATTTATTTTAGATTTTTTAATTTAAAAATTATGAGAATTTTCATTTTTGCACGAGTAAAAAAATGTTAGAAGGATTATCTAAAATGGGATTAAGAAGGAGGTTCAAATATGAGTAAATACAAAGTCAGAAGAAGTTCCACATACGGAAAAACCCAGATGGATTACGCAAGGGATGGTGTTATAACCCCTGAGATGGAATTTGTAGCCCAAAGGGAAATGCTCTCATCTGAACTTGTCAGACAGGAAGTAGCCAAAGGAAGAATGGTAATCCCTTCAAATATACATCATTACTCTTTAGAACCAATGGGTATCGGGATAGCTACAAAATGTAAAGTAAACGCAAATATAGGTAATTCAGCTGTTGTATCTGATGTGGAGACGGAGCTTGAGAAACTTAGAATAGCTCTCAAATACGGTGCAGACACCGTTATGGATCTGTCAACCGGAGGTAATATTGATGAGATAAGAGAGGCTATCATAAATGAATCTCCTGTTCCAATAGGAACTGTCCCAATATATCAGGCTGTTCAGGAGGTAAGATCAATAGAGAACCTCACAGAACAGGATATACTTGATATGATTGAACATCAAGCACAACAGGGTGTTGATTATATGACAATACATGCTGGCGTTTTAAAAGAATTTCTACCTCTGGTGAACCACAGACTTATGGGAATCGTTTCCCGTGGCGGTTCAATAATGGCAGAATGGATGACTATACATGGCAAACAAAACCCCCTTTATACAAACTTTGACAAGATATGTCAGATCTTCAAAAAGTACGATGTTACCTTCTCCCTTGGAGATGGATTAAGACCCGGTTGTATAAATGATGCATCTGACGAGGCACAGTTTGCAGAACTGAAAGTGTTGGGAGAGCTTACAAAGAAAGCCTGGGAGCATGGTGTTCAGGTAATGATAGAAGGTCCGGGACATGTACCTATGGATCAGATTGAGATGAATATTAAAAAGGAGATGGAACTGTGCCACGAAGCACCGTTTTATGTTCTGGGTCCTCTGGTAACAGATATAGCCCCCGGTTATGATCATATAGCATCTGCAATCGGTGCAGCTATGGCAGGATGGTATGGTGCGTCAATGCTCTGCTACGTAACCCCTAAAGAACATCTGGGGCTTCCAAATCCGGAAGATGTTAAACAGGGATTGATCGCATATAAGATCGCAGCACATGCCGCAGACCTTGCAAGGCACAGACCTGGTGCAAAAGAGTGGGATGATGCAATGTCAAAAGCAAGATATGAGTTTAACTGGGAAAAACAGTTTGAGCTGGCTATTGATCCTGAAACGGCAAGAAAGTACCATGACGAGACCCTGCCTCAAGAGGGATATAAATCTGCAAAGTTCTGCTCAATGTGCGGTCCTTCTTTCTGTGCCTACAGAATATCACAAAACGTTCAGGAATCTGTAAAAGAAGGTGAGTTTATAAACGTACAAGACCAGAAATAGATGGAAAAGTTTGAAAAAATTTTAGAGAGTATAGAAGATCCTGTAGTTGTAGTATCAAAAGAAGGTAAAATTATTTATATGAACCAGGCTGGGTACATATTAAAGTCCCAGCTTGGGGGCAAACAGTTTGAGGAGCTTATAAATTACCCTTTTAGCCTTGAATTTATTAAAAAAGGAATGTCTGTAAAGGGTATCTTTAAAGAAATAAAAGAAAGTAGATTTCTTATAGATGCATTTCCTTATGAAAAAAGAGGATTAACTCTTCTGATTAGAGATATAACCAGATTTATTGAACTTGAAGAATTATCTAAAAAAGAAGGACTGATAATAACGGTCTCCAAACTTCTCTCCTCTGTATTCCATGATATGAAAGGTCCTGTAGGAGGCATAAAAGGAGCTGCACAACTTCTTAAAGAAGACATTCAAGATGAAGAATTGGTGGATGACATACTGTATGAAACCAAAAGAATAGAAACCATGATAAATGAGATAACCCTTCTAACAAAGCCGGTTAAACTATCTAAAAGCTATGTAAACATTCATAAAGTTCTGGATGACGCAATAAAAACACTTGAAAAGCAATACACCAAAGTGTATTTTGAAAGGATTTACGATCCAAGTCTTCCAGATCTTTTAATAGATGCAGACTATATGAATAGAGTGTTTATAAATATAATAAGAAATGGGATTGAAGCGATAAATAGTGAAGGTAAGATTACGATACAAACAGGAATATCATGGGATAAAGTTTATTCTCCAAAAGGAAATAAAATATTTGTAAGAATTAAAGATTCAGGAGAAGGAGTTCCTGATGAATTTGTTGATAAACTTTTTATCCCTTTTATTTCAACAAAGAAAAAGGGTATGGGAATAGGACTTTCATCTTCATATAAAATAGTCAAACAACACAATGGGGTATTAAGATATATAGGAGATGCAACATTTGAGATATTACTTCCTATTCCTGAAAGGAGTTGTAGATGAAGGCTATAGTTTTTGATGATGAAAGAACTATAAGAAAGGTTATGGAAAAAATACTTAAAAAAGAAGGCCTTCAGGTTGAATCCTACGAGTCAGGAGCAGATGCATTAAAAATAATAAACAGTAAAAAGCCTGACATAATTTTTCTTGATATTTCTCTTCAGGACTCTAACGGCCTTGATATTTTAAGATCAATAGTTACCCTTGAGAACAGACCTTATGTTGTTATGATTTCAGGTCATGATGAGTATAATTATCTTATTGAAGCTATGAAATTAGGTGCTTTTGACTACATACCTAAACCTTTTGATATAAACAAAATAAGAAAGGTTATAAAAGAAATAAAAGAGATATATTCTACCAAAACCGTTTCGGACTCGTCTGAAGTAGATATAATAGGCAAAAGTCCCGCCATGAAAGAAATTTTCAAAATAGTAGGAAGAGCCAGTGCAAGTAATCAACCTGTACTAATTACAGGAGAAAGCGGAACAGGTAAAGAGGTTGTTGCCAAACTAATCCATAAATACAGTAGCAGATCAGATAAACCATTTATCCCAATAAACTGTGCCGCTATACCTTCAGGACTAATAGAGTCTGAGCTATTCGGCTATGAGAAAGGAGCTTTTACTGGAGCTGATAGAAGTAGACAGGGTAAATTTCAAGCAGCAGATGGAGGAACAATTTTTTTAGATGAAATAAGCGAACTTCCACTTGAGGCACAGGGAAAACTACTGAGAGTTCTCCAGGAGATGGAAGTTACACCGGTTGGATCGACTAAAAATATAAAAGTAAACGTAAGGGTAATAGCTGCAACAAATAAAAATCTTGTAAAATTAGTGGCTGAAGACAAATTTAGAGAAGATCTTTTCTACAGACTTTCTGTTATTGAAATAAATCTTCCACCGTTAAGGGAAAGAAAGGAAGATATACCTGAACTTATTGAGCTGTTTACAAAACAGGCATTGAAAATACACGGATTAAAAAAAGGAGGATTTACCCAAGAATCTGTAAAATTTCTTATGGATTACGAATTTCCTGGAAATATTAGGGAGCTTAAAAATCTGGTAAATAAGCTAATAGCGATATACAGGGAGAGACCCATCACCCCTGACCTAATACAGGTCTATTTAAAGGACGGTAAAGTATCATTTACAGGTTGGAGAGAAGATATAAGAAAAGAAGTATCTGAGATGTTTACAAAAGGGAAAAAGAATATATACACAAAAATTGTGGAGGATGTGGAAAAGGTTGTAATTGAGGAGGTTTTGAAATACACTAAAGGTAATATTTCTGAAGCATCGAAATATCTTGGTATTCACAGGAACACGGTTCACAAAAAGATTGAAGAATTAAATATAAATAAGGGTAGGGAATGAAAAAGATTTTAATTATTGTTGCAGGATTTTTGATCGCTACAATGTTTTCATGTGCTCCAAAGGTTCAGGAAGAAAAACTACCTCAAAACGCCGAGTATTACTATAAAATAGGTCTTTCTTATCTTAACTCAGGAAACAACTCACAGGCTCTTTATTATCTTAATAAAGCATACAGAATAACCCCAGAAGATCCCGACATATTAAACGCCCTCGGTATTGCTTACAGTAATGTTGGAGAACTTGAAAAAGCCAAAGAGTTTTTTTTGAAAGCGATAGAAAAAGATCCTGACAGAGCTGAAACATACACAAATCTTGGTACATTGTTAGCAAAGCAAAAAAATTACGAAAAAGCCCTGTGGTATTTCAAAAAAGCAGCGGAAAATCCCTCCTACATGAAAAAGGATATAGCTTACTATAATATGGCTCTTATATATAAGAATATTGGAAATCTTAAGCTCTATGAAGAGTACTTAAAAAAAGCTATATCTTACAATACATTTTTACTACCAGCATACATATCATTAGGTAATTTTTATTTGGAACAGAAAAGGTATCAGGATGCTCTGTCTGTGTTTCTAACAGCTAAAGATAAAGGTCTTGTAAGTCCCCACATCAACATAGGTCTTGCAAAAATTTATATTCACCTTAAAGATTACCAAAAAGCAAAGGAATACCTTCACAAGGCAAAAAATCTGGCAAGGAACAATGATTTTCTCCTTATAGAGATAAACAGATTGCTATCACTTGTTGACAAGAAAATAATACAGGAAACAGAAGAAAAAATAAAAGAAAAAGAAAAAGCAGAAGAAAAAAAGATTAAAACTGTTGCTATTCCAGAAGAAATAAAAAAACCAACGGATCAAAAAAAGGAGATTTTGGAAAAACCAGAAGAAAAAATTCAGGAGCAACAAATAGCAAAAAAGTTAATTCCTGAAAAGAAAAAAAAGGTAATAAAGCCGAATATAAGGTTTTATGTTTTAGTTGGCAGGTTTACAGATCAAAAGAAAGCCCTTGACATATCCGAAAAACTAAAAATGAAAGGTTTCAACCCAGAAATAAAGGAAGAGATTATAGATGGATCACCTGTTTATTCTGTTATAATAGGTTATTTTAAAGAGTATAGGGAAGCGTCAAGATTTTACAGGAAAAATTTAAAACCACTTGGTTTAAGAGGAATTGTTAAATTTACAAGGAAATAAAGGGGCAAGATGAAGAAGGTAGATTTGTCGGTTGTCATTCCAATTTATAACGAGGAAGAAAATCTTCCTATTCTTTATGAAAGGCTGAAAAAAGTTCTTGAAGGTCTGGATAAGAGTTATGAGATTATATTTGTTAATGACGGGTCAACAGACAAATCATGGGAGATAATAAAGGAACTATCCCAGAAGGATCCTCATGTTGTAGGTGTAAATTTTCGGAAGAACTTTGGGCAGACAGCAGCGATGTCCGCAGGTTTTGAAACCGCAAGAGGAGAGATAATAATAACGATGGATGGGGATCTGCAGAACGATCCTGAAGATATTCCAAAGCTCCTCCAAGTTTTAGATCAAGGCTATGATATTGTTAGCGGATGGAGGAAGGACAGGAAAGATGCTTTTATAAGCAGAACATTACCTTCAAAAATAGCAAATTGGCTTATATCAAGGGTTACAGGTGTTTACCTCCATGATTACGGATGTTCTCTGAAAGCATACAGGGCAGAAGTTGCAAAAAATTTAGATTTTTATGGAGAAATGCACAGATTTCTTCCTGCATTATCAAAAGCGATAGGAGCAAAAGTTACAGAAATTCCTGTTAAACACCACCCCCGTATTTATGGAAAATCAAAGTATGGAATATCAAGAACTTTCAAAGTTCTTCTTGATCTTATTCTGGTAAAATTTTTACTTGATTACAGAACAAAACCTTTAAGAGTTTTAGGTGGATCAGGGGCTGTTTTACTCTTTCTGGGTGCTCTTACCCTTTCTTACCTTGTTGTCGTAAAGATTGTGGGAGGACAGGATATAGGAAATAGACCCTTACTGATCTTTGGAACTCTGTTTTTTCTTTCAGGCATACAACTGATCTCTACAGGAATTGTTGCTGAACTAATAACAAGAACTTACTATGAATCACAAGGAAAAAGACCATACATAATAAGAGAGATTATAAGAGATAACAAGCTTGAAATTGTTAACAGAGGCGTTGTTGAAGAAAAAAGCCATTAAAATATTTGAGCTATTAGTCTCTTTAACTGTAACTTTTGGATTTGTATATCTGTTTTACAAAGTGATCGGGTTTGGAAAATTCATAAGATTTTTTTCTGAAATAAATCCTATTAATATTCTAACCGCATTTATACTTTATACAGGGTCGTACATCACAAGGGCTTTCAGATGGAAAATAGTTCTTTCTTTAAAGGAATTTAAAAAACTTTTCAAAATAACGGCTTTTAACACTGTGTTTAATATATTTCTTCCTTTTAGGACAGGGGAACTGTCTTTTTTTTATATGTTGAAAAAAGAAAATATTCCCTTTTCAGAAAGTGCCGTAAGTTTTTTTTCTGTAAGAGTATTTGATGCTATTTCATTGTTTTCCGTGTTTGGAATAACCCTATTTCTTTTTTTAAACAAACCTGTTTTGTCCATTATAGTGTTTATCTCTGCTCCGTTTTCTTTTTTTATTTTCCAGTTTCTACTTAGATATATCAAACATGAAAAGGTTCAGGAATTTGAAAAAACAACACTTAATTTTAAAAATATATCAGTTCTCTACCTACTTTCTATTTTTACTTTTTTTTTAAAATTTACCGCTTTTTATCTTGTTCTTCCTAAAGGAATTAAACTCTCTTTTGTAGAATCATTTTTAGCATCATCTGCAGGTGATATAACGACCATCCTTCCTATACATGGGATTGCAGGAATAGGAACATATGAAGGGGGATTTGCAGGGATACTTATACTATTAGGGATTGATAAACAGACAGCCCTTTTAAGTTCTGTTTTTGTACATATATTCATGCTTGTAGGGGCTGCCTTAATAGCAGGATTTTCCTATCTGTTCCTAAGAAAATAATATCTTTTATTTATTACCGAATACCTGCTCTAATTTTTCTTTAACAAGTTCTGTTGTTATTCTTGTGACGTCTTCCTTTATACTTTCTCTTACTTTTTCTTTAAGGTCTGTTTCCAATGTCTCAAAAAGCTTATCCTTAACTTCATTTTTTATATCTTCAGTAGATTCTTTCAGCTCTTTTTCAAGCCTGTCAAAGAAATCTTTTTGTAAATCTTCCTTAATCTTTTTAATATCAATATCATTTTTTATTTCTTCTATTAGCTTTTCAATAGCAAGTTGAACAATTGTACTTTTTATCTCCTCAGGTGAGATCTCAACAGTGATCTTTAACATACCAGTGTTTTCTTCAGGTTTAACAGTTTCTTTTATTTCCTTAGATTCAATTTGTTCTATCTTTTGTTCCTCTATATCAGATCCTACCTGTTTAGGTTTTTCTATCTCCTTCAGCAGTTCAGAAACATCTTCCAGACTTTCTGTCTCCATAGAGAGATCAATTTCTTCTGTTGATTCTGGGGAGGTAGTTTCTCCCAGTAAAGCGTCCATATCTGCAGGAGGTTGATAGGTTTCCTCAAATGATTCAATTGAGGTAGTCTCTTCCTGCACACTGGCTTTCATTTCTGTTTTTGATTTTGAAATATCATCCACAAGCTTGTCTATTTCCGTTTCCTTGTAGTAAAAATCAAGATTTGAAAACTGGGACAAACTTTCCTGATCGATAGGATTTTCTTTTGATACCAGAACTTTTACCGTTTTACCTTTTACCTGATCCCTTGAAAGAAAAAATTCAAGGGCATTAAGAGCTATTTCTCCACCTGTAGCATCATAAACAATAACTTCAGGATCAAAAAAAGTTATCTCTCTGAGAAGACTTAAACTGTCTGTATAACCTTTTACTTCGTTGTCTGGAAGCTTTTTAGCAAGGGTTTTGATTAAATCCTGGTCAAAACTGATAACAGCTATGTTCATAACTCCCTCCAGAATTATTAAAATTTAAAATAATTATAATCTTTTTTTTTTGATTTGGCATTTTTTACTTTTAAGACAGTAATTTGTCTTAGATTAAAGAAAAAAGTTTTTTTTACGAATGACTTTTAAGACAATAATTTTAAGGAGAACAGGAATGGGAAAAATAATAGGTCTTGTGAACCAGAAGGGTGGTGCAGGAAAGAGCAGTATTACAAATGCTCTATCCAATGAGTTTTCAAGAAGAGGATACAGGGTACTTGTGGTTGATTACGATCCTCAAGGAACACAGACAATGCTTTTTGGTTTCAACAGGCTTTCTGAGTTTTCGGATACAGAGCATGATATTACAAATATTTTTAATGGGAAAGATTTAAAACCTATCAATGTTAAAGAAAACCTTGACCTCATACCTGCAAATCAAGGTTTAAGGGAAGAGGCAGAAAGTGGAAGAATGGGAAAAGAGCTTGTTCTTTTAAACTTTTTAAAAGGAGGGTTTGGGAAAAAAGGTCTTGCAGAGGAGTATGACATGATATTTATTGATTCTCCTGCTGATTCAGGTGCATTGACCGTTGGAACTATTGCATCCAGCGATTACATACTTATACCTACAAGGCTTACATTTGTTGATTCCACAGGTCTTGTGGGAACACTCCAGACAGTCATACAGGCTGTAATGACTTTCAGACTTGATTTATCTATTTTAGGATTTATACCTGTTGCTTATAAACCAAGACTAAAGGAACATAAAGATGTTCTTGCATCTTTAAAGCAGACTATCCCACAGATATTAGGTAGATATGATTTTATAAAAATAGCATCAGAGGATCTTTTCTTTGATCCTATAAACGATAGAATTGCGTGGGCTGAAGCGGCAGGAAAAAGAATATCAATAAGAGATTATATTGAAAAAGAAAAAAAGGGACAGAAGGATATTATTTATACCGTTGAAAAAATAACAGATGAGATAATCAGAAGAACGCTAATTCTATCCGAATTAACAGTATAAGGAGGATGTTATGGATTTAGGAATTTTTGAGGACATACTTGATATTAAAAAAACAGAGAAAATAAAAGAAACAATTCAAAAAATACAAGAAGTTGAGCCTAAGGAAATAGATATCTCAAAAATTAAAAGTCCTAAGTTCCATGACAGAAGTTATGTCAGCCCTGAAAGGATCGTAGCCCTTGCAGAAAATATCAAAGAGTACGGTCTTGCTCAACCTATAGTTGTTAGAAAGCTTGAAGATGGAAGCTACGAGAGGATAATAGGATACATCAGGATAAAAGCATTTGAGTATCTAAAAAGGGACAAAATCCCTGCTGTTGTTCTTGATGTTGACGAAGAGACCGCCCTTGCACTTATGATATCAGAAAATGCCCAGAGGGAAGATCTGAATGATTACGACAAACTAATGTCCCATCTTGATTATCTCTCTTTTATACTAAAAAAAGATAGAGATGATGTGATAAAAACAGCAAGAAAGATATTTAACTACATTTCAGGAAATATAAAAGAGCTTACCCCAGAGGAAAGAAGAGAGGGACAGATAATAGAAAAGACATTACAGAAGCTTTCAGGAACAAATCTGAGAACATTTATAGAAAGATTAAAAATTATTAATGTTGCTCCCCAGATAAAAGATGCCATAAAAAAACACGGCTGGTCTTACTCATTAGCCATTGAGGTAAACAAGCTCAGGAACTATCCTGAAAAAATGGAACAGCTTATAAAACAGATCATAAAGTATGATCTGAGCAAAAAAGAGGTAGAGGCAAAGGTCAGGGAGATATTAGGAGAAGAGGCAAAAAAAAGGATTAAAAATCCATTTAAGGAAACCTTTAAAGATCTAAACAGGAAGGTCTCATCAGTATACAAAAAACTTCCTGAAGAAGAAAAGAAAAAAGTTGAAAAGATAATAGAAGAAAAACTAAACCAGATATACAAAATACTTGAAAAATACGGGTGAGGATTATTCCTCCTCTTTTTCTTCTATCTCTTTTAGGGCTTTTTCAAAGTCTTTTATATCCTGAAACTCATTGTAAACAGATCTAAATCTGAGGTATGCAACAGGATCTATTTTCTTTAACCTCTCCTGTACAAGATCACCTATCTCTGTACTGTCAACAACAAGTTTTCCTTCCTCAAGAAGATACTTTTCTATCTCATCGGCTATATCAACCATCTGTTTTTCAGATACAGGTCTGTTTTTTGAGGCAAGCCTTATTCCTCTAATTATTTTGTCTTTGTTGAAAGGTTCAGTTGTGCCGTTTTTTTTCTTAACGATAATCTTTTCTTCTTCGTATCTTTCATAAGTTGTAAACCTAAATCCGCAGTCAAGGCATTCACGCCTTCTTCTGATCACAGACCCATCTTTTGACTGTCTTGTATCAACAACCTTATCATTAAGAGATCCGCAGTTTGGGCATTTCATTAAGTTTTTTCTTCCTCCTTTATTTCCTTATAAGATAATCCATAATAAACAAAATGCCCCTGTATTTTTTTGTTCTTATTTATATAAAATTTTGATATTACATCTGCCTTTGAGTCTTCATTTGTGTATATGTAGTATTCCAAAAGAGCCTCGTCTCCTTTTATCCATAATCCTCTTGGTTTTATTTTTAGCTCTGGGAATATTTTTAGAACAACCTTAAAATAATTTTTTATGTTTTCCTTTCCTGTTATAGTTAATCTATCGGGATATATCTCTTTTATTTTTGGATCATAAAGCTCTGCTGTTTCAGCATAGCTGTCCATAATTTTCTCAAGATCATGACTGTTCCAGCCTTCAATCCAGCTGTCAATAGTTTCCTGCACCGGAGACTTTCCCATTTTTCCTCCTACAGCTGTTTAAACGTATCTTCCACAGCGTTTATGGTTTTGTTTATATCCTCATCACTGTGGGCAGTACTCAGGAAAGATGCCTCAAACTGGGACGGGGCAAGATATACACCCTTTTCAAGCATTAATCTATAAAATCTGTTAAAAAGTTCAAGATCAGACGATTTTGCGTCATTAAAGTTTTTCACCTCTTTGTCTGTGAAAAACATTGTAATCATAGAGCCGACCCTGTTTACTGTGGCTTTTATTCCATATTTATCAATAAGCTGCTTAAAGCCATCTTCCAGCTTTTTCCCTTTATTATCAAGTTCTTGATAAGGATTTTTTTCTTTTAATATCTGGAGCTGTCTTAATCCTGCTGCCATGGCAAGGGGATTACCTGATAGAGTTCCTGCCTGATAAACAGGTCCTTCAGGTGCAACATGAAGCATTATTTCTCTCTTTCCTCCGTAAGCTCCAACTGGAAGCCCTGCCCCTATTACCTTACCCATTGTTGTCAGATCAGGATCTATTCCATAAAGCTCCTGTGCTCCTCCAAGGGCAAGCCTGAAGCCTGTCATTACCTCGTCCCAGATCAGGAGAGCTCCGTACTGCTTTGTTATATCCCTCAGTTTCTGGTGGTATTCTCTGGAAGGGGCAACAACTCCCATGTTCCCTGCGACAGGTTCAAGAATAACGCAAGCTATATCATCACCATGTTTTTTGAATGCCTCCTCAACAGCATCTATATCGTTGTAAGGAAGAACTATTGTGAGCTGTGCAAGCTCTTCCGGTATTCCTGGTGTTCCGGGGATACCAAGTGTAGCCACCCCTGATCCTGCAGAAACAAGCAGTGAATCCCCATGCCCATGATAGCAACCATCAAACTTGATTATTTTTTTCTTTCCTGTGTATCCCCTTGCAAGCCTGATAGCAGACATTGTTGCTTCTGTTCCAGAGTTAACAAACCTGACCATCTCAACCGATGGGACAGCATCAACAACGGCTTTTGCCATCTGTATTTCTAATTCTGTTGGAGCTCCAAAACTTGTTCCATAGTTTGACACCTGTTTTATAGCATTTATTATCTGATCATGGGCATGTCCCAGAATTAAAGGTCCCCATGAGAGAACATAATCTATAAACTCATTTCCATCAGCATCCCAAACTCTACTGCCTTTTCCTTTTTCAATAAATAATGGTTCCATGCCAAGAGCTTTAAATGCTCTAACAGGAGAATTAACTCCTCCAACAAGGTATCTTTGAGCTTCTTTAAACAACTCTTTAGATCTTTCCGTTTTCATTTTCTCCTCGCACTTTTTTTGAATAATTATACCAAAGATATAAAGCTAATATCTTTATCCTCTTGCCTTTTTCTTCAAATCAGGTTAAATTTAATAATTAGTTATTAATAACGGGGGGTTAGAATGGAGGGGGAAGATCTTATCTTAAAGCTTGAGAGTTTAGGGTTTGATTTTGATACGGTTGTTTTATATTCCGAAAGTGGTGAAATTATCCGTGTAATTGGGGATAACCCTGATTTTTCAGAAAAATTACCAGATCTGTGTCAGATTGTACACTCGGTAGGAATTAATCTTACTAAGGTCGTTAACAAAGGGGATTACCATTACACAATTGTAGAAGGATTAGAAGGAAATATTCTGTTTTGTGGTTATAAAACTTACTGTTTAATAGGAATTATAAAGGAAAATGGTAAACCGTATAGGTATCAGTCTGCATTTCAATAAATATTTTCAGGTTCTCCTTCAGGTCTTGTCTTCCATCTTTTATGTGCCCACAAGTATTGATCTGGATGTTTTCTGACCGCATTTTCTATTTTTTTGGTATAAGTTTGAGTCAAATTAATTAGATCCTCATCGTAATTTCCTGAAGGTATAAAGTCTATTTTTTCTATTTCACAATAATATTTCTTTGTTTCTTTATCAAAGTAAGAATAAGCAAAAAGAACATCTACATTATATTTCAGAGAAAGTTTAGCTGGAAAGGTAACGGTAGAAGCTTTAAGTCCAAAAAAATCTACAAAAACCCCCCGATGAGCAAGAGTGTTTTGATCAGCCAAAAATGTAATAATTTTTCCTTCTTTTAATGCTCTAATAAAATCTTTTAAAGGCTGATCATGAAACACTATTTTTATTCCAGAGGACTGTCTGATATGTGTAATGTAATCATTAAGCTTTTTATTTCCCATTCTATAAGCAAGGTCAACAATACCTTCGAAATTATATGCAAGCCCTGCTCCTCCAACCTCCCAATTTCCAATATGAGCAGATATAAGTATTTTTCCCTTATTCCTGTTCTGTAAAAGTTCTTTTCCTTTTACTATCTGAAAAATTTCGTTGATATATCCAGTCTTGACATAATCAGGTATTTTTGGAAACTCAGTTAATATTCTTCCAATATTTTGAAGGGATTTTTTCCCTATATCTAATTTCCAGTTAAGTGGTTTATCAGGAAAGGCTATATCAAGATTTTTTAAAATAACTTTTCTTCTATATCCTATATTCCAAAATAAAGAACCTAAATTCTCCCCAAATTTCAGGTTTTTATCTCTGTCTAAATTTTTTACGACAGAAAAAAATACTTTGGCAAGAATATAAGACATTATAACTCCTTAAGAGCTTCTAATTTTTTTAAAGCCTTTTCGAATATTTTTTTATCTGTTGGATAAGTTAAAATGTTTTGAACTTCATTTATAGGAAAAAATTTTGCTTCATCTATCTCTTCTTTTTGGGGTGTAATCTGACCCCCTTTGTATCTCATAAGGTAATAATAAACAAATTTATGAATTCTGTAAAGATTCATACTGTACCAGTAATCTACCTCTCCTAAGTAATCTACTATCTCCGCATCAACCCCCGTTTCTTCCTTTACCTCCCTTAAAGCTGCTTTGTCCTTAGGTTCTCCTCTTTCAATATTTCCTTTAGGAAAGCTCCATCTGTTTTTTACTCTAATCAAAAGGATCTCAATTTCTCCTTTTTCATTCTTTGTATAAACTACACCGCCTGCAGAAAACTCCCACTTTGTTTCCATCCATTCACCTCACTTCATATAGATTAGTACGAAAATGGTTATTATAATTGAACCTATAATATTCATAAAAAATCCAACCTTAACCATTCTACTTATGGGGACATACCTACTTCCATAAATTATTGCATTTGGTGGTGTGGCTATCGGAAGCATAAAGGCAAAACTTGCGGCAATTATAATACCAAAAACAGGGTAAAAGATCTCTACATTCAGTTGTTTTAAAATTCCAATAAGGATTGGGGCAAATGTAAGCACAGTTGCTGTGTTTGAGCTAATTTCAGTTAAAAACACCATTGATATAACAAGAATAAATATAAATAGCACAATAAATTCAGGGGATATAATACCTGCCACATGTTTCCCTATGTATTCAGCAAGCCCTGTTTTTATAATAAGCTTACCTAAAGCAATACCTCCACCAAATAAAAGTATAGTATCCCAATCAAGTTCTTTAAGGTCTTTTGCTGTCAGGGTTCCCTCTCCCTTCTTTGAAGGAAGTAAAAACAAAAGTATTCCTGCTATCAAGGCGACTATAGCCTCAGGGATATGGGTTTTTAAAAATTTGTACAGTTCTTTGTTTCCAAGAAGGTTTGCAAGACCAGGCAAAGTCCATAGGAAAGCCGCAAGAAAAAAAACGAATATTGTATTTCTCTCTGCTATGGAAATCCTGGGTAATTTCTTCTTTTCTTCCTTAATAAGACTTTTTATTTTTTTGTAATCTATATTGAAATTTCTTATGTGGAATTTAATATAAAGTAGCATAAATAAGTATGAAAAAAATGTTATTGGTGCAGCAAGCAAAAACCAACTTAAAAAGTCCACATCATAGCCTTCATCTTTTAAAAAACCTGCTCCAATAAGGTTTGTAGGCGTTCCTATAAGTGTTGTTGCTCCACCAATAGAGGCAGCATATGCGACAGAAAGTAAAACAAAAGTAGCAAACTTTCCAGTTTCTCCAATTCCTTTGTTTTTGAACATATGAATAATACCTAAGATAAGAGGGAGAAGCATCGCTGTTGTTGCCGTATTACTAACCCACATAGAAAGCAAAAAGGAAATAATTGAAAAACCTGCTATAAGCCTGATGGGACTTTTTAGGAAAAAATCTTTGGAAAGAAGATTTAAAGCAAACCTTCTGTCCAGTCCATGCTTTGTCATTGCTTGTGCTATAAGAAAACTACCTATAAAAAGAAGGATAACAGGATGACCAAGGCTCAGAAAAGCATCTTTTACACCAACAACTCCAAAAACAACAGCAATTGAGACCCCTAAGAGAGCTGTTATTGAAAGTGGAACAACCTCTGTTAACCAAAAAATGATACAGAATACCATAATTGAAAAAACTATGTGAGCATCTCTGGGAAGGTCTAAAGGAGCAATATAAATTAGAATTGAAAGGATAGGAGCCAGAAAAAGTCCTATTTCTCTTCTGAATTTTTCAATCCTTTTTATACTCATTTTTCCTCGTCTTCTACTCTGATGAGAGCAGTTTTTTCTACGGTAATTTTTTGTTCTTCAATCTCTTTAATTGCTTTTTGAATATTGTTCTCTGATGCGGTGTGTGTTAGGATCACAAGTGGAACAACTTTTTCTTTAGTTTTTCTTGCAAAAGAAAGTACTTTTTCTTTTTGTATGACGGCTGCTATACTTATGTTATACTTTGCAAAAACTGTGGAAACCTTAGCAAGTATTCCTGTTATGTCAGGAACTGTAAACCTGAGGTAATATCTTGTGTAAAAATCTGATGTTTTTGTAAGGGATAAATCTTTATGTTCCCAATTCATTGATGTTACTTCTATTTCCCTGCCTACACCAAGAGCGATACTTTTTCCAATATCAACTATATCGCTAACAACTGCACTTGCTGTAGGTAAACTTCCTGCTCCTTTACCGTAAAACATTGTTTCCCCCACAGAATCTCCCTCAACCATAACAGCATTGTAAACACCTTCCACTTTTGATAAGGGATGATCCGAAGGTAAAAACGTAGGGTGAACTCTAACCTCAACTTCTCCATTATGTATCTTTGCTATAGCAAGAAGTTTTAAAGTGTATCCTAACTCTTTACCTAAATCTATATCTAAACTATTAATACTTTCTATACCCTCTGTGTAAACTCCGGAAAAATCTATAAACCCACCGTAAGAAAGGGATGCAAGAATTGTTATTTTATGGGCAGCATCTGTACCGTTAATATCAAGGGTTGGGTCTGCCTCTGCATAGCCTAAATCCTGAGCTTCTTTTAATACAGAATCAAAACTTTTTCCTTCCTTAAACATCTTAGTCAAAATATAATTTGTTGTTCCGTTTAGAATGCCGTATATCTTATTGACTTTATTAGCGATCAAACCTTCTCTCAGAGATCTAATAATAGGTATTCCTCCAGCAACAGCAGCCTCAAAACCTATCCTTATTCCTTTCTTTTCAGCTTCAATAAAAATATCTTTACCCTTTTCTGCAAGAAGGGCTTTATTTGCTGTGACTATATGTTTTCCACTTTTTATACTTTTAAGCATAAGATCGTAAGGAAAATCTACTCCTCCTGTAAGCTCAACTATTATGTGAATATCCCCGTCTTCAAGCAATTCATTCAAAGAAAAAGCTTTTTTTTCTTCAGAAAGAGGGTATGGAAAGCTTTTGTTCCAATTTCTTGTGAAGACTTTTTTTAAATTTATTTGAATACCTGTTTTTTTTGTTAAAAAATTCTTCTTTTCCTCAAGAATTTTTGCTACGCCGTTTCCAACAACACCGTAGCCAACTATCCCCACATTAATCTCTTTCAACCATTACCTCCTAAAGCTCTGATTTTGACAAAAAAATATGAACAATCGACATATCTTTAAAAATCCTTACAGGATACGCATTAACATTGTGGACACACAGAGTTAGGTTTCCTTCATATCCGTATCCAATCCATCCAGAATTTAACAGGTTTATACCTAATCTTGATAATCTAAGCTTAGGTTGTAAAAAGATAGAAATATTTTCAGGTATGGAGATATACTCAAGGGTTTCAAAAATGTAAAATCTTCCCGGTTCTAAAACGATACCCTTATCTGAAATGTAATCCCTTTCAAGAATATTGAAATAAGGGTTTTCAGGATCAAGGATCTGAACCTCAGGTCGGAGATCTTCAGGATACCTGTAAAATCTGTCTGAAAGTCTTAAATTAATATAAGAGCCGTGGAGCTGAAACTCCACATCAAAAGGTTCAATACTGATAGAACCTATTTTTATTAGCTGTTTTATCTGGGATTCCTTTAAAAGCAATTTACTTACCTGCAAGCCTGAGAACTTCTTTTACAAGCTTTTCTATTCCTTCTGCAACATCTTTTATCGTTTTTCCTTCCATATAAGCAGGGGTTGATACTATCTTGTGCTCTTCATCAACAAGAGCCTCAGAAACAGGACATACAAGATGTTGTTGACCCATAGCCTCAATAGCTTTTGCTACCTGCTCATCACTTCCGATTGTAAGTTTAACCTTTGCTTCCCTTAAAGCTGCAGCCACTATTACAGGAGATATACACACAGCGCCTATAGGCTTTCCTTTTTCAAACATCTCAACAAGAAGTCTCTTTACCTCTGGAATAACATCAGCCTCAGCACCTTTTTCAAGGAATGTGGAGAAGTTTTTTGCAACACCGTATCCTCCTGGCATAATAAGAGCATCTATATCGTCTGCAGAAACCTCGTTTATATCTTTTATATCTCCCCTTGCTATCCTTGCTGCCTCAACAAGAACATTTCGTGTTTCATCCATCTTTTCACCATTTAGATGATTGATCACCTCTTTTTGTGGAATGTTTGGAGCCATGCATACGATCTGTACACCTTCCCTGTCAAGAAAATAAAGGGTTAAGGTTGCTTCATGTATCTCTGCTCCGTCAAAAACTCCACAACCTGAAAGAAGAACTCCTACCTTCATAATTCCACCCCCTGAAATTTATTTCATTTTATTGTAAACTAAATTATTGAAAGAATTAACAGGAGGCAAGGAATGTATCAACTTGAGGTTGTCACCCCTAAGGGAATAGTTTTTCAAGGGGAAGTTGAACAGACTGTTATAAATACATCTGACGGTGAGATCGGAATTCTTGAAAATCATATGCTTCTTTTGACGAATGTAGTTCCTGGCAAGCTCAGAATAGAAAGACCTGAGGAAGAACCTGTAGAACTTGCTGTAACATACGGAACGATTGATGTTAGAGGAGATAGGGTAATAGTTCTGGTTGAGGAGGCTTTTGAGTTCGGTGAGATAAATGTTGAGCAGGAAAAGAGAACTCTTGAAGAAGCTGTGGCAAAGTTAGAACAAAAGGAGACTTTATCTCTTGAAGAAATTGAGAATTTTGAGAGATTGAAAGAAAGGGCTGAAGTCCTCCTTGAACTTGCAGGTGTAAAAGTCAGGTAAATGGAAATAAGGCTAAAAGATGACGAGGTTCTTACCCCTTTTTTAAGGGGTAGGATTAATATTATCCAGAGTAAAAAAGGCTACAGATTTAATATAGACAGTATTCTCCTTGCATCTTTTGTAAATGTTCCTGACAAAGATGCCAATCTGATTGATCTTGGAACAGGCTCAGGGATAATTTTAATTTTATTATCCCTTAAATACAAAAAATTAAAACTTTTCGGTATTGAGATTCAGGAAAGCCTTTTTTCTCAGGCATGGAGAAATCTTCAGCTGAACAATGTTAAAGCCCAGCTTTTCAACGGAGATATAAGGGAAATAAAAAGGATATTCAGGCCTGAAACATTTGATTATGTGGTTTTTAATCCTCCATACCATATTCCTGAAAAAGAGGTTCAGCCTACAGAGAGAAATATTGCAAGGTATGAGATACAGGGAAACATAAAGGATTTCATTAAAGTTTCTTCATATCTTCTGAAGAATAAAGGAAGGCTGTTTCTGATATTTCCTGTGGGAAGGCTGTCTGAGGTTTTATTACTTTTGAAAGACAGGAATATTCAGCCTAAAAGATATAGATTTATTCACCCTTCCCTGAAAGAAAATGCAACCCATGTCTTGATAGAGGGTATAAAAGGGGGAAATCCCGGAGGCGAAACTGTAGAAAAACCTCTCATAGTTTATGATAATCCTGATAAAAAAGTCTACACATCTGAGGTAAATTTTTTACTTGAAAAATTCTGTGATTAAGGAGAAAACAATGAAAAAACTTGCTTTAATATCTTTTATTGAAGGAATATCTCTTATAGTTCTTGTTTTTATCGGTATGCCCCTTAAGTACATCTGGGGGTATAAGATAGCCACAGGGATTTTAGGCTCTATACACGGGACATTATGGCTTGCATTTTTATATGTCCTCTACATCACATACAGAGAGTATAAATTTGATAAAGGTTTTATTTTCAAAATGCTTTTCTTCTCTGTAATTCCATTTGGACTGATACCAATGGAAAAATTAATAAAGGAATTTGATGATAAAATAAATAATAAACAAGATGAAGGAGAGTTTATCAATGCCTAAACTTGTTCTTGTCAGACATGGACAATCCATATGGAACCTACAAAACAGGTTTACAGGGTGGATAGATGTTCCCCTGACAGAAAAAGGAAAAGAAGAGGCTTACAAGGCCGGAGAACTACTTAAAGACATAAGGTTTGATGTTGCTTACACATCAATGCTCACAAGGGCTCAGGAAACACTCAGAATAATCCTTGAGACCATAGGGCTGTTAATACCTGTTATAAAAGATCAGGCTCTTAACGAAAGACATTACGGGGCACTTCAGGGTCTTAACAAGGACAGGGCAAGGGAAAAATGGGGCAAAGAGATCGTTCATCTGTGGAGAAGGAGCTACGACATACCTCCCCCTGAAGGTGAATCATTAAAAGACACTGCAGAAAGAACCATACCTTTTCTTGAAAGGGCAATAATGGGAGATATAAAAGACGGGAGAGATGTTCTTGTTGTTGCCCATGGAAACTCTTTAAGATCAATAGTTATGTATCTGGAAAAGCTTTCTCCTGATGAAATAATAAAGGTTGAGATCCCAACAGGAACACCTATTGTTTACGAACTTGACGAAAATGAAAATATTGTCAAAAAAGAGATAAGACATTTAGAGGAAGAAAAATGAGCTATCTTGTAGCTGCAAACTGGAAAATGAATAAAACTGTCGGGGACACCCTTGAATATCTTGATCTTTTTCTCCCCTCTGTAAAAGATCTGATGAAGATAGAGATAATGATAGCTCCTTCTTTTACAGCTCTATCCTCAGCTTCTATAAGGCTTGACGCTGCAAAGAAGGAAGGAGAGTATAATGTCAAACTTGGTGCGCAGAATATGTATTATATGGAAAAAGGAGCTTTTACAGGGGAGATTTCACCCCTTATGCTTGCAGAGCTTGAGGTTGATTATGTAATACTTGGTCATTCTGAAAGAAGGCATATATTCGGTGAAAGGGATGACCTGATAAATAAAAAGGTTGTTTCTGCTGTTGAACACGGGATAAGACCGATACTGTGTGTAGGGGAAACAATAGAAGAAAGAGAGCAGGGGAAAACCCTCTCTGTTGTTGAAAGGCAGATAAGAAATGGACTTGCAGGTGTGGAAAAAGATATGGTTTATATAGACATAGCATATGAACCTGTCTGGGCTATAGGGACAGGAGTAAATGCAACACCACAGCAGGCTCAGGAAGTTCACAGATTTATAAGATCATTAATAAATGAAATATCAAAAGGAAACGATCAAAAAACAAGGATACTTTACGGCGGAAGCGTTAATGAAAAAAATGCAAGGGATCTTACAAAAGAACCTAATATTGATGGTTTTCTTGTAGGAACAGCAAGCCTTGACCCTGAAAAGTTTTACAAAATAATAACTGAGGTTATGGAGGTTTAAGATGGACATTCTGTTTACCGTGCTATCTATCCTGCTAATAATAGACGCTGTTCTGTTAATAATAATAGTTCTTATGCAAAAAACTAAAGGTGCAGAGATAGGGGCTATATTTGGATCAGGTGCTGCAGCAGCTGTATTAGGAGCAGGAGCTTCAAATATACTTACCAAAATAACTTACTGGCTTGGCGGTATATTTATGTTTCTGGTTCTTGTGCTTTCTTTTATACACCATAAGTCTGTTAAAAGCTCATCTGTTATCAGTGACCTACCTGAAACACAGCAAACACAAAAAAAGTGAGGTGAAGAATGAAGGTTATTATTACAGCTTTTGTATTGTTTATATTTGGAATTTCGTTTGGGCAAACCATTGAGGAGAGATTAAATAAACTTGAACAGAAAGTAAAACAATTAGAGGAAAGATTAAATAAAATTGAAAAGAAACAAAAAGAAGTAGGAGTTGTTTCTGCATCTGAAGAAGTATTGGTGGTAAATAAAGATCAGAAGTTAATTTCCTATAAAGTTTTATCAAAAAAATTCAGTCCTGCTAAACTAAAAGAAAGTCTGTGGAATAGATCGGACCAGATTGTGCTAAAAATGATCTTTAAAAATAACACAGGCAAAGAGATAAACAATATAAGAGGCAAGGTTGTTATTTATGACCAAAGCGGTGATGAGCTTATGAAAAAAATTATAAATGTTAACAAAGCTCTTAACTTTTTTAAGGGAACAACCATACATCCAGGTGAAGAAGTAAAAATGAATGTAGAAATTGAGTACGACAGAAAAAATGATAAACACAAAAAAGTCAAAGAACTTCCTCTTGACCGGCTTATTATAAAGTTTTTCCCTTTGAAAATTGATTTTGCAGATGGAACAACAAAATATGTGAGGTACAACCAGTAGATGGAAAACAGTCATGTTTTCATATCTGTTGTACATTATCCTGCAGTAAACAAAGATAAAAAATGGGTGGTTACATCTTTTACAACACTTGATTTTCATGATGTAGCAAGACCTGCAAGAACTTATGAACTTGGAGGTTATTTTATTGTCCAGCCCCTTGAAGCCCAGCAGTTTGTTATATCAGAGCAGATAAAGTACTGGACTGAAGGGTTTGGATCAAAATTCAATCCAAGAAGATCAGAGGCTGCAAAACTTGTAAGGCTTGTTTCATCTATCACAGAAGCTATTGAAAAAATAAAGGAAGAAACGGGAAAAACTCCAAAACTTATAGCAACCTCTGCAAAAAAATATCCACAAACGGTTTCGTATAAAGAGATGTCCGAGATTATACGAAAAAGGAATAATACATATTTAATACTTTTAGGAACAGGTTGGGGCATGCCTGAAGAACTCGTCCAAAGCTGTGATTACATTCTTGAGCCAATTTTAGGGGCAGGAGATTACAACCATCTGTCGGTTAGAAATGCATCGGCGATAATATTAGACAGATTATTCTCACCAAACAGGTAGGCTGATGCTTTATCACTTATTATACCAGTATTTTGATATAAACCTTTTCAAATACATAACTTTTAGAGGTTTTTATGCCTTAATTACGTCATTTTTTATATCTTTGATTATTGGTCCATACATAATATCAAAACTAAAACTTTTTCAGGAAAAGGAAGGGGGTTATGTCAGAGAGTATTTGCCTAACGGCCATGAGCTAAAAAAACATACACCAACGATGGGAGGTGTACTTATTATTCTTTCCGTTTTGATATCTGCTTTGATGTGGTGCAGGCTTGATAATTTTTATGTGTGGATCACTGTTTTTAGTATGCTTTCATTCGCCATTCTTGGGGGTTGGGATGATTACAAAAAGGTAAAGACTAAAAGAGGAATTTCGTCAAAAACGAAATTTGTTATTCAAATATTATTAGCATTTTTTGTGGCAATACTCTTGCATCTCTATCCTGATTTTAACTCTGTTCTTTATATGCCTTTTTTAAAAAATGTTCATATTGATCTGGGAGTTTTTTACATTCTTTTTATGGTTTTTATTATTGTCGGCACATCAAATGCAGTAAACCTTACAGATGGTCTTGACGGACTTGCTATAGGTCCTTCTCTTATCGCGATAGCCTCTTTTGCATTTTTTGCTTATGTAGCCGGTCATTCCAAACTCGCAGAATATTTACATCTTCCTCATATAGCAGGGAGTGGGGAACTTACAGTTTTCATGATGGCATTACTGGGAGCTGGTCTTGGTTTTTTATGGTTTAACTCATTTCCTGCTGAAGTTTTTATGGGAGATGCTGGATCACTCTCAATAGGTGCTGTACTGGGAACTGTTGCTATAATCACAAAACAGGAAATCGTTCTCGCAATAGTGGGAGGAATATTTGTTGTAGAAACACTTTCGGTCATACTTCAGATAACTTATTTTAAGATAACAGGAAAAAGGCTTTTCCTGATGGCACCTCTCCACCATCATTTTGAAAAAAAAGGTATAGAAGAGCCAAAAATAGTCACAAGAGTATGGATAATATCTATTTTGCTTGCGATAATAGCCCTTTCAACTCTAAAAATCAGATAAGTTTCAAAATCTTAGTCTGTCAATCATAGATTTTAAAGGTGTAGTTGAGACAAAATCTCACAGAAAAATTGACTGATTTTTCGGTTTTGACTGTGAATGTCAACAGTTTGGCGATCCCCAGGGATTTTTACAGGATTGGAGGTTGACGGGAAATTAATTTAATTTGACAGAGATTGCCGTTTTTTTTATATTTAAGATAAGTTAGATTTATCAATGGTTTCTTGACAATAGAATAAGAGATGGATTGGATGGGTTTTAGAGTGCCTATAAGGAATTGAAACTCTATCAAATATTTGACAACATAATAAGTCTTGCC
>Ga0256832_1000142_pt1 | contig 42694 bp, 61 predicted proteins | sample 134614metaG_FD_190534 | JGI IMG/M metagenome (GOLD analysis project Ga0256832, IMG submission 190534) | Hydrothermal vent microbial communities from Lau Basin, Pacific Ocean - 134-614 | ecosystem: Environmental > Aquatic > Marine > Hydrothermal vents | place: Pacific Ocean: Lau Basin | collected...
TCACTCCCAGCAGGCCAGCGCATCAGCGCCTGGAACGCCTCTGCGGTCGATGAGGGGCCGGACTGGAGGGCGAACGTGTAGGGGCCGGACAACGCGGTCCCCGGCGTACCGGCCAGCGGCGCGGCGTTGTACCGCGACCAGTGCCACGCGGTACTCGTCGATCCGTCCAGGTAGCCGATCGCACCAGGGTCGCCGGCGACCACGTAGGGCGGGTTCTGGTCTCCCTCGATCACCAGAAACCCACCGCCGCCGCTGGGGCCGACCACAGCCGCATACGCATCGATGCCAAATGTGCCGGCATCCGGTGTCGATGCGTTGGGGTCTTTTCGTAGCGCTGGCAGGTGAGAATCCACGACGACGCCGCACGCCAGCAGCAGCACACAGTCGCCGGGGTTGATCGTGACCTGACCCGCATCAGGGATGACATGCGAATCAACAGCCTTGTACTCGATCCCAGTCACGCGCCCATAAACATCCCGCCCGAGCGTTTGCCCAGGCTCCGCGTTGTAACTGTAGGACCGCCCGCTCACCCTATCGACGACGATCCCATCGGGCGATGTGAGGTAGTCCAGAAACAGCAGCATGGAATCCGGCAGACCGCCGGACCGCAGAGGATCGTGGCCGGTCAGCGATGGCGACGGCCCGGCGACAGGTCCCAGCATCAGGCGCTCCAGTTAGGGGCGTCCACCTTCTGCCCGTTCGCCCAGCGCTCACCGATCCACTGGGTGGCCTCCAGCCAGTTGTCCGGCAGCCCGTCGTCGAACACATAGAGCGCCAGCCCGTAGTAGTCCCCGTCGCTGAACATCAGCTTGTTCTGGCTGCCCAGCGACACCGCGCCGAACCCGGACGGCAGCGCGACGGAAACGATCTCGGCACCGCCCTCCGCGTAGCGCAGCAGGCCGGCGTCACGGTCCAGTACCAGGGTACGGTCGAGCACACCGCTGCCGAACGACAGGCTGGACAATTGCACGGTCGTCCCGTTGTCATCCGTAACCTTGAGATCGGACGACGGCTTGCTGAGCGCCATCCATCCGTTGCTGCTGTTGCCGCCAACCGCAACGATGGCCGTGCCGCCGGACAGGCTGGACACCGCAACGCAGATCGCCGAGCTTCCTGCTGGAATATCGGGCAGCGTGCCACCGCTGAACGCAACCGGTGCGAACTCCAGGCCGTTGGTCACTTTCAGACCGTCGCCACTGTTCGCGGATGCAGGCTGGTACAGGCCACCCGTGATCGCATCGGCCGGGTCGATGCTGGACCCGGATTCCGAGCAGGGAAAAAACAGCTTGACGGTCGGATTGCTGGCCATGCGTCCCGTGTCGATGCTCATTTGCCCGCCTCCACGAATACGGCGCTCGCGGTGCCGTTGTAGTCGATCAGGTCCATGCGGCGCAGGGGGCGCGAGAAGATGAACTCTCTCGGAACACCCGCCTCGACGATACGGCGCATGGTCGGTGCGGCGGTCGCCGCGTTACCTGCCAGCCAACTGTTCGCCGTGGCATCGTCCGGCGCATCGAAGCACACAGCGACCTTGGTGCCGGATGCGCCCTGCACGTTCACCACCACGCGCAGCACGCCCTCGCCCTCGGTCCAGGTAAAGCTCTGTCGCGTTGCCGTCGCGCCGCACTCCCGATCCGACGGCACTGCGGAACCGAGACTGCTGTGGAAAGCGATACTGCCTCCGTCAGTCGCGGTCGCCGGAACGATCTCGCTCTTTCCGGTGGTCGGGTTCTTGTAATACCCACCAATCGTCCTCAATCCAGGCATCTGTCTCTCCTGTCAGGCAAAGTCAGTCAGCGCCGAGCCGTAGTAGTCGGTGCCGTCGAAGTAGAAGAAAATCAGGTCAATCTTTCCGGCACCCGTGGACAACGTGGGTGCCGTGCCGCCAGACCACTTGACCGATACGGTGGACCAGTCGATCGTGCCGCCCGTCGAACCCTGCACGACCTTCAGCGTCAGGCTTGTCGGGCCGCCTGGATTGGTGAACGTAGGCTGAAGCGATGACCCGTTGAGCGTGATCTTCTGCTTGTTTCCGTTGTTCCAGTCGAGCGGGAAGTTGGCGGTGACCGTGCCGTTGTCATACTCGGCGTCGAAGTATGCGGTCTTGTCAACCTGAAGGTGATCGTTCAGCGTCTGTTTGCCGGTGAACGTGTTGGCGCCAAGGCTTGCCGCCTGAAGTAGCGTGAGCATCGCGGCGAAGTCTGCGGCTTGCACAAGGCTGATGCCGTCCGCGCTGAAGTCTAGAAGCGGCAACGATGTTGCGGAGTCCGACTTTCCGAGGATCGCTTCCCAGTACGAAGTCACCGATACCGTGTTCGGCGTCACGCCGGATACCAGCGTCAGCTTGTCAGACACCAGCTTCAGGTATCCGTCGCTTCCTGTCGGCAGTGTCAAACCGCTCACGCCGGAGGATTCGCCGGTCTGGATGGCGCGCTCCAGCTCCTCCTGAAGCTGCTGCACCAGCATGGTCAGATAGTCGAAGGCCGCCTCGTGGACCTCGTGGAAGAATCCGCCCTGGTTGCCGAAGTCGGTCGTCTGGGTCAGCGGAAGCGACCGCCGTATGACGATCCGATGCGTCGCGTCCCACGTCGCCGTGGTGGTGATGGTGCCGCCAGGATTCAGCTCCTGGTCCGCGTTGCGCGATACCGTGTAATCAGTGCCTTGCGTCAAATCCGTGACGCTTCCAGACGAATCCCGCACCGACACCGACACATGGGCGTCGCTGTCCACCCGGAAGGTGAACGCATAGCTGTCATCCGGTACGCCGCCGGTGCCCGGAAGCTCGGTGGTCGTGTTGGTGCTGGAAATCGTCATCTGCTCTCACCTCGCCGTCGATTATGGGCACGCCGTACCGGATTACGCGCCGGCCCTATCGCTCCTTGCGCACCAGCAACTCGTACATGTTCAGGTCCTTCCTTCCCTCCGCCACGTCGAACAGGTGATCCAGCGTGATGTAGGCCTGCCGAGTCGGCAGGTGCAGGATGGCACCGGAGCCGATGATCAGGTTCTTCGTCGCATATTCGGAGAAATTACCCTCGGCGTATGCCTTGCCGCCCTTGGCCAGGGTGTTGATCATCGATGCGATTGGCGTGATCTGATAGTCGAACGGCGTGGAGATCGCATTCACCACATCGCGCAGGCCGACGATGGACATGGCCGGATACACGCCCATCGTCTTGATCGCCCACTTCCACCGGTCCTCGTCGTCCTCCGGGCCGCGACCCATCAGGATTTCAGACATGACCGCTGGGAAAGCCACAAGATAGAAGTAGGACAGGACCGCGCGAGGAATGTCCTTGGGAGACTTCGTGCGCTTGCCGAGGCGATACAGCAGATTGAACAGCGTGCTGAAGTAGCTGTAGAACATCGTCAGCATGCGCTTCAGCTCACCGCCGCGCTGGATGGCCGCAAGGTCCTTCGCGCCACCCGCGCCCTGGCTGAGCCGCACGGCGGAATCAGCCTCTGAAATCGCCTCAGCCTCAGGCTTTCCTTCGGCGATGGCCTTCTCATAAGCGCCCATCCACGTCGGCAGCGATACCGCCATGTCACCCACACCGATCAACTGGAAGTAGGTCGCCTCGACGCGCGCCTTGAGCGAATCGGTCGTCATCCGCTTGATCGCATCTCGCACATCCCGATCGAGCGTCCGCATGCGCGAGCGCATTATGACCGACCGATCCGTGACGAATCGCCAGCCGCGCGCCGGGTTCGCATAGAACTTCGCCAGACCGAGCGCGGCCCACTTCTCGCCAAGCAGGTCTATTGACTGTGTGAAGCCAAGCGGCTGCATCATCGCCGTGGATACCTTCAGGCCCATGTTGGCGATGGTCGTGCCCTTGCGGAGATAGCCGATCACCTGCTCTATGCCGGTGTCGAGCTGGCGCTGGTCGTTCGCAATCGCCTGAAGCCACGGGCGAATCTGGTCATAGGCATGACGGCCAGCGGTTGCGATGATCGCCTCTCGGATGCGTGCATCGTTCCGCAGCTTCTCGGCCTGCATGATCGGCTTGCGGAATGCCAGATCGTGAATCACGTTGGTGATATGGCGGGTGAACACGCCAAGGCTCAGCTCGACCGGATAACCCTTGTGGTCCACACGCATCTTGGTGTGCCCATGACGGGTGGCCGCGCGCAGCCAGTTGTTTTCCTGCGAGAACAGGTCCTGCTCGGCCTCGCGCTTCTCCTTGATCCGCTGGTTGTATCGCGGATCGAACACCAGCGGATAGTAGCCGCCACGCATGCGACGCCCGTCCGGCGTGAAGAACTCGGATGCCTTGACCTTCGGTGGAACGACGCCGGTCAGCTCTTTCTCCAGCGCGGCGATTTGAGGCCAGAACGAATCGATCAAGTCCCATGCGCCCTGAACGAAGTCCCAATCCTTTTCGTCAAGATGGGATAGCACCGCCTTCACCTGCGCCTCGTTCCAACCGAAGCCTTCCATGATCTGCTTGCGGTTGCCCTCGTTGCCCCAGTTCAGCGCGACCGAGATGATCTGTTCCTTGGTCAGCGATGCATCGATCTCGTCGATCCTGATCTTCTTCGTGTACCAGCCAGACCGCTCCTTGCGGGAGTAGGCATCGAACAACCGTTGCACCTGGGTAACAGCCTCCTCCATCATCTGCTGTTCCAGGTCCTCCGCTTCTGCAATCGGTGCGAAGAACGCATGCCACCATGCGCCGAGTCGGTCGCCATCCAGTTGCCGGAATAGCATCTCGGGCTTCAGGTGTTCCGCGACGATGCGGCCGTTCCAGTCCTTCAGCGTCTCCCACTTGCCGCTGCGGAAATCCACATCGTCGTCGCGCCAGTCGTTGAACCGACGCGCGTCATCGACCAGTGTCTCGACCACCTCGTCGAACTCGCGTTTCTCCTTCGCGGCGACCAGCTTGTGCTTGAGGCGCGCCAGATGTTCGATGTTGTGGATCGAATCCGATAGCGCCATCAGCTCGCCGAAGGTGGCATCCTTGTAATGCTTGCGCCGCGCGTTCTCCAGCACATCGGGATCGATGGCCACCTCGTTGCCCTGTGCGAGCTGTTCATCCACCCACTGCGCGAGCGACTTGCGTCGTTCTATCTCCTTCTTCGACACGGATTTGCGCAGGTCCCACGCCTCCAGCGCCGCGTCGATCCGATCCAGATAGTCGCGGTCCAGGTTCTTGCGAACGCCTGGCCGGTCGAACTTGGCGAGGTATCGCTGGATTTTCGCCGCCTGCTCGTTCGCCTTGCGCGCTTCTGTGTAGAGATAGTGATTGATGAGCTGGGTGCGCTTGTGACGTGCGGCAGCCTCCCAATCCTGCGCGGCCGCCGCCTTAACCGCTGCATTCGCGGCCTTCAGTTCCGTTTTCAGGTAACGGTTCAGCGATGCGGCAATATCGCCGACCTTCATGTCGCGGATGATCTCACGCGCAATCTGGCGTGCCACGTTCGCCGGCGTTCCTTCCGTGCCTGCCCGCTTGGCCAGTACCTTCAGCTCCATGGCGATGAACCGACCGGACGGATCGCCATGCACCGCATCCAATGCCGCCTCCTCCATCTTGCCTTCCGCAAGAATGTCGCCCAGATCCTTGCGTACCGCCGTCTCCAGTTGTGCCTTGAGCGCCTTCTTGTAGGACGGCTTTGCTGCGATGGCGCGCAGCATCTCAAGACCTGACTCGAATCCGAACATCAGCGCCGCCGCATCCGGATCGACGCTCTGCTTGCCGAGAATCGAACGCCTCGCCACCCCGTGGCGCATCAGTCCGTCCATCACCTGCTTCGCGTCGTCCTCGCCTTCCAGCAGGCGCTTGACCGCCTCCCGGTCGAGCTGGATGCGCTCTGCCCCTTCAGGCACCTCGTCGCCGGTCATCAGGCGCGTGGCCTGATACACCGGATCGGCTTGCAGGCGCTTCTCGATCTCCGGGCGCAGTTCGGCCTCAGCGGCCGCCCAGGCTTCTCTGCGCGCGCGTTTCTCGTTCGCCAGGGCCTTCCGTATCAGCTCGGTCTCCGCGTCGCGCAGCGCAATCTCAAGCGCCTTCTGGTAGCGCGCAAACTGCTCCTCCGTCATGCCGGCAGACTGCGCATCCTTGAACATCGGCGTCAGTTCGACCTGCTGGCGCATCGCCTTGATCTGATCGTCCGATGCGAGCATGCGGTCGAACACGCCACGAATCTCGTCACTCGGCTCGACGCCAGTGATCCCGATCCGGGCCTTGATGCCGCGATAGACCTCGATCAGCCACGACCGGAAGGTGGCGAAGATGCCTTCCAGTTCCGCGCTTGGCGCCTTTCCGTCGAACAGGTACTTCTCGAACGACTCGGCCCACATCTCATGTTGCTCGGATGTGATCACATCGGCATCCGATTCGATGCCAAGGAACGCCTTGATCTTCTCCCAGTCCTGCTTAAGTTCTTCGGTCGCGTTCGGGTCGGTCGCAAGATCGCGGAAGATTTCGAGGAACAGGTGCGCCGACTCGTGCAGGAACGTGGACAGGTCCGCTTTCTGCGAGAGGGTGATCAGGACGTTCGCATCGCCGAGGCGCGCAGGCAACTGGATGCCGCCACGGCGCTCGTTCTGGCCTTTCTTCTGGAACAGGACATCGACGCCTTTCCGCGCCAGTTTTTCACGCAGCGACACGACCGCCGCCTCGCGCGCCACCTGATCGCCATGCGGGTATTTCCTGATCTCCAGTCCGTGCTTCTTGAGTATCTGGAGCGTTTCCTTGTCCGCATCGTCCGGCACCACGGCGCCAGCGAACTCGTCGAGCTTCACGGCACGATCAGGCTTCGCCTCGAAATAAGGCACAGGCGCCTCCAGCATGGCCTCGCCGGCCTCCACACCTTGCTCGATGACGGACTTCGGAACGCCTTTGAAACCGACGGACGACAAGGCTTTGCGCAGCGCGGACTCGTTGCCGTACTTCAGCCGCGTCTCACCCCATTTTGCGATGGCGCGCATGGCATCATCCAGCGCGCTCCAGGTGTCGATGTTCCCTTTCCAGTCGCGGCCCGTGTAATACGGCACCACCGCCTCGCGGAAGTCGGACAGCTTCTTCTCAGCCTCCTCTCGCGCCTGTTCGATCTCGTCCTTGCGCTTGATCGCATCTCGCGCCGCGTTTCGCATCCAGTCGATAGACTCGAACTTCGTTGCCGTTGCGGCACGCGCCTTGCCTGCGCTGAATGTCACGGAATCTTCTTTCGCCTTTCCACGCTCGCGCTGCATGAACTCGACAATGTTCTCCAGCGTGTACGGAGCCTTTTTGCGCCCGATCATCAGGTATGGCTCGCCCATGATGTCGAGCACCTTTCTGGATGCCCACTCGTGGAAGTTCGCTTCCTTGCCTTTCAGCTTCTTGTCGAGTCGTTCACGGGTTGCTGCAACATCGACCTCTCGCTTACCGATATTCCGCAGCGAACGCGCAATCTTGTCAGCCTCCGCATAACGAAGCAGTCCGGCATCATCGAACAAGGATTCACGGAAACTTTCCCTGAGCTTTCCATCGCCAAGAGATAGAGATTCAATAGAATCAGAAACTGCATCACTGAGCGCACGGTGATAGTCGTCGCCTACCTGAAAGTTCACATCAATGCCATACGACTTGATGAAGTCGCGCATGATGGCGTTGTCAAGGAACTCATAGGCTGGCTTGGCATCGCGCATGACAGGGCGCGTGTCTCTCCCGGTAAGCTCCTTCAGGAACCACGCCTTTGCGCCGTTCGAGTCCTCCAGATACCGGATCGCTTCTTTCGGATTCGGTTTGTCCGAGTCGTAGATAAAATGCCAGATTTGAGAGACAAGCGTCGGAGAACTTCCGCCGTCGTACTTGTCAGCGTAAGGACGGAAATCGTTGATAAGCGCATCGGCGTCCTTGACCTTCGGCTTGCGATACTCCGGCTTCGGGAATCGCGTGGTGTAGGCATCAGAGTCGAACACATCGACCTTCGCAGGGTCCGCGAGTTCACTGGTCCCAATCAGCGTGATCTCACCGAACCCTTCCACGCCCATGTCGGACCGGACCACCGCAATAGATGGCACTGCGATTCCGCCAAGTTCGTCTGCGAACTTCAGGTTTTCCGCGCTCAGATTGTGCAGTGCCGAGAGCCTGTCTTTCTCCTGCTGCACCTTCTGGTCGAAAGACAGAATCTCCACATCACTGTCGTCGAAGATGACGTAGTTGTAGGAGCCATCGCCCTTGCTGCGGCTGCTGCCGTCCAGGTACTTGATGCCACGGATTCCTGCTTTAAGCAAAAATTCAGACGCTGCTTTGGTAGAACCAAGCGCTTTGCTGAGATACCAGTACACTTCACTGACAGAATCCGGATTGCTATAGCCTGACCAGCTCTCTATAAGGCCGTTTCTTACAGCGCTGTCAAGATATTCAAGGATCATTTCTTCCTTGGTTATCCCAGGATATGAGGACATTGCCACCTTTATGTCTTTTTCCGTTATCCCTGCGTTGTTCAGATATATCTTTGCCGCTTCGATAAGCGCCTTTTTTACCTTATCCGTCTGATACCTTACTGGCTCATCCCAAAGCAGATACTCGTCTTCGTTTGGCTTGAGATCGACCTTGTATAATTGCCCCCTCTGGATTTTCCATCCATGCTCGGCCAACGCATATATTGCGCGTGCTGTATTCTCGATGTTTTTCTCAGCAGCACGCTTTTCTTCTAGCGTACTTATCAAGCTGCTGACATCATCCGCATTCAACCCACTTATCTTTTGAGCAAGCTCTTTGAGAGTCGATATATCGTCGAAATTGTCTAGCCAATACTCCATTGCGTCCGACATATCGAACCGGCCAATAAAATTCACGCCCTTGTCTAGCAACTCCTGCTCAGGACGCAAGCCTTTTTCTTCTGCATACCGCTCCATTGCATTGGCAGCATCATCAAAACCTCCTTCAGTTCCTGTATTGAATGCTTCTCCATCTGGAGATATTAAAAACTCGCGCGCCATATTCTTGTAATGTTCTGCGACGCTCTTTTTATCAGCAAAATAAAGACCCCAACCGAACGCTTGGAAGCCTTCGCCGGACCCTACGGCATCCAGAGAAAACCTGTCGAACTCGTAGGGGCTGCCGTGATAAGCGGTCTGATCGAGCATCTGCCCAACAGCTCCAGACAAACGAAGCGCACCCTGCACCAACTGGCGCAGATCATCGTCGCTCATGTTCGACACAGCCGCCGTGTCCATGCCGCGCTGCTTCGCATACTCGCGCACCTGATCCAGCAGGCGTGCGTCCACGATGTTGCCTACATCCGCACCCTTCAGGCCCTCGGCCAATGCGTCGATCTGGTCCTCTGTCAGCACCCGCAGACCCAGCTTCTCGAACACCTTGAGCGCGGAACGGTTCGCCCGGCCCTCGACCAACGTCTTGAAGAAGGCGCGATACAACGCTGCCTGCTGGTCCGCAACAGAAACCGGCTGTCCCGCGTCGATCAACTGCTGGCGCACGTTCTGATAGATCACGTCCGCCTCCTTGTTCGAGGCCATGATCTCCGCCTGCTTCCGCTCAGCTTCCGCGATGGTCGCCTTCAAGTCCTGTACCACACCGCTCTTTAGGAACTGCCGCGCTTCCTTCGGCGACATTTCATCCGGGTTGAACCGCGCCAGATCGGACAGGCCGCCATAGTGCTCCGTGCGCGCAAACCTGATCCAGTCGGCCATCGGAATGACCAGATCGCCACCGATTTCCTGTGTATCCGCGAGCTGCTGCTGCAAGCTCGGCACCTCTGCCGCCACCGCTTCCGGGTCGATGCCCTGCTCCTGAAAGTATTGCCGGAACTCGTTGGCATCGACGTATACCTCCTTGATCTTGCCGTCCTTTGTCATGCGCTCCACGAAGTCGCGCATCTTGGTCGGCATCTCTCGTGCGGTCGTCGATTTCTCGGTGATGTCTCCAATGGCACGCAATACCTGCTCGTTCACGGCCGCCCGGTTCGCGCGACGAATGTCGCCCGCAAGGCGCGGCAGGCCCGGCACGAAGGACGCCAGCAGCATCGACTTACCGGCCTGTTCAATGGTGTCGATCACACGCTGCTGAATCTCCTCCGCCGTGTATTGCTTCACGTCGTTCTGCGAGAACTCGGCGGCCAACTGGAAACCCGCAATCGTGGTGATCTCTTGCAGCGTCTCCTGAGTGACGTTGTTGATCCATGCCAGACCGCCCGCTTTCATGTAGTCGAGCACCGCGTTTGCGAAGGTCTGCTGCCGAAGCACCTTGCCGACTGGCGTCAGGCGCGCGGCCTTGGCGATACCGGCAACCTCCAGCGTCTCCCACACCGCATTGATGACACCGACGCCATCGGAAACCTTGCGCGCAAGGTCCGGTTCGACACCGGCATTCACATACTCCTCGTATGCGTAGCCGGATTCCATCTGGTAGGACTTCCTGAAGAACTCGACAGCGCCGGATGCGCCAGCGGTCGCGCCAAGGAACTGGCCGGTGAAGGTCGCAACAGCCGGGGCCAGCTCCGGCTGCAATACCGAGATCGTGCCACCGACCGCCAGGGCTGCAACGCCAGCCGCGCCGACGTTCTTGGCAACTTCCGGAATCGTCTGCAAGCCGAGATCGATGAACTGCCCGCCAACCTCTATGTTGTCGGCAAGGAATCCCTGAAGCCCGGTATCGTCTCCAGCCCGGCGTGACAGAATCTCGGTCGCCGCATCCAGTTCCGCCTGCTCGGCCGTCGTCAGGCCGCCATGCGCGAGCTTGTTCAGCAGGATGCCACGCCGCGTCATGGCGATGCCGCGCTCGAATGCGTAGCTGGCACCACCCTTGAATATCCACTCCAGGGTGCCAAGGTTGTGCAGGTCGTCTACGACCGGCGCGTTGTCATGCTCTGCGGCATACTTCGCCGTCTCCGGGAACAGATCGACATAGCCTTCCGGGTTGCGCTTCTGCACCTGATCGACCAGATCGAGGCTGCGGAAATTGCGCGCAACGAAATCTGGACTCACCTTGTGACGCGCCGCGAACTCATACGCGCCGAGCCGCTCCTGATCCGACAAACCGAGATCGTTCTTCAGGTAGTCCTCGGTCTGGCGACGCACCGCGTCCTTGAGGCTCGTCACCTGCTGATCGTGCAGGCTCTTGTAGAGGTTCAGACCATCGCCTCCGATGTCCTCCTGCGGTATCAGCGCCGCAGGGTCCTGTACCTCCGGCGTCGCGGCGGCCGCCTGAGATTCACCCTCCTGCCGGTTCAACAGCGCCTGATACAGGCCACCCTCATTCGCCGCCATCGTTCACCCTCTTTTTCTGGAGCTGATCGAGCGCCATCAGATACATATCCAGGTTCCACTGGATCGGAGGATACTCGCTCGGAGACGCGCCCTCCGCGATCAGCCGCTTGCGCTCAGCATCCGCCCGCGCCTTGACGTAATCCATGAAACTGCGCACCGTGAACTTGCCATCTTCGAGGAAGGACTTGTATGCCGTCTTGCCGATCAGGTCAGGCAAGCGACGCTCGTTCTGCTCGAGCCACTTCTTGATGTAGATCGCCTGCCCCTTGCGCTGCGGCGTCATCACGCCACCGCCTTCTGTGACCATCGCCTCGATGGCCGGAAGGTCCGCGCCGGCTTCTTTCAGGTTGATCCGCTCGATGCGCGGCACCAGCTCTGAGGTGCGATCCAGCCGACGCACGCGCTTCGGAGGACCCACCTGCACATCCACGAACACGTCGCCCTGCTCGTCGCGTCCCACGGCAACCGCAGGGATCGTCTCCTCTCCAAAGAAACCGGACTTCTTCTTGACCGTGTTGCGCAGAACGTCGTCGATCACCTGCTCGATCTCCTTGCGACCGATAGCGACTCCACGACGCTCCAGGGTGTCGATCCTGTCGTTCACCGCCTTGCGAACCGCGCGCCAGTTGCGCAACTGCTGATCGTCCCATTCGGACATCTTGGTGACCTGCGGGTCAGGGATGAACTTCTGATCCACCATGGCGAAGGTCAGCAGGTCATCCACCTCCTTGACCGTGTAGTCGGACTTGTTCCCATTGCCCTGTGCCACGCGCCAGCGCGAGACGACAGATTTCCAATCCTGATCGTCCAGATAGGGCCGCAGTTGCAGCTCAAGGTCCGCCGCGCTCATCTGCTTGAGCTGGTTGTCCGTCAGCAAGCTCACCTTGTCCAGAACCTCGCGCACCGTCACAGGCTCCGGACCATTGATCTGGAAGGCCTTGTAATCCTCCAATCGCTTCCTGTCCTCCGGGTCCAGTTGCAGCTCCAGTGCAATCGGCACCGGGCGCCCCTGGTCGAGATACTGCTTCGCCTGCTCCAGCGCGGCATCGCGAACCTGCTTCTTCACCCGCTCCTTGCGGGCCGTCTCCTCGTCCAAACGACGCTCGGCCTCGCGCCGCTGCTTCGGGTCACGGATCGACTTCAGCGCCTCATAGCGCGCCTGCGGATCGTCCGGGTGCTTGGCGAAGATTTCATCCACCCAGCGTTGACCGAATGCCAGCAGGTCACCCTTGTCCAGCATCTCCTTGATCTTGCCGATCTTGTCGCCAGGGATCAGTCCGCGCTTCCGCTCACGGTTGAAGTAGGCCCGAGCCGCAGCGGGGTTCATGTCCACCATGCGGGCGAACACGCCATCGTAATAGACGCCCAGCATCCGCTCACGCTCGGCCTTCTTGATCTTGTCATCCCAACCGTTCTGCTTCGCCAGCTCGTCGATCTTGCGCATGGCATCCCCGAAGAACGCATCACGCGCTTCCGGGTCGAACGGGTTGGCCATCGCGTCACGGAAGTCCGATGCGATGGCGGCCTTCGCGCTCTGGTTGAGATACAGCCGTCGCTGGTTCGCCTCGTGGATCGAAACCGTCCGCACACCGGCGGCCTCTGCGGTGCGGAATTGTGTCTCGAACAGCTTTCGCTGCCGCTCCGTCAGCCCGTTCATGTACTGCTTGCGGGCCTCGCGCACACGCTCCGCGAAGGTCTTGCCGGACCCCATCGCATCGCGGTTCTGCTTGGTCAGCAGTCCGGATTCCGGGTCGTACAGCACGCTGTTCAGATAGTTCTTCGCCTGCGCCAGCCGCTCGTTGACGACCGCCTTGTCCTCCTCCTCGCGCGACAGCGCGGCGTAGTTGACGACCTCTGCACCGATGTTCTGCGCCGCCTTGCCAAGCGCCTCGCCGGTGCGGAACCCCGCCAATGCCTGTCCGCCTCCGAACGCCTCGGCTGGTGCCGCGATCCGCTGGCTCGCGCTTACCGGGCCACCAAGCGGAACCGCGTCGGGTCGTGCTACCGGAACCTTCAATGCCATGTCAGGTCACCTTGAATTTCTCACGGGTCACCACCGCAGAGCCAATGCCCTGCAAGGCCGTCCCGATGCCGGAATAGTCCGTTGTCACGTTGTCCGCGCCCTGATCGTAGTTCGCCGCGCTGGCCAACTGGTTACTGATGCTTACATCTTCGTTCCACGTCAGCCTGCGGGTCTGTTCCTCGATCAGTTGCGCGTCCATGTACGCCTGCTGCTGGGTATGCTCGAGCACCTGTCCTGCGGTGCCGGACAGGTCGAGACCGTTGGCGATGAAGTTCACCGTCTGCTCACCCAGCAGGTCGCTGCGTGCCAGTTGCAGACGCAGCAGCTTGCGCTCCTCGTCCCGCTGAATCTGCTCCTTACGGTATCCCGCGATCAGGGCGTTGTTGCGAGCCATCGCGGCCTGGAACGCAAGCTGCGCCTTCTGTGCGCTCGATGCCTGCATGGCGCCCAGAACGGAAGTCACGCCTGAGAGAATCGCCCCGCCTGTCTGAAGCACGGTGCCCAGCGTCAGCGCCGTGGTAGACCCGGTAACAGCCGCCGTAGTCGCGGCCAATCCGGTACTGGCGGCCAGGGTGCCACCGAACGAGGCCAAGGTGGCCGATGCAGCCGCCGATGCGCCAGCGGCCGCAGCGGTAGCCGCCGTACCTGTGACGGCTGCTGTGCCTGCCGCTGCCGCCGTGCCTGCTGCGGCAGTTCCTGCGGCTGCCGCTGCCGGCAACACGAAGAAGCACATCTCACAGCCCTCCTTTCATGTGAAATCGGTGGAACAGCTCGCCTGTCATGCCCCACGGTTCAGCCGGTTCGATGGTGAACCCTAGCCACCGAAGCCAGCGCACCGCGAGCCGGTTCTGCTCCCAGACATGATTCTCCATGATCGGCCACTCACGCGCCCAGATGCGGACCTGTTCCAGACTCTCGCGCAGGAACCGCGCCCTCGCGCCGCGAGCGGCACGCTCCGACGCGATCCGGTCCATGTAGGTTGTTCCTACCAGCCAAGGAACCGCGATGCCGCACAGGGCGTTACGGGCGCCGATGCCGAACATGGCCACAAGATCATCGCCGATATAGCCCGCGTTCGCTTCGATCGACAGATGGACGGTGTAATCCAGGATGCGCCGTTCCATGCCGCCGTACCAGTGACGCATCTCGTCACGATCCACGGGTCGCATGTCGTGCCACAGCGTGTCTATGTCGGCCTCTGTTACCGGCCTGATATGGACCTCATCCACCAACTTGGACATCCGGAATCGCCGCGAGGATCGTCATGGGAAGCGGGTCGGTCTGTCGAATGAACACCTGCCCGTCGTCGTTCCAGTCGTTCTTGATGACCACGCGCGCGATCCCGGTCTTGAGCGATACCGGATCACCATAGTCCTCATGATCGCGTTGTGCGTACTCGACGAGATTGTCCTCGTCAGGCCCGGCCCAGAATCCGCGCGAATCCTGCACCCTGAGCGTGACGGAGGCGACGGTTTTCTTGCGGCCCTGTAGCGTCTGAGGCGATCCTTTCACATCCAGCGGCAAGGTCTGCACGTCTGCGGTGATCGGCAGCCCGACATGCACCTTGGATGCCGCTACAGGCAGCGTGACCTTTCCATCACTGGACACCGTAACACCATCGACCACGTTGGCGTCGGCCAGCACCGCGACCGACTCGCCCGCCAGATGGTGGATGCCGGTGATCTCGGTCACCGCAGGGCCGGAGTAGGTCAGCCCGGAATCGACGAAGAACGCATCGGCCTGATCGTTGACGAACTTCCGATCATGCAGCCGCTCGATATAGATGCGTGTCGTACCGCCAATCGTCCGCTCTACTGCCGCATAGAGCGCATCTGCGTTGCCCTCGCGCACCGTCGCCACATCCCTGAACTGCCCGCCCTTCGTGTCGTGCCGGTGCCACGCCCAGATATCATGCTCCTCGACGAACGTCAGCGCTGCCATGCTGCCGTCATCCAGCACGCCCCAGACGATGCTGTCAGGCGCCTCCGCGTAGGCCCAGCTCACGAAGGACTTTTCCGCGTCCACCGTCAGGTGGGTGGCCATCACCGACAGGTTGTTTCCCGCATAGCCGTCGCGTTCCAGCTTGTAGCCGATGGTCCGCACCAGATCCTCGGACGATTGAACATAGAGCACCGTCGATCCGATGACGATGGGTTCGATGTACCGCGCCACGCCCTGATCAACCTGCTTCTTCGCCTGTATCGTGGTCGTCGCAAGACCCTGATCCGATCCGGTCCCGACCTTCCACACGCCGCCGGACGTGAAGACCAGCATCCAGTCCAGCGGAACGATGGATCGGATGGCCTCCGCCCTGCGACTCGCCAGCGAAAGCGAGATCGCATCGGTCGCCTTGACCGATGGCGTGGTGCTGAAATTGTGAAACTGGCCTGCCACCGACAACTCGAGCCGCTGGTTGTCGTCCACCGTATTGCCGAACACGGCGCGCTGCTCGTAGTAACTCGGAACGGCTGGATAGTTCGAGCTGGAGAACGGATCACGACCCACCGGCGGGTTGTCCAGCAGGTCCGGCAGGATGTTGTTGTCCTGAAACGTCGTGCCGTCCGCGACGCCAATGAACCCGTACACACCGCCACGCTTGCGATACACGTTGTACTTCGACGCGCCCGTGACCGCAGGCCATGACAGATCGACGACCGCGCCGGCCGCCCAGGTGTCGTAGGTCATCGCCGTCGATTCCGTGGCTTCCGATTCCTCGCCCGTCTCCTCGTCAACGGCCGTGACAGCATATTGGAGCGTGTTCGCTCCCGCCGTCAGGCCGGACGGCGTGACCGTCACGGACGACGGACCCGGCATGGTGATGACGAACGACACGGCACCCAGCGTCCAGCTCGTGTGCCCGGTGCGCGACAGCTCCATTACCGGATAGCTGTGGTGCGTGATCGTCATCACGTCGTTCGACTGGGTGAACTTCAGTTCGCGCAGATGTTGCGCCTGATAGGGTGTGCTGATCTCGTACACCCGCGCTGCCTTTCCACCGCTGGAATAGCTCAGGCCCGTGGTATCGACAGACACCTGGAACGATGCGCCTGACGCGGCGCTGATCTTCAGGAACCGTCCATTGAGAATATCGCCGACCGTGCCGCCGATACCGATCAGATAAACGGTGTCGCCGTTGTTCCACCCGTGCGAGCCTGACAGTGTGATGGTCGTCGTGCTGCCCGTCGTAACCGATGCGACACTTTGGTCTGTCTCCAACACCACGCCGCCATCCTTGAGCACCCAGATGTACTCATGGCCGAACAGCAGCATATAGGTCTGGATCGTCGAATACTCGAACGGCGCAAGCCTGACCTCCGGGTGCCCGGTGTCCTTCGCTTCGACAATGAACTCGAAACCAGGACGGTTCGATACACCGCCGTGAATGCGAACGAAGAAGTTGCGGCACAAGGCGAGGCCGACGGAATACTTCGCCAGATCGATCCGCGCATGCAGAGACGGTGCAAGCTCTCCAGCGGCAAATGAGGGTTGCAGCGCAAGAGGCACGTCCTACTCCCTCGCGCGCAGGGCGGACGGCACCTCCTCGCCCCGGTAGATCATCTGCTCGTTCGCGTTCGCCTCCATCGCGCGCATCATCACCTGCTCGTAACCGTTGAACATGGCCTGCTGCACCTTGTCGCTCTTGGTCAGCGGCATGGCGATGTTCGCCGCGAGCAACCACGAGAGCGCCTGCACGAACAGCGGATCGTAGAGCGTCGGGTCCTGCACGTCCACGATGTACTTGCCGATGGCGTCCGCCTGATGCGTCAGGATCACCTTGTGGTCGCCGCTCGGCGCCAGCGTCACCTCGTAGTCGATAGGATCGGCGCCCGGCGTGCGCTGGTTGTCGATTCGCAGGAACCGCAGGCAGTTGGTGGGATAGGTGTAGACGTAGCTGAACCGGTGCGCCAGCGTGGACGAGTCGGCTTCATCCTCCAGGGTGAGCGCAGCATAGACCGTAGCGAAGTTCCATTCGATGCGCGGGTCGCGCAATACGGCCCGCTGCGTCTGACGGTACGCCACGGTGCAGGCATCGGCCTCCTTCGACTTCTCGTCTACAGCCTGAACCCGCTTCTCACCGAGATGGGCGAGCGCCTGATTGTAAATCTCGACCACGCTGGACACGGATCAGCTCCGCGCGGCGGCGATGTCCCGGTTGAACCCAGGGTCGGCCGCCTTCACGTCGTTACGGGTCACCGACTTGTCGCCCAGAATCGCCTCGATCGCATCCATCGCAGGATCGCCCGCCTTGGTCCAGTGGGCATCATTGTCCGGGTCCAGCTTCTCCAGGGCGCCCCGGATGCGGGCCAGCGGATCGGCCGCTGCGGCCAGGGTGTTTTCCTCCGGATCGACGACAGGCTCCGGCTCAGGCTCAGGTGCATCGGACTCAACGACCGGCTCCATCCAATAGGCAACCTCGTCGGCGGGCACGAAGAACACCTCGCCCTTGTCCTTCCAGTAGCGGCGGAATCCAGACGGACGGCGCTTGTCCGGAATGCGAATCTGCCCGGCGATCCGGGCGCGAACTTTGACAACATCAGACATTGATCTCTCCTCTGCCAAAAAGGCCCGACAGACTGTTACGCCTGCCGGGCCTGTTTCACGTCGCTACGGCATCAGCCGCCGAAGTCGTTGTCCTGCACGTCGTACAGGATACCGGCTTTCACCGTGTGGGTCGGCGAGGAGCCGCCCTGGGTGTACACCAGACGCAGATACCGCTTGGTGATGTTCGACGGCAGGAACTCGATGTCCATGCGGTCGCCCGCCTTGCCGCCCGACAGGGTGGTGGCCGTGGCCACGGTCGTCTTGCCGGAAGTGAAGGCGGCATCGTCGGCCATCTCCAGCACGGCGTCCAGGGTCGGGCTGGTGCCACCCGCATCTGCGGTGAGCTGGATCAGCAGCCGTACCGGATTGCCGTTGCCGGGGTTGAAGCGGCTCACGCCGGAGTTGCCGCCACCGAGGTCGAGCACGTTGTCCGATGCGACGGCGGAAGTGCCACTCAGCGCCTGGTCGTCGCTGAACAGGGTTTGCTGTTCGAGAATCATGGTATTGCTCCTATTCAGTCAGGTTCAGGAAACCACCGCTTCGGTGTTGACGATGGCATCGCAGCGACGCACCGGCACCTCGCCGAACATCATCACCGGCTTGCCGGCCAGCTCGCCCATGCTCAGCATGACGTTACTGTTGGCGTTGAGCATCTGCCGACGCAGCCAGCTCTTGATGGTCCGGTTGCAGTAGAACACCGGGGTGCCCGCTTCCAGGTCCTCGACCTGTTCCAGCGCCTGGACCATGAGGTCCATCAGGTCGGCGCCTGCGGATGCGTCCTTGGTCAGGGCGGCCGGTTCGATGTTGGCGATCCGCACGACATAGCGCCAGTCGCGCACAGTCAGGCCCAGGTCCCAGCGCCAGTGGTCGCGGTAGGCTTCCCACATGGAGCCATCCGACTCGGTGACGGTCACCTGACCCTTGTCCTCGTGCTGGATGCCGGCGGTGGAACCCTTGGGATAGATGCCGTGGACCGTGTTCGGACCCCAGACGATCAGCCAGATCGAGGTCTGGGACGATGCGGTGCTACCGCCACCGAGCAGAATCTGCTCGCCGTTCTCGGCGCTGGTGTCGGAGAAGCGCGGGTCCAGACCCATGAACCGCTCCGGGTAGGCATCGGTGTCGCCGTAGAACAGCGTCTGCGCCATCGTCTGGTTCAGGCCATCCATGAAGGCCGATGCCTCTGAGGCGCGGAAGGCGGCGGTGTTGCCGTTCAGGTCGGCCAGGGCCTTGTCAACCTGGGAGTAGGTCTCCAGCATCCCGCAGGTGTCGGTCACCTGGCGGGTGGTGGACTTCTCAGGCTGAACGCCCTGATACATGCGGCGCCAAGTGCCGGACGGAATGCCCGTCCGCACGGTGGTCATGTGTCCGGTCGGCAGGTTGCCCTCGACCACCTGCATGTCCAGCAGGATTTCGTTCTTCTTGGCCAGAAGCTCGATGATCCGGGCGATCTTGTGGTCGGGGTCCTCGCGCTTCATCTTGTCCGCGAGGGTGAGGTAGGTAGTTCCCAGCGTGCTCATCGCTCTTTCCTCATGTTGGGATTACAGGTCAGTGGTTACCCATTGCCGGTCATGCTCGGATACAGGATTTCGCCGTCGGACTTCGGTTCCTTCGGCCCGGTGGACCCGGTGCCGTCTCCGGCATAGGGGTCCTCTCCGATGCGCTGGCGAATGAACTGCTCCAGGTTGGCGATCCGCACCGCCGTCTTGGCCACGAACCTGCGCAGTGCCGGGTTGTTGCCCATGCGGCTGGTGTTCAGCGCCTCGATCAGCTCGGCGTCGCCTTCCTCCTGAATCAGTCGGATGGCATCGCGCTCGTGCTGCTGGATGATCGGGTCCTTGGCTGCGGCCTCGTTCCACGCCTTGTCCTGCTCGGCCCAGAAGTTCGTCACCTGCTCGGCCTGCTGTTCGAGCAGCTTGGTCTGGTAGTCCACCAGTTGTTGCGCGATCTCTGCCTCGCTCTTGCCCTTGAACCCGGCGACCATCTCCTTGAACTCGCCGATCTGTTCTTCCGATACCTGGACGCCTTCCGGCAGCTTGACCTCGAAGTCCGTGCTGCCTTTGTCGCCTTCACCATCTCCGTCGGTGCCGTCGCCGTCCTTCTGCGGGTCCTGATCCTGTCCACCGTCGCCGTTCTGATCGTGTGCGCCGTCCTTCGGTTCGACGCCGGCCGTCAGTCCGGTTTCAGTGGTCGTCACATCACCGTTGTCACGGGTGTCTTCTGCCGTGCCTGCGCCTTGATTCTGAGCGGTGTCAGCGCCGGTATGATCTTCTGCCATGCTATGCCTCGTTCTCTCGCATCATGGTGTGGAAGTTGTCACGGTCTGCTGCGAGCAGGTCGCGGTAGAGCTGCATCCCGAAGTCGCGTCGGCCCTCGTTGAAGAAGGTCTGAGAGTTGCCTGTGAAGGAAACGGACCACACACCCGCTTCCTCCAGCAGCCGATACGCCAGCCGTCTGCCCCATTCGTCATGCAGCAAACGGCGCAGGTCGTTCTCATACGATTCGAGTTGCGTGCGATCCTGACTCACGGTCGTGAGTATGAGAGGGCGGATTGGAGATACGCGCCAGATGAAACGTGCGCGCAAAAAAATCCCCGCCGTGTGGCGGGGCAAGGCTGCGGCTTCTCAGAGGAAACTCAGGGATGGAGACTGTTCAGGTCATCCTACTACTGCCCGAGTGCTGCCGCAAGCGCGTTGCGGGTGTCATCGATCTTGGTGTCTGCCAGGTCCTTGCCGGTCTCCGCCGCCAGCTTGGCCTGTTCAAGTGCGATCTGCTGCTGCTGCATCTGGGCGCGCTGCTCACGGATCGCAGCCACCTCCTCGCTGTCCTTGATGATCTGCGGAGGAACGCCCAGCATGGCGGCATATTCGTCGATGGTTTCGTCCACGTCGAGCTTGTCCAGCGCCTCCGGCTTGAACGAGGCCGCCTGTCCGATGAACCCGACCATGCGGTCAACCGCGCCGACACCGACCAGACGCTGCGCCTGAGCAAGGATCGACACATACTCGATCTTCAGCTCCTCGCCCTCCATCTCACGCGGCGGCGGCTCGAACATGCCGCGCTTGTGCATGATGCTGAATACCCGCTCGATCACTATGTTCAGCAGCTCGTTCTCGTTGCGCTCGATGACAGGACCCAGACCCAGCAGCTTCTCCTCGTGCCGTTCCTCGACCTCGCGCGCCGTCATCTGCCGACGATCCGACAGCGCCAACATCTGGAACAGGTCCGCGTAGAACGTCTGGTGAATGCGCTGCCGCAGGTCCTGTATCTCCTCGTGAATCGCCGTCACCCCCGCCGGATTCGGCACATAGGCCGGCTCGAACCGTCCGGTTTGCTCGTTGACGAACGTCGTCCGACCGGCCTCCGTGGTGATCTCGGCATGCTTGAGCTGCGTCGGCCCCTTCATCGGCGGGCGCGCCAGCTTGTCGATGAGCTGCTGCTTGCGCTTGTGAGCGAACATCAGTTCCTTCACGTCGCCGAGCGCATCCATGCCGGGCGACAGCCCGTAGGCATCGGTGCTGTTCACCTCCCAGCGCGGGCAGGCGATGACCCCCTCTTCGAACCCACTGACGCCCAGGAACTTGTCCTCGCTTCCCAGCTCGAACCAGATCGACGCGATGGGCTTGTCCTCAGCCCGCAGGCTGAACGGGTCATGGTCCTTGCGCGGCTCGATCACATGCACCACGTCGATGCGCTGGTCCAGCGTGCCCTGCCGGTAGAGCGACTGCACGTTGCCGGAACAGTTCTCCAATCCGAACCGCTCCACGAGCTGGCGCACCGTGAGCTGCGTGTCCCGGTAAATCGTGTCCACGGTCAGGCGGGCATTCTGAGCGATGTAGTATTCGCCTGCGGTGTACGGATAGAACCGCACCACCTGCTCGTCGTCCTCAAGGATCAGCAGCGGTGCCTGTCCGAACAGCCCTTGCTCGCCGTAGACAATGGGCATCACGTTGTAGAAATTCGACTTCTTCAGGACGTGCTGCATCCGCTTGGTGGCGCGATCCAGCCAGACCGTGACGGCCTTGCTGTCCATGAGGTCCTGGTTCTCCAGGCCGAGACGGAACCACGGGCGTGCGGGAGACGTGAGGCCCGCCATCATGCCGGACATCAGCACACCGTGCGCCTTCTTCGCAACGGGATCGACGATGGCACGGCTGCGATTCCGGCCGTTGTTCTTGTCAACGTCAGAGAACCGGCCGCGACGTGGCTGGATGTACTGCGACAACTCGCGCCAGGTGTTGAACCACGTCTGGCGCTCGCGGTGCAGCAGCATCCGCCGCTGTAGGTAGTCTGTGACTTTCGGGTCGCTCATCCGCCGAGCTTGGTCTTACCGAGCGCGGCCTGCCCGAGATCGGCGCCGCGCGTCAGATTGGTGCCGGCGAGGCCGGATGCGGCCGCCTTCTTGCGGCGCTGTGCGTCACGGGTCGAGCGGGAATCGACCGAGATGGTTTCCGGCGCCTTGGGCGGCGGCGGGGGAGGCGGGGGCAGTTTGGGCGATCCACCGAAGCACATGATGATCTCCTAGTCACGTTGTCCGGGCTTGCCGAGATTCGGCTGCGGCTCAGTGTAGTGACGCCTGCGATCCATACGCGCCAGATGACGCGCGCGCTGGATCACATCACGTTTCGGCATGGCCTCGAAGTCGATCCGCTTGCGCTTGTCCGGCAACGGCTCGTCGGATTTCGCCGCCTGTGCGGCATATCGTGCCTCACGCTGTAACCCGCGCATCCGCATGGCGCGCTTCAGTTCTGCAATTCGCGGTGGCTGGCTCGCGGTCGGCATCAGATGTTCTCCAGCGGATCGTAGTCGGATTCTTGGCTCATCGCCTGCTGGTTACGCACCAGACTGGACTTCTTCTCCACATCGTAGGCGAACGTGAGCGCCAGCGCATCGGCGTCGTCCGGGCTGGCCACGCCACGCCGCTTCATCGCCTCCTTAGATTCGAGCAGAAGGCGGTCCTGCTTGTCGTGCCCGTACTGCGGCGCTTGCAGGTCGATCTCCAGTTGTGGATCGTCCTCGATTGCGCCGAGCCTCAGCCAGTCGCGCATCCGCCCCCACATATAGGCCCGCATGTTGGCATAGTGGCGATCTGGCGATTTCCCGCCGAACTGCACTTCGTACACGTCGTATCCGAGCTGTTGCAGCCGGTCGATGATCGGCCCGCCGACGCCGGTTCCGTCAACCATCACGGCATCCGGTCGATACTTCTGGATCGCGTTGGTGATGACCGCGATCATGCGCATGGAGTCCCTGGTGTCAGCACCGGGTATGCGAATCGGCGGGATCGAGCGCGCGTCGAGGCCACGTCTGAACCGGATGACGTTGTTGTCGGACCCGCCGCGCGCGATATCGATTCCTGCGATCAGTGGATCTGACGGCGAGGCGTCTGCGATGTTCTCCTTCTGCGCCTTGCGGATCGTGTCGGCATCGATGAACTGGAGATCGGATGCCCGTGGCGGAAGACCGCGCACGCGGACCCGAAAGAAGTCGCTGTCCTCTCCGTAGTCCTGCTCCCACTCCTCGATCAGCTTCTTGTTGGGGAACCGGCACTTGCGCGAGTCGATGCTGCGCTTGATCCAGCGGTGGCGCAGGCGGCCGAACGTGTTTTCATAGAACCTGCCATCGCGGCGGGTCGGGTTGCCGAATGCGTGGAATTGCGGCTCCCCGTCGGTCAGGCCGCCCTCTGCCACGTTCCAGATCGCCTCAGGAATCGCAGATGCCTCATCGAACAGATAGAACGGCGTGGAGTCTGCTGCGTGCAAGCCGGCGAACGCCTCGCTGTTCTCCTCGCGGCATGTGATGCCATCTGCGCGCCACGTCTTTGGATGATCGCGGTGGTAAATCTTGGTGCCTGCGATCTCGAACCAGTGTCCGAAGATGGCGCGGCTATTCCACTTTGCCAGCTCTGCCCACGTCTTGGTTTCGAGCTGTGCAGCGGTATTTGCGGTGACCACGCCCTTGCTGTTTGGCCGGGTGGAGAGTATCCAGAGTATTAACCATGAAGATAGAGCGGTTTTTCCGCTGCCATGCCCTGAGGCAGTGGTGAACCGGATCGGCGGCACGGTGTTGACCCCATCGAACCGGCGCTTGCGGACTTCCTCGCCGAGCTGCTCCAGATATTCCCGCTGCCAGTCGTCCGGCCCGTCGAACCCCTTGAGATCGCCGTGACCCCAGTCGTAGCAGAACAGGACGTGGCCATATGGGTCGGCGTAGAACTCGGAGAGGATGTCGGAGAGTTCGGCATCCGAAATGGCTGGCGTTTCAGGTTGCGCCATCGGCTGCGGCCTCGGCCTGCGGCTCCTGCTGCCCCTGTTCCTGTGCCTCTCCCCTGGCGATGGCGAGCCGCTGGCGGCCTGCCTGGAGGCGGCGGATCACATCGGTGTCGTCCTCGACCTTGAGCTGTTCGCGGAATGCCTGCACGTCCACGTGCTTGCCGAGCAGTTCCAGCAGCTTGGTCCGGTCTGCGAGCTGCACCTGCTGGATCACGGTATTGCCCTCCTCGTCCGTGGTCGTCTTGACGCCGCGCACGAGGCCCTGGCGCCAGACGTAGGGCCATTGGCTGACCGGCTTGACAGTGCCATCGTCGTTGAGGATGTCGGCGATGTCTGCGGTGACCTGCTGCACGAGGAACGTCAGCACCTGATCCGCGTCGATCAGGGTCCGCATGGACCGTGCCTTGATCATGCGGGTAATGCCTGCGCGGACGTGTCGATTCCGCATGAGCCGCTGGGCATCGGCATAGGGGTTCTTGTACCCGCAGCGGCGAGCCGCGTTGGTCGGGTTGCAGTCGATCAGGTACTCCTCGATGAACCGCCGCTGGCGGTCGGAGAGGCCGTCCTTGCCCTTGAGACGCATGGACTGCGCCATCAGCGATACTCCATCGGGATTTGCGCGCGGCGCTTGTAGTTCACGATGTCGCGGACGGTCTCCCATGCCACCTCGAATTTCTCCGCGATCTCACGGAACGACAGTCCGTATTCCTCGTGCAGCTCGCGGATCAGGTGGACATCGGAGTCCGACAGCTTCGCGTTGTGGTGGTCCTCGCCGATCGGATATCCGAGTTCGTTGCGGGCTTTGACGGCCATGCGATCCTCCTCAGTGTGGGTAGGTGGACAGTTCTTCGAGCCTGCGGTGGTAAGTGGATGCGGCGATCAAGACCTCGGCCAGGGCGAGCTGGCTGTTCTCCGTGATCGTCGGCAGGTCGGGGGCGATTTCCTGTGCTGCAGCTACGATCAGTTCGGCGAGATTGGGCGCGAGGGCCACGAGCTGGTCGAGCATTTGCGCGGATTCCATGGCGGCGCAGAGGGTGCTCAGCGTCTGCGGCGGCGCTGGCACTTCGTTGTCCTGTTCGTGGAGCGCGCGCCGCAGTTCCTCGATGGACTCGACCTTCCTGAAGGCGGGCCGGACGCCGCGCAGCCCGCTGGTATTTTTGGCGATCTCTATCGTTGGCTTCTTGGCCATAGTCTCCTCCTATGTGTTGAGGCGGATTGTAGAGTGTTGTCCAGGTATTACAAGGCTTTCAGCGATAGTGAGCACTAACTAACCACTCGCAGACCTCCGTGCGGAGTCATTAGCATTTTCCTATCGTTCGACGATGAAACGTAAGAAATTCCAATCGTCCAACACTGGACAACACTCACCAACACAACTAGGATTAAATCCACAATGACATTCAGCGGCCAATTGTGCCGCGAATTCCAGAGGAGACAAGACAGTGAACATCACAATCCAGCGCACAGACGTCGCTCCACACGGTGAGGTCTGGGACGTTATGCAAGAATCGAAGGAAACAGAATTCTTCCCTGCAGAAACCGAGTGGCTTGGCTCATTCGTGTGGACCGAAAACCGAGATGGCTCCGGCTCCGCGCTGATCTCGCTGCCAGGAGTCTCCACGCGAATCGAGATGACATTTTCATCCCCTAGACATGCCGGGGAGTACATCGCGGACGGTAAAGCGCGCCGGGTCATCCGGGCCGCCATCCAGCAGGCAATGTCCATCGATCAGGAGGTTCGCAATGACAATTGACACCGCATTCCGCGACCTGCTCCGCGCGCTCGAAAGCGCCGCGCATTTCGAGGAACATGGCGACCGTCGTTCGGCGGACGACTACTACCAGCTCGCCAATCGCCTCATGAATGATTTTTATGATGCGACCCTGGAGGATGTCTGGTTGTGCGCCACCATCGAGGAGGCCCGCCGGAACCGCTCGATGAACAGTTATATCCGGCGCAACTATCCGCAGGAGTGGGCGCGCGCCATCGAAACGCGCGAACCCGTGAAGATTCATTGGGGTGTCGGAACGCTGGCCATTATTCCGTGCCCGTTGAATGATTGCGCAGACGTGTATTCCGTCACACTCGACTACGCCTCCGCGTAGGCGGCGACTATGTAAAACATCAAAACGCACACCCCGTACTTAGCATCGGCAGGGTCACAAACTGGCCCTGTCGCTTGTGTTTTGCGTACTGTTTTCCGCGAATCTGCCTATAACAGTCCACAGAAACCCCATTCAGACGCCACCAGAGCGCGAATTTAGCGAGATCTCGTCTCGCCTATGGGTAACTAGCGCATTAAGGGAGATCGCCGCTCTTAGGCCATCTGAGCGGCTCTCAGCACATCTTTCGCTTTCTCCAGGTACTTGCCCTTCCCGATCTCGCGCATGCGTTGCGCCTCGTCCACGAGATGGATGTAGAAATCCGGGTCATCTCCGCGCCAGGGCACGCCCTCCTCGGTCACGCCGGCGACGATGATCTTCCGCTGGGTTTCGCTGATCGAGAGCCACATGGCCATAGACGCGCGGAGCCGGGTCCCGTAGTCGCTCCACGACTCGAACCGCCCCTTTGGCGCGGCAATCTGGTCGTAGAAGGCGGCGGCGAAGTCGGGATCGCGATGCTTGGCCGCCAGCATTTCGCGGAGCTGGTCAATGATCTGCGAGCGCACAGCGGGCCTCCTGTGTGAGTTTCTTGTCTGCCGCGACACACTCGATCCCGTAGTGCCGCAGGTAGTGCCGCTCGTCGCGGGTCAATGCGCCGGTGTTCGCCCGCGCCACGTGCTCGTCCCAGCGTTCCAGGAACTCCATCGCCCGCTGGCGCTGCTCGTAGTACGACAGGCCCAGCCAGTCACGCATGTGCGCATAGGCCACGATTCCGATCACATCCGTCTTCGCCTTGGCCATCGCTATCACCCGATCCGGGTCCGGTCGCGGCGGTTTGGCCTGCGCGAGGATGTGCGCCGGTCTCGGCCGGTTTGGAGAGTGGGTCAGGTGATGTTTGCAGGCGGCGGCGAATTGTTCGATTGTCAGGTCCTGCATCAGGTGCCACCAGACGTCGGTCACCTCGTCGTTCCATGGCATCTCGTAGACGGTGAGCATGCGGCGCAGGATTTTCGAGAATGCTGGCAGATCGTCTTGCGTCATGATTTCCACTCCTCCATGCGCTTGCGCGCCCATGCCTCTGCCGGGTCTTCGGGTGCCGTGCGCGTGAGTTCTCCGACGTACTGCTCGCACTTGCTGGCCCGGAACAGCGTGCCCGGCCGCAGGTACTGGTGCATCTTGTCGTCGTTGAGCCACTGGGCACATTTGAGGTCGATCACCCTGATCAGGGTGTCCTTGCCGTGCTCGGCGATTCTCAGCCGCACGAGTTCGGCGTTCTTGCTGATTTTCCCGTTCGCGTTTTTCACCCGGAATGCGCTGCCGGTTTTCCGGTTCAGGTGTTCGAGCACGTCGGCCACGTCGGCCAACGTCGGGCGTTTGCCCGACCCCTCCCCCGGAGGGGGATATTTCTGGGTCTGAGTGTGGGTATGGTTTTGGCTTTGGTTTTGGCTTTGGTTCTGGATGGTATTCGTCTGGTATTCGTCGCGTATACGATTCGTATTCGATTCGTATTCGTCGCGTATACGATTCGTATCTTCGGGTTTTCCCTTATTCCAGCGTGCTGAGATGGCCTTTTTCGCGGCCTCTGAACGCCGCTCTCTCAATGCCTCCACCCGCTCCCTTTCCGCCTCGAGTCTGGCATTGATCCAGCCTTTTTCGGTGAGTGTCCAGAAGTGATCCAGAATGTACCTCAGCGCCTCAATCGGCGGATTCGCTGCAAGGCGAGACAGATGATCCATGTCATTCGGAAGCGGACCGCGTTGCCAAGATACTGCCAACAACAGCATGTAGACGCCGTGCTCACAGCATGACAGACCCATGGTGTCGGAGAGATAGTCACCGACGAAAAACGGCATGTACGGTGTTTTCATGTTGTTGATTCCCAAAAAAAAGCCCGCATTGGCGGTGATCGCTGACCCGGGGTGCACGAACAACACCCCACGACCACCCCAATACGGGCTTGCAGATGTTCGTGATTGTCATGGCCACTTCGGGGTCAGTCTCGGTCGCCACGGGCAGATACTAGCACACGCTAGAGCGTTTGCGCTCAACCGAATTTTGTAATTTGTGCCACCAGGAGTGGCATGTCGGGCATAACCATCGAACATCCAGCGGATTGCCATAATCGTCATGGTGGCCATGGATGCGATCTGTTGATCCGCAGCATTCGCAAGGCTCTTTTGCAACTACGCCACTACGAATAGCATTATTAAGCGTGTAGTGCGCCTTTCTCTTTTCAGGATATCGTTCGTCATATTTCTGTTTAGCCGCTCGCATCCTTTCTTTTCCACGTTCCGTTAACTGATATGCTTTTCGCGCTGCCACTCGATGAGGCTTGCTATTCCTTTGCCTGTCCCACTCCATGTAGTAATCAATCTTTTTGTGCCGATTTTCCCTAACCCTTGCTTTCACGCATTCTTTGCAATGCGACAGTAATCCGTCCCCCATTCTCGGATGTTTGTAAAATTCACTGCGTGGTTTCTTTGCTCCACATTTTTTACACATCTTCATAACCATGACCCCCTAAAAAGGTATGCTTTCGTAGTCGAAAGAGTCCTGCTGTACAGGCGCCTGCTGCTGCGCCGGCTCAGGCGCCGGAGCGGGCTGGTCGTCCTTGCGACGTATCGTGAACTTCAGCGCCGGGTGATTCTTCGGCTTGTCCGGGCCGCGCTTCCATGCCGACACCCAGTATTCGACGCCTTCCACGTTCAGGCTGCCCGTGAAATCCGGGTGCGTCTCCTTCTCCTTACTGTCGTTCTTCCAGATCGCGCCTCTGTTTGTATCGTCATGATTTGACATGATTTTTCCTCTCGTAGAATCGGCGGATGGCAAACACCGTCCGCGCATGCGAAACCAGCCGCGCCCGCATTTCCTCGGGCGCCGATTGGATGATCTCCCAGGCGTGCCGCCTGTCCCTGGCAGCCGTGATCCTGGCCTGGATGACGCCGAGGTTCGGCCTATCCGGCATAGTCCGCGAGATAGGCCGCGATCAGGCGCGTGTACTCGTTCAGCTTGCGCTCCTTGACCCCGCGCCCGGTCAGCCATTTCTTGATCTTCTCGCCATCGTCGAGCATCCGCTGGTGCGCATTCGCCGCGTCCAGCGACTGAAAGATCTTGCCATCGCTCGTCTTGTATTGCTTCAGTTCTTCAACCATGGGTGTGCTCCTGTTGGTCTATTCGCTCGATCTCGATTTCCAGATACCCCTGGCCGGGTGAGACCGGTCCCCGGATGATTCTCAGATCGTCGATCTGCGCATCATCGTCGAACAGCCCCGCATGCGAGAGGCTGTCGAGCAGGCTCTTGAGCAGGTTGTCCAGGTCGCGCGCTCGCCTGTCCGGTGCGCACGCCAGAATCCGGATCGCCAGACGTGCGTCGCCGAACCCGGTCGTCCGCCAGTGATCTGCCAGCCCGATGGTCTGGATGTGCTTCCGGTAGGCGCGCCCTTTCTTCGAGATCAGCGTCCGCGAACCGACCCGCCGCCAGTACGTGTTCACCGTGGGCGGCCACGGCAGCTTGATCCGCATCATTCTGCGGGCGCCACGCGGATGCGCGTGCGGTACTTGCAGATGTCGCGTGCGGTCCAGTAGCTGATCTCGAACTTCTGCGCCACCTCGGACACCTTCAGCCCGTGCGCCTCGTGCAGTTCGCGCATCAGCTCCACGTCCTCATCCGACAGCCGCGCCTTGTGGTGTCGCTCACCGTGCTGCGCCGCCATCATGCCGCTCCTTTTCCTTCCGCCAGCCATTGAAAATAGCGGTCCTCGTCGATCCAGCAGGTACGGCCCTTGTAGACGACCGCGCCGGATTCCGCCATCCCGTTGCGCTCGCGGTTGAATATCTGCCAGCGCAGGGAACCCAGCGTGATCCCGCGCTCCCGGTGCCGTTCCGCGAACGCCTTGACCCGGTACAGATTCTGCTTGCTCATGGTTTGTCCAGTGTTGTGGTGTGCTGTGGAGTGTAGGCGCGCGGAAATTTTTTTGCAAATCCGCTTGACACGCCACAACACGCGGCTATACTCGCCAACACACTACAACGCGCGGCAACACAAGGAACTCATATGATCGACGAACTACGGAAACAGGCAGACATGATCCGGCGAGGATTCCGGATCGTTACCTGGGAAACCGAGATCGAGCGGGACGACGATGTGCTGTTCGTCGTCGCCCGCGCCACCATCGCACCCGAGGATCGCGCCTCCGGCACCGAGGCGCAGGTCGAGGACATCGACCTGTTCCTCGAGGACGGCACCCGCATCCTCGATGAGTTCCCTCCTGAAGTCGATGACCGGCTTGAATCAGAGGCATGGAAGGCCCTCAAATCCCAGGATGACAATGCCTGGATGTGGGAGGGCGACTGATGGAGCGTCTTGAGCTACCCCTTCTGTTCGCCCTCGACTGGACCGTGCTGAAGGACAAGTCGCTGGCGTTCTTCTGGAACGGTGCGGCCTTCGGCACCGTGGCCTGCCTGCTGGCAAGCGGGGAGATTTCCAAGACCGTCGCGGGTTTCTGGTTTGAAGTCCTCGACGCATGGAAAGACTACGTGGAGGAGAAATGAGAGACAAGGAGCACGAGCTGAAGCTGGCGCACGCACGCCAGTGCCACAAGGATGCGTCACTCGCTGCCCAGCGCGGCATGGACTTCCTGGCGGCCGCCAAGTACCAGAAAGCGGCGGACGCCTACCGTGAGGCGGCCTATCACCTGGAGACAGCCGCGCTCATCCACGGCGCGCTCGCAACCGAGCGCCGGATCGAAGCGGAGCGGAGGATACGCGATGGCTGATCTGTTCCTGCTGCTGGCGTGGATCATCATTCTGAGCGGCATGCTGCTGATCGCTGGCCTGATCGGCGCTGTCATAGAACGATTCTGGAGAAAGAAATGAGCAACCCTTCTCAGATGGCGAGCGAGGATTTCGCGTACATGGAATACCTGACCGAGGCAGAGGCCGCGTACCATGACTGCATCGAGGACTACCGGCGTGGTCGCGGCGTGGCCTCGTTCTACCGCTATCGCGGGCGTCTGATCCAGGCGCACAAGCGGTTCATGCAGGACGTACAGGAGCGCCGGTCGTGAGCCGCCCGCGCGGAATCAAGGGGCTGGAAGGACGCGAGCCGGTCGGCGTGGTCCTCTCGCTCGGGATCAAGGACGCGCGTGGCGTGCCGGTCGAGAAGGACCGATTCCACTTGGTCGTTCCCCACGAGGCGGACGGGCGCCGACCGCACCATGCAGCGTTCGCGCCATTCAACGCCGCGCCACCAGAGAAACGGCAGATGATCCGGGGAAACCTCGTGCATGCCACCGAGGCAGAGTGCTTCGACTATCGGCTGCGGGCGCAGGTCTCCAAGACCCTCGGGCTGCGCGCCCACCCCAATCGCCGCCCGGTCTGCGAGGGCGACGGGGTGCGCGCCATCCGCTGGACCGGGGATGACCCGGACGATTTCACCGAGATTGACTGTCCGAACAAGGATTGCCCCGCCCGTCTGGTCGAGCCTGCCGAGTGCAAACCGTTCGCCCGTCTGCTGTTCCGGCTGCGCTGGCCGGACGGCAACCCGCTGCCGTCGATGGTGTGCAAGTTCACCACCGGCGGATGGAACACCGCAGCCAACCTCAAGGGGTTTTTCGATCAGGTGCGGCGCACCGCGCAGCAGATTGGTCTGACCGACTACACCCTGTTCGGCCTGCCGTTCACCCTCACGCTGCACCAGCAGACGCGCCCGGCGGCCCGCACCCGGTTCCCGGTCGTTGCCATCAGCCCTGACATGGACCTGATCGAGTTCTTCGCACGCCAGCAGGAGCGGATCGCTCAGCTCCAGGCGGCGCCTGCGGTCAACCTGATCGAGGGTCCTGAGACAGACCCCGCCATCGAGTATGAGGATGTGCGCCAGATTTCAGGACCGACGAGGATCGACCAATGAGCAGGACCTACAGCAGCAGCAGCCTGAAACCGTTTCTGAAGAACTGCCCCAAGGCCCTGGATTTCTACCAGTCCGGGACGCCTGTGGATCGCACCGACCTGGACCGGGGTGTGTGCGCCCACGCGATCCTCGAATATGCGGCGGGCAGGACGTTCCATTCCCGCGAGGAGATCGAGAAGCTGGCAGACGATGTGACTGCCGAGCTGATCGCTCACGGGCGCGCATTCCGTGGCGAGCCGCAGCCGCCGCTGGTGCCGGAATCCGCGTTCGAGGGACGCGACCTCGCGGTCGAATATCTGATGATGACCGACGTGCCGCGCGGCGATGCCGAGGTCGAGCTGTGGATGGATGCCAAGGGTGGACACGATGGCGAGGCTCGCTACGTCGCCCTGGTCGATCTGGTCTACCGCACAGAGATCGGAGAGGAGGACGACACGCTCTCGGCCATCGTGGTGCGCGACTACAAGACCGCGTGGTCTACCGGACCGGATGAGACCGAAACGCTCCAGATGCGTGGACAGGCGGCGCTAGCGGCCCTGCACTACCCGGACGCGCAGGTGATCGTTCGTGAGGCGGTCAATGTCCGCACCGGCGCGGTCTACCGTTCCGAAACACTGCGCGACGAGGAGGGCGAGGCGCAACTGGCGCTGTGGCGCGAGAACATCCTGCGCCTGTGCGACGCGGCCGATGCCAATGCCGGCGCCCGCATGGCACGCCCAGGTTACGGGTGCCTGTCGTGCTGGTACGCGGATCGGTGCGAGGACTGCCTGAGCGCGATGCAGGGCGACGATCTCGCGCTGGCATGGGTGACGGCAAAGGCGCGCATGGAGTCGCTTCAGAAGGCGCTGAGAAAGGCAGCGAAGGATCGTGATCTCAAGGTCCCCGGCGGTGTGGCCGGATACCGGAAGAAAGCCAGCCGCAGGCCGTCAGAGTACGCGGCGGACGTGATCATCGAATACAGCTATGGCAACACCGGCTGGAACGAAGATCGTGTCAAGGGACTGCTGATGAAGCTCAAGCCCGGCGTGACCCAGATCGAGAACTTCGCAAAGGCGAGTTTCGAGCGCGGCGACGTGCGGCGAGATGACTTTCTCGATGCTGCACTGGAGACGCAACAGGTCGCTCGTTTCGGAGTATGGAACGATAAAGAGGAGAACAATGAAAAGTGAAGAACTGATCAAACGCGCCCGCTAGCTGGCTGCGCACATTTCGCGCGGCATGGACGTATTTGCCATATCGGACGACATCGGAGACATGATGGTTGTTCTTATCAACATCATGGAGCGAAACGGACTGACGATGCAGCAATGCCTTGAACAAGCCTACGACGACATCAAGGACAGGAAAGGGCGCATGGTGGATGGCGTATTCGTAAAGGAATGCGACTAATAATCATCAATAAATGGAGGCAGTCATGTCTGATTCAAAAAGAGGTTGGCATGAGATCAAGATTTCGTTGAAGGACGGAAAAACAGCGACCGTGCTTGCAAAGACGATATGGCTGGAGGTTCCAGGAACAGACATAGAGGTCAAGCTGGCAATCCATGATACGTATGGCGTGGAAACAGAGTTTGGGCAGCTATCACATTACGGTAGCGGAATGCGAATTGCATGCCTTTCAGACGAGCATTATAGGACGGGGATCACGGATGACAGGGAGCTTGCAAAGAGCGCATTCGAACGAGTTGTACAGCAAATAGGCGCTGCACAAGTTCTCGATAATATGCGGCGTTTGGCAAATCCCTTGAATGAGCCTCATAAGGAACGTTGGAAGAAGATAAAAGGAGTTGATGAATGAGCAACGAGACCCCGCCCCTGTGGCTCCCCATCTTTTCCATCCTGGCTCTGCTGCTGGTGCTGCGGATGATCTTTGGAGGGTGAAAGATGTACGCAAATATTCAGAAGACGTATCGCGGCAAGACCGCATATCAGTGCCTCAAGGACGCCCGTATCCAGCTGACGCAAGCCGGTAACCACGAGATCGTTTCTCCGTTATGGGACGGGGTGCTGGAGAAAAATTCTGTATGGGGCACCCTGGTTCTTGTTGATGCTGAGCATGATGCTGTGGTGCAGCTGGAGCTTTCACAACGGGCTTGGGATCGCATCGAGGCCCTGGAGGCGCAACGGGAATCTAAGGAGAATTTGGAATGAACGTAGAGAATCACCCTGTCTTTCTTTCTTGGCAGCACTGTTGAAGCTGATTTACGGAGGGTGAGTAATGGCAACTAGAAAACCATGCCCCGGCTGCGGTGAGGTGAAGCCGAAGCGCCGCGCGGATGAGGTATGCGGAGAGTGCAAGTACAAGCTAGAGCGTTTCGGCGAGTTAGAGAAAGAAAACGAAGGGCTGAGACACAAAAGCGGACTTTCTGAGTGCGACTTTAGAAAACCGTTCGAGGCGCGCGGCGCGACGGCAGAACTCGCGGACGCTATTTTCCGAGCCATGCGCAACATGCCAAAACGAGGACAGCGCTACCTCATGCCGGAAGCATTCGATATATGGGGACTGTGGCGTGATGTTCAGGAAATAGCTTACAGCGAGTACAAGCGTGGGCTGCAAGATGGGACAAATTTGCTGAGGCGGCTTAATGATGGATCACTTTCTATGGACGAATTTCTGCACAGGAAGGAGAGCGGAATATGACAGCATTCGAACACACCCTGCTCGCACTCTGCATATGCATCGTCACACTGGCATTTCTGCTGTCGGAATGGACGAAGCTGGACTCACAAGCTCATCACCCGTGGCAGCGCCACCTGTACCTGCTACGGCCGCTGGATACAGTCGAGTGGTTCATGCTCGGGCGAGAGGAAAAGGACGAACTATCAGAGTGGGAGTGTGAATACATTCACCAGATGACGAAGTTCATGGATCGGATTCTGAGCAAGTACGAAGGGGAGCAAAAATGAAAGTCACTGTATTAACGGTGGACGACGTAAAAATCCGCCGCTGGCATTGGTGGTCGAACTGGATCGACGTGGCTGTATTCGATTTCGCTGGCGCTGGCCACCTACTTCAAATGCGGATAAGCCGGACGAACGCCAAGCAGTTTCGGTGCCGCAAGTTCGCATCACCGTTTTCGATGGGCGTTCCTTACGCCAACATAGTGGAGGCAGGCGATTTGGTGCAGATGGAAAGAGAGCAAGTACGAGGAGGGGTGAAATGAAAGGATTAAAGGGACTGACGCTGGTGGAGGTTGTTTTCATCATCATCCTGTTCGTAACTGCCACGTGGTTATGGAACGCATATAAGTTCATGTCGTGCGACTTATCGCCCGACTATAAGTGTGAGGTCGTGCACGGCATCGGAATCGTAATTCCTCCGCTGTCAGTGGTGACAGCGTGGGCGGAGGACGACGGAGCATGAGCAAAACTCTCTACATCATTCACGGCCTGCCCGGTAGCGGCAAGTCCACCCTGGCGAAGGTACTTGTTTCGCACAGCTCCCAGCATTTGGAAGCGGATATGTTTTTCATCGAGTGTCACGGCGAGTTCGGCAGTATCACAACGTACCCGAGCGCACCATCCGCCGCATGCGCGAGCGGTGGCAGCCGACACCAGTAGATGGGTAGATTATCAAAAATGTTTAAGGAGAAAGATTATGGATTGGAAACAAGCTGAAAAGTGGAAAGAAGAAGCAAACAGCACAGAACGGAACTACGACATGGAATGGTCGTGGGATTGCGGTTTTAAGCTGGACTATGATGGTCCGCTAATTCACGTAAGCAGTCGTTTCTATAAAAATAATGGAGATATTTTTGATGGCTCTGTGTCTTTTTACATTGGCGACGAGTGTGTATTCACCAGGGAGTTTAGCTGCAGGCATATCAACATATTGCGAGAGGACGTTCTGGAATATGTAGCAAGCGTAAGAAATAATATCCATAACTTGGTCATCAACAATATATCCGTATTCATAACTAAGGACATGCAGAAATGAGCTGCATCTGTGACACCGAAGCGCCACGTCTGTTCCGCGAACAGTGGCGAACAGCCAGGAAAGCGCACAAGTGCTGCGAGTGTGGCAGCGCTATTAACCCTGGCGAGACATACCACTATGTCACAGGCATATGGGACGGAAGGTGGCGCGTGTATAAAACCTGTGAGCGGTGCGCCGATCTCCGCAATGCATTGGAATCTGTCTGGTGCGTCTGGTTCGGAGGGTTGCGCGAGGAATACATCGAATATCTGGATTATAACGACCTACTGGAATACGACGACGAAGACCGGATTATCAAGCCTGTCAACCATCTGACGCGGCCTGACGAAGTGAAATGAAAAAGTCCATCAAACACATCTGCCCCAAGTGCCACCATCGCATGAAGCGCGGCATTGCGTTACAGCAGACATACAAGGGGCGTGTGACAATCAGCCCGGGTGGTACGGGCAAGATCATCCCATGCTGGAAGTGCTCGACATGCGGCTGGAGTAAAACGATAGGGAGGAAAGACGGTGGCAGAACTTAAACACAAATTGATCTGTTGGGGCGACTATGCAATCCAGGTGCCGCTGTGGGCTAACTGGATAGCATGGGATAAGAGTGGAGAGGTATGGGGCTATGAATTACGTCCAACCTTACACCCAAGAACCTATGGCAAGTGGGTAAATTTTAATACAGGGAGAATTGAGCAGATCTCGGATATATTAGACATTCCACCCCCTGAACCTGGTCCGTGGACCGAGCAACTTTATTGGGTAGGAGATTGATATGAAAACAGTTAAGGTCAGAATCGCTGTCGCTGTTGACCCTGATGGAGATTGGAACGCATCGGGTTGGCTGAAACCCGACGGAAGCCCAGCAGCAGAAGAAGCAATGGACATCGCGCTCGGCGAGGTGAAAGAAAGCGCGGCCCGATATTGGATAGAAGCAGAACTTCCACTGCCGGAGCCGAATATTTATAACCATAATGGCATAATCATAACGAGGGACTGACATGAAGAAATGCGATGACTGCAAATACGCAAAGTGGGAGCGTGACAAAGCAGGACGGTTGCATCACAACAAGCAAGGATACTGCACATTCAATGTGAAAATACCTGCGCTGCCAAATGCGTATTATTTTATGCCCAAGCCAGTGTTAACAGGCGGATATATAGAGCGTGGGCAAGAGTACGAGAAACGCTGTCCTTGCTACGAGCCTGAATGATAACGACCATGAGTAGATGAAACGATGAACATGAAACCTTGCCCTTTTTGCGGTAGCGCCGCACTAGACGTGCAAAGGCTGAACGGTTTCAGTAATTGGGCGGCTGTGCATTGCAATAACTGCGGTGCTGTAGGCCCTGACGTTCGTATCCTGCCGTATTAGCAGCCATACGAATGGGAACGCCGCGCTATCGAAGTGTGGGATGAACGAGTAACCGGACAGGAGACAGACTAATGAGCAAGACAATCGAACTGACAGACGAGCAATGGGCCGCATACCAGCGTGGCGAGCCGGTGACGGTGCAGAAGCCGAAGCTGTGGGAGCCCAAGGGCGGCGAATTTACAATATTTGTAGAAGATGTTTTTCAGGCAAACTCATCCAATGATTACAGACAATTCGGGCTAGAGTATCCCACGAAAGAACAAGCCGAACGCGCCCGTGACCTCATGCGCCCGATCCATCGTTATATTGCCTACGCGATGGAGCACTGGCCGGACTACGAAGTGCCGGAGCCTGGAGAAGCAACATATTTTGTAACCTACGATGCCGAATGTAAGGAGTGGGGTGTGTATACACACATTGAGAGTCGTTGTCCATGGATTCCCTACGGCCCGTTAGATAAGGTAATAGAGCTTGCAGACCGCCTCAATCGTGGTGAGGTGAAATTCTGATGAATATAAACAAGTATCGCTACATTGTAATTAAATCAGCAGATGCAGAAGCTGCACTATCTGAAAGCGAGCTAAACAGACTCGCAGAATTGATTGACAAGATAGCAGATTATAGACGCCACAATGGTAAAGAAGATCGCAACTATATCTGCATATCCGATAAGTGGGAGGAAGAATACAGCGCTATGCGCAGGGCGATTGCAAGACGTTTTGCAGACAAGGAGAAAAGCCTATGAATATCTACGGAGTGTTATTTAGTTTTTATCTTGGGGTTGCTATTTCGACTTTTGGGTATGCAGCGGCTAATACAACGTCCTGCGTTAACTACAGCAAGCGCGAATTCGGAGAGACATCGTGCAGAATGGTGGTTGGAATGGGCGCAGGCATAGCGTGGCCTTTCTATCTTAGTTGGAATTTGTGGGAGAGGTATTTCAATGAGCAACGATGACAAGCTTGACATCATCGCGTGGTTCGTCATGCTCAGCGTGACGTTCCAGCTATCGCATTCTCCAAACGTATGGCACCAGATCGGCGCGTATATCGTCGGTTCGGTGCTGTCCGTCTGGGTTCTAACGGACCTGCTGAAGTCCTGGCTTCGATGGAGAATATCCAGGCTTGAACAAGAACTGGATGAAATCCTTGGCAATCCAAAACAGATACGGTGACGCTAGAACACGTCGCCAATCACGCCAGAAGATGGCTTTCTCGTATGCACGATCAGCTTGGCATACGGCGGATAATCGGAAGGCTGAGTAAACGAATACTCATCGAGTGAAACTTCTCCAGGGTCTATCTCGTCCCAGTGATACCCGAGAATGAAGTGGACGTGAGTGATCCCGCTTCTGTTGATTCCAGGCGTCTTTCCACGAATGTCGTCTATCACGTCCAGCGTTCTGCGACCTGTGACGCCTGTTGCTTTGAACTCCCCGATCTTCGTCATCGCCGCCATTTCTGCGCGTGAATCCCAGTTGTCCACGTTCACCGGCGTGTTGGTGTCCGGACTGATGGCAGCAACCAATCGCGTTGCCGTCGTGGCAACGGAAAAATCCACCTGAACATCGACCTTCACAATCTCCTCATCGACAGGGATTCCAGACGTATCGACGTGGAAGATCGCGCGCTCTCCTCTCGCTAAGGTACTGGACGCGATATACAGCGTCTGAGACGGTGATCCGAGCGATGATGCGGTGACAGATGTTGCCGGACCATCGAGCCAGCTCGTATAGGGAAGTGCGCGCAGATTCTGAATCTGTCCTCCGTCGCCTGTCAGCACATCGAACTCATGAATCGGCATGAGCGTTCCCCATGACTATCGGCGTCGGGTCGATGAATGACCCGTCTGGCCGCTTGATCTCGTAGTGAATGTGATCCGTGATGCCGGGGTATATGTCCTGCAACCCCTGCGCCTTTGCAAGCGGCTGGCCTTTCTCGATATTTCGGCCAACATCGGCCAGCGCATCGGTGTAGAAGAACCGATGATTTAGCCCGCCGTCATCCGTCACTTGAATGTAACGCTTGTGCCCCTTCGGTCCATCCGGGTTGTAGGGGAATCCAATCTTCGTCACGACGCCTGAGACGGGCGACAGAATCACGTCGCCCGCTTCGCACACCAGATCGACACCGTGATGCCGCCGGCGGCCGCGATCACGGGATGCGCCATACTCGCCGGACCCCCAGCGATCCGGTCCACGGACCATCATCGGCGTCTGGCGCAGAATCATGCCACTAGCGCCTCCTGGACCTGCTCAGCGAGCGTATTGCCAGGGTAGCCATCCATCATGCGGTCGAGCTGTTTCGCCTCGTCACGGGTCAGCCGGAGCTGCACGCCGCCCTCATTGCTATCCAATACCGCCTGAATGGCCGATGCCGCGATGTGCAGCACGATCCCGGCCTCATGGCCCACGATGAACTCCGGCACCGGCGGCGTCTCGTCGGACAGCAGGGCATCCACCAGCCGCTCGAAGTAGTCCCGCACCTCGTCACTCATGCGGTCGAACTTGCTGCCCTCCGGGTGGCCGTCCCAGGCGCAGTAGGCCATACCGGCCTGTGCACCGACGCGGGCCAATTGGGTTTTCCAGTCATCCATCACTTCTTGTCCTTGCGCTTCCGCCATGCCACCACGGCACCGAACACGATGACAGCCAGGATCACCCAGGCCCAGAAGCCGCCGATGTCACCCTGCACCTGATTCTCCAGCATATCTCTATCCTCCTGTTTCCACGTCAATGAATGATCCGCCGCCATCGGCGGAGTTGCCAACCACACGGGCTGATAGTACCTGTACCGCCTCATGCGCCTCCAGCCTTACGTTCTGACCATCGCACGATTGCGCCCTTCATACTGTCCATCACTACTGGACCGCCGAAATAGAACGCGAGGATGGTGCCGACCAGCAGGTTGTTCTGCATCGCTGCGGCCCATAGCGCATCGGCAGAATCCGCAAGCAGCTTTGCGCGTGCATCGCCTGCCCACGGCGCGACCGCTCGCAATACCGTGGCAGCAGTCGTCTCCAACACCCAGGGGCCTGTGAACGCGAATGCCAGGAACCGGCGAGCAAGACGGCTCCCCGTCGTCGCTTCCAGCCAGCGGGAATACGTCCTCAGCGCCTCGGACCGTGCCTTGGCGCGTGCCTCAGCTTTCTCCTCGTCGGTGTACACCAGCTTGTCCAGCCCGTTCGAGAGATGATCCACCATCTTCTCGGCGGCCTTCGATGTGCCGAACAGATTGCCCAACACGTCACCTGCGGCAGACAGGAAGCCCATCATCCGTCCTCCTTTGGCAGTTCTTTCGCAGGCGCGACACCGCGCACCGTGCTGCGCTGGTCGATATGCTGTGAGATCACCTTGGCGATGTGATCGGTCATGGCGTTGTAACCGAACAGCAGCGCGGCGGTCAGAACAGCCCCAAGGACCGTCCTGCGAACCACGTTTCCTGTCAGCTTTGACCGCTCGTACTCGCGCCGCAGGTGCGCCCAGTGATCGGTCGTCAGGCCAAGCTCCTGAGTCCACGCCTGTATGCCCTCCCGGACACCCTCGCGGATCAGCAGTTTCAGCGTCTCCTCGTCTCTCACGATGATGCTCTCTCGCAGTACAGTCGTCATGGACCGATCATCTCCAAGATCACCCTGTCCAAGGTATAGCCCAGGTCCTGCTAGGCTGCTGTGATGAACTCCCGAAGCACGGACACCCACGGCGCCGCGTCGTCCCATTCCAGCCGGCCATCGGTGCCCCATCCGCCCCAGATCACCACACCGTCGGCCAGCGACAGCACCAGAGCGAGCTGATCGCGGAACGTCTCAGCCGGCATGAACGCCCACGGCTGTTCGCTGGACGGGTGGAACTGCGGCCAGATGAACGGATACACCAGCACACCCAGCCGCTTGGCCTCGCGGATGTGCGCGGTGGCGTACTCTGCCCATCGGCTGGTGTCGGTGTACATCGTGTACAGGCTTGGGTGAACGATGCCGGCCTCGCGCGCCAGGCTCTCGCGCAGCTCGATGCGCTTCTGCCACGCGCGATACTTGCGCGATTGCGGCGGTTCGATCGACGCCCAGTAGTCGCGTTCAGGAACGACGCCGTAGAATCCGACGCGCCGCGCCGGGTAATGCCGGCTCCACTCGCGCAGCGTGGCGATATGCCGCGCGCCAGCGGGGTCAGGCCAGTGCTCGATGTCGAGAAACACCGCATCGCCGTCCGGCACCGTGCCGCCCTCGCTCTGGAAGATGCGCCCGAACCGCGTCGGCAGGCCCTCTCGCTCGCGCCGCCAGTCGTCCCACAACGTAGTGTGGTCGAGCTGGTGCATGCGCGGGATGCCAAGGTCCGGCTTGTTGGCGTAGAGGGTGGCATCGAAGATCATGACTGCCCCCACCATAGCAGCGGTGGATAGATCGTGAAGTGCCCCTTGCCCCACTGGTCCCACATCCACGCCATGCCGTCCTTGACCATCTGAAGCGGCGGTTCACTCCCAGCAGGCCAGCGCATCAGCGCCTGGAACGCCTCTGCGGTCGATGAGGGGCCGGACTGGAGGGCGAACGTGTAGGGGCCAGACAGCGCGGTCCCAGGCGTACCGGCCAGCGGCGCGGCGTTGTACCGCGACCAGTGCCACGCGGTGCTCGTCGATCCGTCCAGGTAGCCGATCGCCCCAGGGTCGCCGGGGACCACATAGGGCGGGTTCTGGTCAGCCTCGATCACCAGAAACCCACCGCCGCCGCTGGGGCCAATCACCGCCGCATAGGCATCGACGCCAAAGGTGCCGGCATCCGGCGTCGATGCGTTCGGGTCCTTTCGCAGCGCGGGCAGGTGCGAGTCCACGACGACGCCGCACGCCAGCAGCAGCACACAGTCGCCGGGGTTGATCGTGACCTGACCCGCATCAGGGATGACGTGCGAGTCAACGGCCTTGTACTCGATCCCCGTCACGCGCCCATAGACATCCCGCCCGAGCGTTTGCCCAGGCTCCGCGTTGTAGCTGTAGGACCGCCCGCTCACCCTATCGACGACGATCCCATCGGGCGATGTGAGGTAGTCCAGAAACAGCAGCATGGAATCCGGCAGATCGCCGGACCGCAGAGGATCGTGGCCGGTCAGCGATGGCGACGGCCCGGCGACAGGTCCCAGCATCAGGCGCTCCAGTTCGGGGCGTCCACCTTCTGCCCGTTCGCCCAGCGCTCACCGATCCACCGGGTGGCCTCCAGCCAGTTGTCCGGCAGCCCGTCGTCGAACACATAGAGCGCCAGCCCGTAGTAGTCCCCGTCGCTGAACATCAGCTTGTTCTGGCTGCCCAGCGACACCGCGCCGAACCCGGACGGCAGCGC
>Ga0256832_1000143_pt1 | contig 42449 bp, 34 predicted proteins | sample 134614metaG_FD_190534 | JGI IMG/M metagenome (GOLD analysis project Ga0256832, IMG submission 190534) | Hydrothermal vent microbial communities from Lau Basin, Pacific Ocean - 134-614 | ecosystem: Environmental > Aquatic > Marine > Hydrothermal vents | place: Pacific Ocean: Lau Basin | collected...
GCCGGTGATATGGATATGGATCTTGTAGCCCTTGTCCCACCAGTAATCGAAGATCGCCTCGCCCTCCTTCAGGGGGATGATCCACTCCGACTTGCATTCCCCGCAGTTATAGAAGGGTTCGCGCAACTGCAAGGCAAGGGAGTAAATGGCACCGTCGGCGAATGTCTTGTACTGCCTGGGCAGGAACTGGATGTACTCGGTGTCGTACTTCTTTGGTAGCGCCTCGATGTGCTTCGCGTACTGGTCGTTGGAGAGCTTCTTTACAAACTGTTCCGGAAAACCGGAGATCAGGTAGATGGTATAGGCCCTGGCCTTTTCCGTGCCTTGCCTGAGCACCTGGTACTCATCCTCGAAGGTGCTGGTGGGAAAACCGGGCTCCATCATGGCGGTGATGCCATTCTGCCGCATCACCGCGGAGATGCGGTCCATGCCGCGCTGGAGCATCTTGCGGTCGCCAAAGAAGGGGGCCAGTTTGGTGCCCTTGATCATCTGGTAGGCACGCTCCCAGAAGTGGAGGTTCTCCCAGTCCGCCTGTTCGTCGTCCTCCCGGGACAGATCCCCTTTATGCACGCCGTATTTTTTGGCGCAGGCCGTGTTCAGGTAGATCTCGTGGGTAGAGCGCTGCCAGATGATGGTCGGCACATCGCCCGTGACCCGGTCCAGGTCTTTCCGCGTGAGTTCACCGTGCCAGGACTTGTGGTAACCCCAGATGAGCACAGTCTGACTCTTGTCCTTCTTCGAATCGATGATCTCCTTGACCGCCTTCAGGTAGTTCTCCTTGCCAGTGACGCCAGGATAGGTCTTGTGCGGCATGCGCCATTCGTGGGGCGCCACGATATCGTTGGCGAGGATGAAGGCGCCGATGGAAACGGGATGGGCGTGGGGTTCGATGAAGCCGGGCATCAGGGTCTTGCCCTGCAGGTTCACCTCGAGGGTCTTGCCGGCAAAGTTGTTCACCGCCGAGGCCTTGGGGCCAGCGTAGATGATGCGGCCATTGCGTTCCATCACCGCTTCCACATAGGTGTGCTTATCGCCTTCCATGGTGATAATGTCGCCGCCATAATAGAGGGTCTGCACCCCCAGATCCGCCTTGCCGGTTCCCGCGTGGCTGCCGCCGATCGACAGCACTGAAGTCACGGCCAATAACAAAGACCGCCTGAACATCCCAGACCCCCGCAAAAGGAAACACCAGCAATTGCTAACCCGCATATCTCACCAGACCGCTCGAAAAATCATGGATGACAATGTAAATCAATGACATATGGAAAACAGGCCATCAACGCACGGTCACCACCACACTGCCCACGAATACTAGTGGATTGGCGGAAGCCTGTGAAGCGCTTTCCGATGTTCGATTGGCGAGGTGGGTGTAAAGATCTGCGTTACCGTAACCGGCCATTGCCCGCCAGTACCGCTCCCACTCCATCGAAGACAGAAATGTGCAAGCACGCCAAGTCGTTGATTTTTCCCTGGTCTGGGGTGATGCCACCCCGCGTCATGAGCGTTAGGGGCCTGGATGGCGTGGTCCCGCATGGCGATGCGACTGCCGGTCAGTCGGTGTCCGATTCGTTGTATACTCGTCGCCGATGGTTTGGGTGTGCCGGACGGAAGCAGGTGCTTCGACTGCGGGGGGCGGAAATGGCAGGCAATGTGAAAAAAAAGGCGAAGAAGAAAATCGGGTCGAGAAAAGCGGTTGCTCGGGCGGAGGAAACGGTCGCCACAAGTAGATCAGCGAAGAAAACCTCGACGAAGAAGGCCACAACGAAGAAGGCCACGACGAAGAAGGCCACGACGAAGAAGGCCACGACGAAGAAGGCCACGACGAAGAAGGCCGCGACGAAGAAGGCCACGACGAAGAAGACCGAAGCGAAGAAGGCGGCAGCGAGGAAGAGCGCCCCGATACCGGCAAAACCCCGCCCGTTGCGACCGCGCAAGGTAACGCCGCGCAAGAAGACTCGCCACTGATCGCGTCGCGCGGGGACAGAGGAAGAGCCCGCTCTCGCGGGCTTTCGAGCCCATGGCGTGACAACGAACCGGGCCGCCGGTGCTTCGGGAAGGCATCACACAGCATAAACGAGGGGTACGATGGTTGAACCCATATTGATCGGAAAGGGCGATAAAAAGGTTTACCTGCACCCGCGCATGGCGAATCGCCATGGCTTGATAGCGGGCGCCACCGGTACGGGTAAGACCGTGACCTTGCAGATCCTGGCCGAGGGATTCAGTCGCATTGGCGTGCCGGTTTTTCTTGCCGATGTGAAAGGCGATCTCTCCGGCCTTGCCGCGCCGGGCAAGGATCACCCGAAGATCCACGAGCGGATCGACCGAATCGCTATCGAAGACTACCAGGCGCGCGCCTATCCGGTGACCTTTTGGGACGTGTTCGGCCAGCAGGGGCATCCGGTGCGGTCCACAATCACCGACATGGGGCCGCTGTTGCTGAGTCAGCTGCTCAACCTGAACGAGACCCAGGAAGGGGTCATGGCGCTGGTGTTTCGCGTCGCCGATGACAACGGTTGGTTGCTGCTCGATCTGAAGGATCTTCGTTCGATGTTGCAATTCGTCTCGAAACATCGGAAGGAATTCCAGTCGCTCTACGGTAACATCTCGCCGGCCAGCGTGGGCGCCATTCAGCGCCGTCTGATTGGTCTGGAGGAACAGGGCGCCAACCGTTTCTTCGGCGAGCCGGACCTGAATCTGGACGATCTGATGCAGACCGCCGACGACGGCCGCGGCAGGATCAACATCCTGTCCGCCGAGCAGTTGATGCAAGCGCCCAAGCTCTATTCGACCATCCTGTTGTGGCTGCTTTCCGAGTTGTTCGAACGCTTGCCCGAGGTCGGTGATCCGGAGAAACCCCGCTTGGTGTTCTTTTTCGATGAAGCCCACCTGTTGTTCGACGATGCCTCCGACGCCTTGCTCGACAAGATCGAACAAGTCGTGCGTCTGATTCGTTCGAAAGGCGTGGGTATCTACTTCGTGACCCAGAACCCGCTCGATGTCCCGGTTACCGTGTTGGGTCAACTCGGCAACCGCGTGCAGCACGCGCTGCGCGCGTTTACGCCACGGGATCGCAAGGCGGTGAAGGCGGCGGCGGAAACCTTTCGCCCGAACCCCAGGCTCGATACCGAACAGGTCATCACCGAACTGGGCGTCGGCGAGGGGCTGGTATCGACCCTGGACCGGAAAGGCCGGCCGAGTCCGGTCGAGCGTGCTTTGATCGTACCGCCGGAAAGCCGGATCGGACCCATCAGCAAGGCCGCGCGGAAGCGCATCATCGACGCCTCTGTATTGAAGGGGGTATACGACAAACCCGTCGACCGGGAATCGGCGTACGAAATCCTGAAGCAGAAGGCGGAGCAGGCCGCGGAGCTTACCGAGCAGGAAAAGAAATCGCCGCGACGCGGCGGACGGCAACGCCAGACCCCCCTCGAAGCCTTTGCCAAAAGCACCCTGCGGGCCATCGGCAGCAGCATCGGCCGGCAGATCGCGCGCGGCATTCTCGGGTCGCTGTTCGGAAGACGATGACGGACATCGAGGACGGTCCGTTCCCGGCGGTTCGCACCATCCTGGTCCGGGCGGTCTCGGTTGGGCGTTGACGGGCTTTTTGGTACCATGCCCGCAGGCTTTGAATGGCACGGAAATTCCGTTACAAGGGGTTTGCCGCCCGCCTTTCAAATCCGTTTGACGGAATGGAGTGGGATGGAATCGGACAGGCCGATCCCGCGTGGGGATCGCCCGGTCGAGTCGTCGCCCGGTTGGCCGTGGTGATGGTTCATGGGCCGGGAATCCGACGCGGGATGACTACAATTTACAATAGTGAGAATTTCATCTGGTGTTAGCTGATTCTGATACGGATATGAAAGGCCCGCTACACGCGGGCGTCGCGGCCCTGTCGTTGGAACACGATGTCACGACATTGGTGGGCGATGCGCCAGATGTCGATCCGTCACAAGCGCAGACGCATGATGCCTTGTTCTTCGTTCCGGATGGCTATCTTTGCGGTCGTCTGCTTCAGGCCATCGCGCGGGCTCGCGCAAATGGCGCGCCTTGCGCGATCGTCACCGAATCCGGGCGCCTGTCGGTCTGTCCTGAACAGGATGTCGTGCTCACCGAGATGACCGAGACCACCTTGCGCTGGTTGGCCAGCGTGCGCATCGCCAATGACCGGGTATCCCTGGAAGACGCCGCCGACGGCTGTCCGACGGAACCCGACAACATGGACCTGCGCCGGGGCACGGAGGGCATGTTGTGGATGACGACCCTGTGGGCGGCGCGTGGCCGCGTGCCGGTGGGCACCTCGTTGAGCGCGCCGGTGCGTCTTGAACGTTGGCCCAACATGACCCGCCTGCTGCTGTTCCCCCACAGTTTGAGAATCGCCGCGCTGTGGGCCCGCGAGCCGGTTTCGCTGCTGGATACGGCGGAAAGGTTGAAGATCCCGCAGCGATTCGTGTTTTCCTTCTACTCCGCCGCGAAGGCTGTTGGTTTGATCGCGGGTGGGGAAAAGTCCGATGATACGCACGCGTCGGGCGAAGCCGAAGCGATGGCCGCCGGGTCCGCCACCCGGGTAGCCGAGCCGCCGGCGCCGGCTGTCAAGCCTTCCCCCGCCGTGTCTCGCCGCCGGCAGACGCCGGCGGGCGAGGCCGAGACCTCCGCCGAAGAAGCTCCCACGGTCGCGCCGCCATCGGAGGAGCCCAAGACCGCCGGGCCGGCAGGCGGGCGCGCGCCAGGCGACGACAGCCCAGACCATGCCCCGGAAGTCGTCGCGGGCGCGCGGGCTTCCGCCGGCACCCCCGGCACCGACCGCCGGGAAAGCGCCCCGCATGCGGCGCGCGTCACGGCATCCCGCGCGCGGCCGGTATCGGCTGGCGCCTCCACGCGGGACGATGCGGACCGGGCCAGCGAAGAGCGCCGGCTCGATGAAGCCATCAAGAGCCGCAACGAGCGCCTGAGCCAGTTGCGTGAGCAGCAGGCCGCCAGTGACGAGCAAGTCAGGCCGGTGCGGAAGAAAGGGGCCGTGGCCCGTTTTCTGGGGGCTTTTTCGGGACTTTTCGGACGGAAATCATGAGCACGGTCAATCGGAAAATCATCTTCACCGGTCCGGTCGGAGTCGGCAAGACCACCGCCATTACCAGCGTGACCGATGGCGAGGCCCTGTACACCGAAGAGACCCCGACCGACGAAACCCGTATGCGCAAGGCGAGCACCACGGTGGCAATGGATTACGGCGTGCTCGAGCTGCTCGACAAGAGCCGCGTCCACCTGTATGGCACGCCGGGCCAGGAACGCTTCGATTTCATGTGGGATATCCTGGTGCAGGGCGGCATGGGCTTGGTGTTGCTGATCGACAACGCGCGCCCGGATCCGGTGGCCGATCTTCAGTTCTACCTGGACCGCTTCAAGGACTTCATCGCAAAGACCCACGTCGTGATCGGCATCACGCGCATGGACGAGCAGCCGCGTCCCGGGGTCGAGTACTACCAACAGTTCCTCGGAGAACACGCCCGTGGCGCGGCGATCTTCGATGTCGATGCGCGCAACCGCCAGGATGTGCTGATCCTGCTGCAATCACTGCTTTATATCATCGAAACCTGAGCAGTTACCCGTCATTTGAAATCAGGAAACGTCACGCGAGATGAAGCGCGATTGCCCTGGCGGGTTGTCTGTCCGGTTGGCGAATCGGTTTCCTTGCTCAAGAAGCGGGCGAGGCGTCCCGGCTGTCGAAAGCAAGCGGTCGGGCGGCGACGCGGGCCGCGCGGCGCTTGTCGATGAGATTCTTCAGCGCGATCAGCAGGCCCAGGCCGATGAAGGCGCCGGGAGGGAGGATCGCGAGCAGCAGACCGGGGTAGTCGTCGGTCAGGTGCAGCGTCAGGCCGCGCGCGGCCTCGCCGAACATCAGATGGGCGTCGGCGAACAGCGTGCCCTGACCGACCAGTTCGCGCAGCAGGCCGAGCGTGAACAACACCGAGGTGAAGCCCAGGCCGATGAACAAGCCGTCGAGCGCCGACGGCAGCACCGGATTGCGCGAAGCGAAGGCCTCGGCGCGACCGATGATGGTGCAGTTGGTGACGATCAGCGGGATGAAGATGCCGAGCACCTGGTACAGCCCGTGGAACCAGGCATCGAGGCTCAGCTGGACGGCGGTGACGAACGAGGCGATCAACAGCACGAACACCGGCAGGCGGATCTCGGGCGGCACCCAGTGGCGGATCGCGGAGACCGTGGTATTCGAGGCCAACAGCACGACGGTGGTGGCGAGCCCCAGGCCGAGGCCGTTGATCGCGGTGTTCGAGGTCGCCAACAGCGGGCACAGGCCGAGCAAGGCGACCAGCGCCTGATTGTTGTTCCACAGGCCGTCGGCGATGATCTGGCGATAGTTTGCGTCAGTCACGATGGTTCTCCGTCTTGTGATCCTCGTCCGCCGGGTGCGCGAACAGCGCATCGCGGTGATCGCGAAAGTATTCGAGCGTGGTCTTCAGCGCCTTGACGATGCCCCGAGGGGTAATCGTAGCACCGGTGAACTGATCGAACACGCCGCCATCGCGTTTCACCTTCCACTGTTTCTCCGGGGGGGTTCCGAGCGAGCGGCCGCGAAAGCCGAGGATCCAGTCCGATTTGCTGGTGTCGATGCGGTCTCCGAGTCCCGGCGTTTCCATATGCGAGAGCACGCGCGCGCCGGCCAGCCGGCCGTCGGCGTAGACCCCGACGAGCAGCTCGATCGGCCCGCTGTAGCCCTTTGCGATCACCGGGCTGAACAGCGCCGCGACCGGCTTGCCTGCCTTGCGCGCGCGAAATACGGTGAGCGGGCGGTCGCCGGCGAGTTCCGGGATGCGGGTGACATAGTGGTCGGCGAGCAGATCGTTGTCCAGCTCGTCGCGAGGCAGTACCTCGTGCAGGCTTTTGAGCAGGAACTCGCGGTGGTTTTGCTCGATGCGCGCGGCGGTGAGACGCTCGGTAACCACTACCAGCGTGGTGCCGACGAAGGCGAAGCCGCCGAGGATCAGGGCCGCGAGCAGGACCGGGCGCTTAGTCATCGTCATCCTCGCGGTGCCCGAAGACGCGCGGGCGGGTGTAGTAGTCGATGGTCGGCGCGGCCATGTTCATCAGCAGCACCGAGAAGGCGACGCCGTCCGGGTAACCGCCCCAGGTGCGGATGACATACACCAGCAGGCCGATCGAGGCGCCGTAGATCAGTTGTCCACGCGGCGTGGTCGAGGCGGTGACCGGGTCGGTCGCGATGAAGAAGGCGCCGAGCATGACGCCGCCGCTGAAGACGTGGAACAGGGGAAACGGGTAGTTTTCCGGGTTGGCCAGCGAGAACAGCGCGGCGATGACGACCAGGCTGGTGATCATCGCCAGCGGGATGCGCCAGCTGATGATGCGCCGGTAGATCAGCCACAGTCCGCCGAGCGCGTACCAGTTGGCGACCCATTCCCAGCCCTTGGCGCCGAAATCGCCCCACATCGGGTTGTCGCGGATCTCCGATATCATCATCTCCTGGCCGAGGCCGGTGCGCATCTGGTCGAGTGGCGTGGCCATGGTGATCGCGTCCCAGCCGCCGAGCGCGTCGGCGCCGCCGAAGATCAGTTGCAGGCTGTCGAACAGGCCGATGGTCTGGGTGCTGAGCACCGATGGCGGCAGCCATTGGGTCATGGCCGCCGGGTAGGAGATCAGCAACAGCACATAGGCCGCCATCGCCGGATTGAACGGGTTGTAGCCCAGGCCGCCGTAGAGCTGCTTGACGATGGCGATGGCGAATACCATGCCGAGCACGGTCATCCACCACGCCAGCGTCGGCGGCGCGGCGAGCGCGAACAGCACTGCGGTGACCACCGCGCTGAAGTCACCGATATCCGGTTGCAGCGGGCGCCCGCGCAGCTTCAACATCGCGGCCTCGGTGGCCAGCGCGGCGAGCGAGGCCAACAGGATGTTGATCAACACGCCCCAGCCGAAATACCAGAACATCGCGGCGATGCCGGGCAGCAGCGCCAGCAAGACCTGGAGCATGACCTGGCGCACCGGACGACGACCCCAGTCATGGGGTGGGCTGACAAGCTGGTTCATGACGGTTCCTTGCGGTCATCGGGGACGCCGGCCTGGGCCTGTTGGCGCGCGCGTTCGGCTTTCTTCGCCTGCACGCGCCGCAGCGCGGCCTGGATCGCGGCTTTTTTCGGATCGTCGTCGGTCTGTTTCTGCTCCAGCGCTTCTTTCTTCTTGCGCAGACGCGCCTTGCGCTCGGCTTCGAGGCGCGCGAGGCGCGCCTGACGCGCTTCGTGGCGGCGTCGCGCGAGGTCGGCCTTGCGGCGCTCCTCCTCTTGCGCCCAGATCTCGGATTTGGCGAAGCGGTAGTACTGCACCAGCGGAATATGGGAGGGACAGACATAGGCGCAGGCGCCGCACTCGATGCAGTCGAACAGGTCGAAGCGCTGGACCTCGTCGAAATCGCGCGCTCGGGTGTACCAGTAGAGCTGTTGCGGCAGCAATTCGACCGGGCAGACCCGTGCGCATTCGCCGCAACGGATGCATGGCCGGGCCGGCTCCTCGGGCGGAGCCTGTTCGGCGTCCAGCGCGAGCAGGCAGTTGCCGCCCTTGAGCAGGGGGTAGTCGTCGCCGGCCAGCGGCACGCCCATCATCGGGCCGCCCATTACGCGACGGCTCGGTTCCTCCCGGTAGCCGCCGATCTGCTCGACGAGCCAGCCGAGCGAGGCGCCGAGCGGGGCGCGGACGTTCTGCGGCTGCTTCAGCGCGCCGCCGCTCAGCGTCACCACGCGCGAGATCAGCGGACGACCGTCGATCACTGCGTCGGCCACCGCCGCCGCGGTGCCGACGTTGTGGCAGACGACCCCGATATCGGCCGGGAGATGTTGCGACGGGACTTCCTGACCGGTCAGAAGGTAGATCAGCTGGCGTTCGCCGCCGCTCGGATAACGAGTCGGGATGGAGATCAGCTCGCTGTCTTCGAGGCCGCTCTCGTCGAGCGCCCGGCGCATCGCCGCAATCGCCTCGGGTTTGTTGTCCTCGATCCCGATCAGGCATTCCCGTGGCGTCAGGATATGACGCATCACGCGCAGCCCGGCGATGATGCGTTCGGCCTGTTCGCGCATCAGCATGTCGTCGCAGGTGATATAGGGTTCGCATTCGGCGCCGTTCAGGATCAGCGTGCGGATCGGTTTGTCGGCGCCCGGAGCGAGTTTGACACTGGTCGGAAAGGCGGCGCCGCCGAGGCCGACGATGCCGGCCCAGCGGATGCGCTCGAGCAGGAAATCGCGGTCGCACTGCTCGAAATGGGGCAGGGGTTCGGGCAGCGCAGCCCACTCGTCCAGGCCGTCGCTCTCGATGACGATCGCGCGCACCGGCAGGCCGGAGGGATGAGGATAGGGGCGTTCCTCGATGGCGACCACGCGGCCCGAGGTCGGGGCATGCAGCGAGGCGCTGACGTAGCCCTCGGCCTGAGCGATCAACTGGCCCTTGGCGACCGGCTCGCCGACATCGACCAGCGGCTCGGCGAGGTGGCCGATGTGTTGGCGCAGCGGCAGCACCAGGCGTTGCGGCACGCCGAGATCGAGGATCGACAGCAGGGTGGACTCCTGCTTGTGCTCGGGCAGGCGCAGGCCGCCGTGGAATCGGTGCAGTTTGCGCGCCGACATCAGCCGGCCTCCCGGAGGGCGTCTTCGTCCGGCGCGGGCCAGTGCCAGTGCGCCAGGTCCGGCTCCAGCCGCACCATCGTGATGCATTCCACCGGGCAGGGCGGCACGCACAGCTTGCAGCCGGTGCATTCGTCCTGGATCACGGTGTGCATCTGCTTCGCCGCGCCGAGGATGGCGTCGACCGGGCAGGCCTGGATGCACAGCGTGCAGCCGATGCAGTCTTTCTCCTCGATATAGGCGACGAGCTTCTCTTGCTGCGCCTCGCCGACCTCTTCATCGAGCGGCAGCGGATCGCGTCCCAGCAGATCGGCGAGTTGCAGGATGACGGTTTCTCCGCCGGGTGGGCAGCGGTTGATATCGGCCTCGCCGCGGGCGATGGCCTCGGCGTAGGGACGGCAACCCGGAAAGCCGCACTGGCCGCATTGGGTCTGCGGCAGCAGCGCATCGATCTGGTCGACGATCGGATCGCCCTCGACGCGGAAGCGGGTTGCGGCAAAGCCCAGCAGCAACCCGAACAGGGCGGCGAGGACGACCATCACCAGGATCGCGGTCAGCATGGGCGGGATTCAGCCGGCGACCAGGCCGGAAAAGCCCATGAAGGCCATCGACATCAGTCCGGCGGTGATCAGCGCGATGGCGTTGCCTTGAAAGGGCTCGGGGACGTCGGCGGCGGCAACGCGCTCGCGCACTGCCGCGAACAGCACCAGCACCAGCGAGAAACCCACCGCCGCGCCGAAGCCGTAGAGCGCGGATTCGACAAAGCCGTGTCGTTCCTGGGTGTTCAGCAAGGCGACGCCGAGCACCGCGCAGTTGGTGGTGATCAGCGGCAGATAGATGCCAAGCACCTGATACAGCACCGGGCTGGTCTTGTGCATCACGGTTTCGGTGAACTGCACCACGACCGCGATCACCAGGATGAAAGCGATGGTTTGCAGATACTCGAGTCCGAGCGGGGCGAGCAGGTATTCGTTCACCAGGTAGCTGCAAACCGCCGACAAGGTCAGTACGAAGGTGGTCGCCAGCCCCATCCCGGTGGCCGTTTCGAGCTTGCGCGAGACGCCCATGAACGGGCACAGGCCGAGAAACTTCACCAGCACGAAGTTGTTGACGAGGATGGTGCTGACCAGGATCAGGGCGTACTCGGCCATCGCGCGATCCTACTTGACCCGCATGCCGGGTTGCGCGCCGGCATCGGGCTGCAACAGCCACAGCTCCTTGCCCCCCGGGCCGGCGGCCAGCACCATGCCCTCGGAAACGCCGAAACGCATCTTGCGCGGCGCCAGGTTGGCGACCATGACAGTCAGTCGGCCGATCAGATCTTCTGGCGCATAGGCCGATTTGATGCCGGCAAAGACGGTACGTCGCTCGTCGCCCAGGTCGAGCGTCAATTGCAGCAGCTTGTCGGCGCCCTCCACATGGGTGGCATCGACGATGCGCGCGATGCGCAGATCGACCTTGGCGAAATCGTCGTATTCGATGGTCGGCGCGATCGGCTCGATCGAGCCGGCCGATGGCGGCGCGGCGGCATCGGCGCCGGCGGCGAGATCCTCCTTCGAGGCCTCGACCATGGCCGCGACGCGCTTGGGATCGACGCGCGTCATCAGCGGCGAGAACCTGCCGATGCGGTGATCGAGCAGCGGAGTGGCGATCGAGTCCCAACCCGGCGGCTCGATGCCGAGAAAGGCCTCGGCCTTTTGCGCCGTGGCCGGCAGGATCGGGCGCAGCCAGGCCATCAGGATACGGAACAGCTCGATGCCCATGCCGCAGACCGCCTGCAACTCGGCCTCGCGGCCTTCCTGCTTGGCGATCACCCAGGGCTTTTTCTCGTCGATGTACTGGTTGGCCTTGTCGGCCCAGGCCATGATCTCGCGCACCGCGTGGCTGAACTCGCGGCGTTCGTACAATTGCGCGATGCCCTCCGAGGCGGCGACGAAGTCGGCATGCAGCGATGGGTTTTCGAGCGAGGCCGGCAGACGGCCGTCGAAGCGCTTGGCGAGGAAGCCGGCGCAGCGGCTGGCGATGTTGACCACTTTGCCAACCAGGTCGGAGTTGACACGCTGGGCGAAGTCCTCGAGGTTCAGGTCGATGTCGTCGACCCCGGAGCCGAGCTTCGCGGCGAAGTAGTAACGCAGGTATTCCGGATTCAGGTGATCCAGATAGGTGCGCGCCTTGATGAAGGTGCCGCGCGACTTCGACATCTTCTGGCCGTCGACGGTCAGAAAGCCATGCGCGTAGATCGCCGTCGGCGCGCGGAAGCCGGCGCCGGAGAGCATCGCCGGCCAGAACAAGGCATGGAAGTAGATGATGTCCTTGCCGATGAAGTGGTACAGCTCGGCGTCGCTGTCCGGCCGCCACCAGGCGTCGAAATCCAGACCGATGCGGTCGCAGAGATTGCGGAAGCTCGCCATGTAGCCGATCGGCGCGTCGAGCCAGACATAGAAATACTTGCCCGGATGGCCCGGGATCTCGAAGCCGAAGTAGGGCGCGTCGCGCGAGATGTCCCACTCTTGCAGGCCGGCCTCGAACCATTCGTCGAGCTTGTTGGCGACCGCTTCCTGGAGATGGCCGGCGTGGGTCCATTGCTTCAGCATCGGCTCGAAATCACCCAGTTTGAAGAACAGGTGCTCGGTTTCCTTCTCCACCGGCTTGGCGCCGGAGACCGCCGAGTAGGCGTTCTTCAGCTCGGTCGGCGCGTAGGTCGCGCCACAGACCTCGCAGCTGTCCCCATACTGGTCGGGCGCGCCGCACTTCGGGCATTCGCCCTTGATGAAACGGTCCGGCAGGAACATCTCCTGCTGAGGATCGTAGGCCTGGGTGATCTTGCGCGTCGCGATATGGCCGGCGGCCTGGTTGCGCTCGAAGATCAGTTCGGCATAGTGGCGGTTCTCGTCCGAGTGGGTCGAGTGATAGTTGTCGAAGCCGATCGCGAAATCGGCGAAATCGGCCTGGTGTTCGCGGTGGGTCTTCTCGATCAGCTCTTCCGGGGTGATCCCCTCCTGGCGCGCGCGCAGCATGATCGGTGTGCCGTGGGCGTCGTCGGCGCAGACATAGAAGCACTGGTGTCCGCGCATGCGCTGGAAGCGTGTCCAGATGTCGGTCTGGATGTATTCCACCAGATGGCCGATGTGGATCGGCCCGTTGGCATAGGGCAGGGCGCTGGTGACAAGGATCTTGCGGGTGGTGTCGGACATCGGGGCTGGCCTTTCGGAACGGCAGGATCAGCGCCCATTATCGCATATTTCCAGGCCCTCCGGATGACCTGGAAGCCCTGCCGCGTGTACGGAAGAGACAAGCCGCGCCCGGAATCCTCCAGGCGCGGATTCCGGGCGGGCACCGGCGGGGTTGGGCTTACAGCCCCATGTGCTTGCGATATTTCTTCTCGCCCTTTTCGTAGATGTTCTTCGCCGAGCCGACCAGCAGCGGATCCGGAGGAACCGCGATCTTATGCTTTTTGTTCGGATAGTCGAGGTTGTTGAGCAGGAAGCGCATCGCGTTCAGGCGCGCGCGCTTCTTGCAGTCGGATTTGATTACGGTCCACGGTGCGTCGGCGGTGTCGGTGTAGAAGAACATGGCCTCCTTCGCGGCGGTGTAGTCGTCCCACTTGTCCAGCGATTGCAGATCGATCGGGCTCAGCTTCCATTGTTTCAGCGGGTCGTTCAGGCGGGCGTGGAAGCGGCGGAACTGCTCTTTTCGGCTGACCGAGAACCATAGTTTGAACAGGTGGATGCCGTCACGCACCAGCATGCGTTCGAACTCCGGCGCCTGACGCATGAACTCGAGGTACTGTTCCGGGGTGCAGAAGTTCATCACCCGCTCGACACCGGCGCGGTTGTACCACGAGCGGTCGAAGAGCACGATCTCCCCCTTCGTCGGCAGGTGCTTGGCATAGCGCTGGAAGTACCATTGGCCCGCCTCTTCGTGGGTGGGTTTTTCGAGCGCGACGACGCGCGCCCCACGGGGGTTCATGTGCTCCATCACGCGCTTGATGGTGCCTCCCTTGCCGGCCGCGTCGCGCCCCTCGAACAGGATCACGATGCGCTGTCCGGTGTCCTTGACCCAGTTTTGCATCTTGATCAGCTCGATCTGCAGATCGCGTTTCTGGTCTTCGTACTTGCGCCGGCTGAGCTTGCGCGGGTAGGGATAGTTGGCGTCCGGGAAGATCTCCTTCTTGCCGAGTTTCGAGACTTCCTCGACGGTCGGGACGCCCTTGCCGGATTTGAAATGGTTCTCCTTGGTGAGGATCTGTAAGGCTTCTGCGCTCATTGTCGGTGGTTCCTGCCGGGTTGGGTTGATGGGGGCATGCATGGCCGCGCGGAGACGGCTGGATTCGCGCGCTCTGGTGCGTAATGGCTTCATGGATGCCCTTCCATTATAGTAGATGGGCAACGGAGTTTGCTGACTGAGGTCAAAGGTAGAGGGCCGTGGCTTGGCGGCGCGCCGGGGGCGGCTACAGTAGTTGAACGTTCATGGGCGACGAGGATCGAACTCGAGGTCCACGGGGAGAAGGCAGCTCGATGCGATGTTCCAGGAGATTGAATCGATGGTTCTGGCTGGTTTTTTCGGCGGTCATCGCGGGGTGCGCGGTGAACCCGGTCACCGGCCAGCGCGAGTTGAACCTGGTCAGCGAATCCCAGGAGCTGGCGATCGGGGCCAGACAGTTTCTGCCGAGTCGCCAGGAACAGGGGGGTGACTACAATGCCGAGCCGGAGGTGGTGGCCTATGTGCGCGAGGTCGGCCAGAAGCTTGCGGCGGTGGCCGATCGCAAGTTGCCCTACGAATTCGTCGTATTGAACAATGACACGCCGAATGCCTGGGCGCTGCCCGGGGGCAAGATCGCGGTCAATCGCGGCTTGTTGACGCGGCTCGACAGCGAGGCCGAGCTGGCCGCGGTGCTCGCGCACGAGATCGTCCACGCGGCGGCGCGCCACGGCGCCCAGCAACTGCAACGCGGCTTGCTGATGCAGGGCGCGGTGTTGGCCGCCTCGGCGGCGGCCTCGTCGTCGCGTTACGGCGGCCTGGCCGGCACCGCGGCGTCGCTGGGCTCGGTTCTGCTGTCGCGCGCCTACGGGCGGGATGCCGAGCGCGAGGCCGATTACTACGGCATGCGCTATATGTTGCGCGCCGGTTACGATCCGTGGGCCGCGGTGCGCCTGCAAAAGCTTTTCGTGAAGCTGTCGAAGGCGCATGATCCGGCCTGGCTGGGCGGTTTGCTCGCCACGCACCCGCCGTCACGCGAGCGCGTCGAGAACAATCGCCGGGAGGCCGAGGCGCTGACACGCGGCTTGCGGGGCCGACGGCTGTTCGTCGGCGCCCATGCCTACCAGCGGCGCATGGCCGGGCTGCTGCGCGCCAAGCCGGCCTATGCGGCCTACCGCAAGGGTCGCAAGGCGTTGAAGCGGGGTGACGCCGAGGCCGCGCTGCGCCTGGCCGACGAGGCGATCGACATCGAACCGCGCGAGGCCTTGTTCTTCGCGTTGCGCGGCGAGGCCCTGCGCAAGCTGGGCCGCAAGCGCGCGGCGTTGCGCGCCATCGACCGCGCTGTCGAGCGGAATCCGGACTACTTTGCCTTGCATGTCGAGCGCGGCCTGCTGTTGCACGAACTGGGTGACGACCACGCCGCGCGGCGGGCGTTCGAGCGCAGCATCGACCAGCTGCCGACCGCGACGGCCTATTACGCGCTCGGTCTGATCGCGGCCGGGCAGGGAGAGCGGGAGCGTGCGGTGAAGTATCTGCGGGTCGCTTCCCGGGCGCGCTCGGAGGTCGGGAAGCGCGCCCGAGCGGACCTGCTCCGGCTGGATCTGGCGCGCCATCCCGAGCGCTATGTACAGGCCGATATCGCGCTGGACGATGACGGCTACCTGCTGATCGTGCTGCGCAATCGCAGCGCGAGCCCGCTGCGCGATCTGCTCGTGCTGGTGGGGCGCCGCCGGGGCGGCGGGCTGGCGCCGCTTGAACGCATCCCCTACCATGGTGTCTTGAAAGCGGGCGCGCGCGCCACCATCTCGACCGATATCGGCCCGCTGTCCTCGCGCGGCGAGCTGGCGCGTTATGGCGCGCGGGTCGAGGGCGCTGAAGACGGCTCCACACGGCGCTTGCGCCTGTGAACGGCGGAGGTTTTCGATGGGTTTCATGAACAAGATCCTCCGCCTGAACGACGGCGATACCAGCGGCTATCTGCCGTTCGTGATCGCCGGGAGACAGGTCGGCAACATCCGCCCGGCGTTCGCCGCCTTGCTGCGCGCGTTTCCGGAGGTTTTCGTGGTCGGTGAGACCTGGGTTTCGCTGCATCATGATTTGCATGACTTCGAGTCGCGCTCCGAGGCCCTCGCCCGGGTGTTGCGGAACCTTCATCGCGAAGGGCGGGTCGAAACCCTGCTCGGCGAGATGTACCCGGTCACCGATGGGCGCCGCGAGCACGCGCTGTGCCTGATCGATCGTGGCGCGATCGGCTATTTTGGTATCTGCGCCTTCGGCCAGCATCTCAATGGTTATGTTGGCGAGGGTGATGATCTGCGTATGTGGATTGCCACCCGCGCGCGCGATCGCAAGCTCTATCCGGGCAAGCTCGATCAACTGGTTGCCGGCGGTTTGCCGTGGGGCATCTCGCTGGCCGGGAATCTGGCGAAGGAGTGCCACGAAGAGGCCGGTATGTCGTCCGAGCTGGCGGCGCGCGCGCGACCGGTCGGCGCATTGAGCTATTTCGCGGAGAATCCGCGCGGGTTGAAGCCGGACGTATTGTATTGCTACGACTTGGCGCTGCCGGAGGATTTCCGTCCGGTATGTACCGATGGCGAGGTCGAGACCTTCGAGCTGATGCCGATCGCCGAGGTCATCGAGCGGGTGCGCGACAGCGACGATTTCAAACCGAACTGCGACCTCGTGATCATCGATTTCCTGATCCGCCACGGTTATCTCGGCCCGGAGGAGTCGGATTATCTGGCGTTGCAGACCGGCCTGCATCCCGGGGTCCGGGGGATTGGCGCGGTATGCTTGTGAGCCGGGTCCCGCGAGCGCGTGCTACACTCGAACCACAAGACAAGATCGGCATGGCAATGTCGGCACACCGCCGAATAGCAGGATGACAACGATGCATTTACTGAAACGATCCTTTCTGGCCCTGTGGCTGCTCATCGGCCTGGCGCCGGCGGCGCCGGGCCGTGTTTCATTGGTCAGCGAGCAGGATCTGACGCCGCACCGGGCCAATCGCCAGGCGGCGCTGATCATGACCCGCGTCATGGAGAAGTATCATTACAAGAAGGTTGAGCTCGATGACGCCTTTTCGGAAAAGATCTTCAAGCGTTATCTCGATACCCTCGATCCCAATCGCAGTTTCTTCACCGCGAAGGATATCGAGCGCTTCCAGAAGTATCGTCACCAGTTCGATGACGCCTTGCACGAGGCACGCCTGGAAGGCGCCTTCGAGATCTTTCGCACCTATCGGCATAGGGTGGCTGAACGCGTCGATCATGCCTTGCGATTGCTGAAGCGGGGCTTCGATTTCACCAGGGACGAGAGCTACCGTTTCGATCGGGAGGATGCGCCCTGGCCGGCCGACGAGGCGGCGCTCGACGAGCTCTGGCGCAAACGGGTCAAGAACGATGTGTTGAGCCTGAAGCTGGCCGGGAAGCCGATGGACAAGATCCGCAAGACCCTGAGCCAGCGCTACGAGGGCATCAAGCGGCGCACCTTCCAGCTCAACGCCAATGACGTCTTCCAGTTGTTCGCCAATGCCTATGCCATGAGCCTGGAGCCGCATACCGGCTATATGTCGCCGCGCAGCTCGGAGAATTTCGACATCGGCATGAGGCTGTCGCTGGAAGGGATCGGCGCGGTGCTGAAGACCGATAACGAGTATACCGTCGTGCAACGCACCGTGCCGGGTGGTCCGGCGGCGCTGAATGGCGAACTCAAGCGCGGCGACCGCATCGTCGGCGTCGCCCAGGGACGCGATGGCAAGATGGTCGATATCGTCGGCTGGCGGCTGCAAGATGTGGTGCAGCGCATCCGCGGGCCGAAGGACAGCATCGTTCGCCTCGAGGTGTTGCCGAAAGGCGCCATCGGCGACGCCAAGACCAAGGAGATCACGCTGGTGCGCAACAAGGTCAAGCTGGAAGACCAGGCGGCGAAGTCGAAGGTGATCGAAGACATCGGTGGTCTGCATGGTTTGCGCATCGGCGTCATCGAGATTCCGACCTTCTATCGGGATTTCGCCACCGAGGCGCGCGGCGATCCGGATTTTCGCAGCACCACGCGCGATGTGCGCAAGCTGTTGAAGAAGCTGCGCGGGCAGAAGGTCGACGGCATCGTCATCGATTTGCGTGGCAACGGGGGCGGCGCGCTCAGCGAGGCGGTCGAGCTGACCGGGCTGTTCATACCCGAGGGTCCGGTAGTGCAGGTGCGCGATTCCAGCGGGGATGTGAATATCGAGCGCGATCCCGATCCGAAGCAGGTCTATTCCGGCCCCTTGGCGGTGCTCGTCGATCGCAACAGCGCTTCGGCCTCGGAGATCTTCGCCAGCGCGATCCAGGACTACAAGCGTGGCTTGATCCTCGGTGAGCCGACCTTCGGCAAGGGCACGGTGCAAACCTTGATCGATCTCGACCGCTTCGTGCCCAATCGCGTCGGCGGTCTGGGTCGCCTGCGCCTGACGATGGCGCAGTTCTTCCGCGTCAACGGCGGAAGCACCCAGTATCGCGGCGTGGTGCCGGACGTGCCTTTTCCGACGGTGATCGAAGGGGATTACGGCGAGCGCTCCTACGACAACGCGCTGCCGTGGGCGCATATCAAGCCGGCGCACATCAAGACCGCCGGACTGGGCTCGGCATCGCAACTGCTCGATGATCATTACCAGCGCATCAGCCACGACCCGGGTTTCGCCTACCTCATCGAATCCGAGAAGGAACTGGCCAAGGCGCGCAAGCGCAAGAGCCTGAGCCTGCTGGAAAGCAAGCGGCGCAAGGAATGGAAGGAACGCGAGGAGCGCCAGCTGGCGAACCGGAATCGTTTCCGCAAGGCGGTCGGTTTGCCGCCGATCAGCCTGGCGCAGAGCCTCGAGGAGGCGGATGCCGACGACAGCGACGAGAAAGAATCCGACGCGGTTCGCGCGATCGAGATCGACGAAGCCGCGCGGATACTCGCCGATTTCATCAAATCCTGCGAACCGCCGGTGATGACGGCGATGCGCAAGAAGGATTGGTAGTCCGGGCGGACAGGGTCAGCCATCACGACGACCACATGAACGGCAGGTGCCCGCCCGGATGATTTCCCCGCCTCGAAAGCGTCGTCGTCCGCGCCTCGGAAACGATTGGTTCCCTTGAGCATGAAAAAAAAGGGCAAGCACTTGCGAACGCTGCGCGATTTCGTGCGCTGGGGAGCCAGCCGCTTCGTCGAGGCCGGGCTGTTCTTCGGACACGGCACCGACAACCCCTTGGACGAGGCCCTGGCGCTGGTGCTGCATGCCGTTCATCTGGATCACAGCCTGCCCGGGGGATGGCTGGATTGCCGGCTCGACAAGGCGGAGCGGCGCGCGGTGAGAAAGCTGTTGCAGCGGCGCATCGAGGAACGTAAGCCCGCGGCTTACCTGATCGGCAGGGCCTATTTCGCCGGTCTCGAATTTCTTGTCGACGAACGCGTGTTGGTGCCGCGTTCTCCGATCGCCGAATGGATCGAAAAGGGCTTCGCGCCCTGGTTGTCGCCGGACGTGGGACGTTTTGCCGGTGGGCCGCCGCGGGTGCTCGATCTGTGCACCGGCAGCGGCTGCATCGCGATCGCTTGCGCCCATTGGCTCGATGGGCTGCTGGAGGGCGGTGAGCTCCAGGTCGACGCGGTCGACATATCGCCCGCCGCGTTGGAGGTGGCCGCGGAGAACGTGGCGCGTCATGACTTGGAGCGGCGGGTCTCGCTGATTCAGTCCGATCTCTACGACAACTTACCGGAAGGGCGCCGCTATGCGCTGATCGTCAGCAACCCACCCTATGTTTCCGAACGCGAGATGCGTGGGCTTCCATCCGAGTATCGTGCTGAACCGACGATCGCGCTGCGCGCCGATGACGATGGTCTGGCCGTCGTCATCCGGCTGCTCGCCGGGGCGGCGGAGCGTTTGTCGCCGGAAGGGCTTTTGGTGGTCGAGGTCGGCAACAGCGCGACCGCGCTCGCGGCGCGCTTCCCCGAGCTGCCCTTTACCTGGCTCGATTTCGAGCGCGGCGGCGACGGTGTGTTTCTGCTCACCGCCGAACAGCTGGCGCAACATCAATCCCTGTTTGCAAACGAGGTGAACCACCGTGAGTCTACGCAGAGCGAGAACACCTGAGGAATACGCGGAATGGGTCAAGTCGGCGGTGTTCGAGGTCGGCGACCTGCGCGAATGCCTGTTGTATGAGACCGAGGAAGCGATGACCGCCTTCCCGGTCTGGCTCGAACCTCTGGAACAGAGTATCCGGGCCATCTACGATCAGATGTGCGACGGCAACTACCATTTCGGCCGCGAGGATCTTCCCTTCATGGAGATCATCCACAACCACGGTGACCAGATCCCGTTCGCGACCCTGCTGAAGCAGATCAACGACACCCACCGGCACGGTTTGGAGATTGACGAGGAATGATCTGGCGCGCCGCGACCCGGGGCGCTACAATGCCCGGTTTGGTGGCAAGTCAAGCGAAAGTGGCGGAACTGGTAGACGCGCTGGATTTAGGTTCCAGTGGGGCAACCCGTGAGAGTTCGAGTCTCTCCTTTCGCACCATCATCTGAATCGTTGCGACCGGCGGGGAGGTTGCCTGTCCCGGTCGTTTTTCATTGGTATTCGTGGCGGGTCGCGTGGCGCCGCCGGTGTCAGGAATCTGGAGAGTTTGAATGCAAGTTTCGGTGGATGCGGGCGAGGGCCTCGAGCGTCGGATGACGGTGGAGTTGCCATCCGGGGAGCTGGAGAATCGGATCGACAAACGGTTGCGGGATCTCTCCCGCAACCTGCGCATGGACGGCTTTCGTCCCGGCAAGGTGCCGTTGTCGGTGATTCGCAAGCGCTTTGGCGAGCAGGTCCGCCAGGAGGCCATTGGCGAGCTGGTGGAATCCACCTTCTTCGACGCCGCCAAGAGTCAGGATCTCAACCCCGCCGGCATGCCGCGCATCGAATTGCTGGACTCGCCCCGCGAAGGCTTTGTGGCCTACCAGGCGGTGTTCGAGGTGATGCCCGAGGTCGAGGTCGGCGAGCTCTCCTCGGTCACGGTCAAGAAACCGGTCGCCGAGGTCAGCGAGGAAGACGTCGACCGCATGATCGAGCGCCTGCGCGAGCAACGCGCCACCTTCAACGAGGTCGAACGTCCGGCGGCCGACGGTGATCGCGTCACGGTCGATTTTACCGGTACGGTCGATGGCGAGACCTTCGACGGCGGATCGGCCGAGGACGTGCCGGTGCTGCTGGGCTCCCACGCCATGATCGATGGCTTCGAGGAGGGCCTGATCGGCGCCCGCGCCGGCGAGACCCGCTCGCTGGATCTGGAATTTCCGGAGGATTTCCACGACGCCGACCTCGCCGGCAAGGCGGCGCATTTCGAGGTCACGGTGAAGAAGGTCGAGGAACGGGTGTTGCCGGAAACCGACGCCGGGTTCGTTCAGTCGTTCGGCGTCGAGGACGGCGAACTGGCCTCGCTGCGCGCCGAGATCCGCGCCAACATGGAGCGCGAACTGAAGCAGCGCCTGCGCGCGAAGAAGCGGGAGGCGATCATGGAAGCCCTGCTGAGCGTGGTCGAGTTCCCGGTTCCCACGGCCTTGATCAAGGCCGAAATCGGCGCGATGAAGGAGAACATGCGCCAAGAGATGGAACAGGCGGGACAGCGCACCAGCGTCGACCTTCCGGACGACCTCTTTCACGAAGCGGCGGAGCGCCGCGTGCGTCTGTCGCTGGCGTTGGGCAAGATCGTCGACCAGTATGAAATCACGCTCGATCAGGAACGGGTCGAGGCGATGATCGAGGAGCTGGCCTCCAGTTACGAGAATCCGGACGAGGTGATCGAGTTCTATCGCAACGACCCCGAGCAACGGCGTCAGATCGAGAACGCCGCGCTCGACGAGCAGGTTGCCGACAAGCTGCTCGAAGAGATGACGGTCGAAGAGGAACGGCACGAATTCGACAAGCTGATGAAAGCCTAGTCGCCTGCCGGGTCTGGGGTGTCGCGAAGCGGGACCCCGGAGCCGAATCGCCCACCTGCCTCGTTCCCCTTGACTTTCGCTCCATCGTCTCCACCCTTCTTTGAGATTATTACGCCAGGGAAGGGTTTTTCGGGGCGAAAAAGGCCCGATCTCCTGTTATAGTCACGCTTCCGGCCCCAGCCCGCATGCCTCAGCACACATCGTTTGGCGGTGGCCGGGTGCTCCCTCGGGCGTCTTTCGTATGTTGAGCGGTCTGGTGAGATATGGGACCAAGCACGGCGTTGGATTTCCCTTTTGCATTATCTTCCTGCCGGCCGGAGCAAGCACGCACGGCGGACCGGGGCAGACCGCGTTCTGCTCCTGTTTTCACCGCGAACCAAAGGATTTCCTGGAACTGACCGATAGGCAAGCTATGAATGAATCGAGCATTGAAAACCTGGGGTTGATCCCCATCGTCGTCGAGCAGACCGCGCGCGGGGAACGCTCCTACGATATCTATTCCCGCCTGCTGAAAGAGCGCGTGATCTTCGTCGTGGGTCCGATCGAGGACCATATGGCGAACCTGATCGTCGCCCAGCTGCTGTTCCTGGAATCCGAGAATCCAGACAAGGACATCCACCTCTATATCAACTCGCCGGGCGGCTCGGTGACCGCCGGCATGGCGATCTATGACACCATGCAGTTCATCCGCCCCCATGTCACCACCATGTGCATCGGCCAGGCGGCGAGCATGGGCGCGGTACTGCTGGCGGGAGGCGAGAAGAGCAAACGCTACTGCCTGCCGAACTCGCGCGTGATGATCCACCAGCCGCTGGGCGGTTTTCAGGGGCAGGCCTCGGATTTCGAGATCCATGCCAGGGAGATCCTGCTGATCCGTGAGCGGCTGAACAAGATCCTCGCGCATCATACCGGCCAGCCGTTGGAGAAGATCGCCGAGGATACCGAGCGCGACAACTTCATGAGTGGCGAGGAGGCCGCGGCCTATGGCCTGATCGACGAGGTGCTCGACAAACGGGCCGCAGCGGAAGAGACCTGACGCTGGCGGTTGTCCGGAGCCGGACGGACAACGTCCGTCGCCAAGTCGTCCGCCGGGAGTAATAAGCAGGATTCGTGGTCAAACAATCGATGGGTGGGCCGATAAAATGGGAAACGCCGTCCATTTTTTCGGTTGCCGGTGGAAGCGGTTCAGCTACCCGTTTGGCGAGAGGGTTGCGAAACCGCCCATAACGGATATGATTAAGGTACAGGTGTCCGTGTAACACGGATGAAAAGATTTTGGAATGAGGTTTTTCTATGGGTGACGACAAGCACGGCAAGAGCGACGATGGCAAGTTGCTGTACTGCTCTTTCTGCGGCAAGAGTCAGCACGAAGTGCGTAAATTGATCGCCGGTCCGTCGGTATTCATCTGTGATGAATGCGTCGAGCTTTGCAACGACATCATCCGCGAGGAGATGCAGGACAAGGCGCGCGGGTCGGGCCACAGCCTGCCGGTGCCGAAAGAGATCAAGGAAAGCCTCGATCAATACGTCATCGGCCAGGCGCAGGCCAAGAAGATGCTGGCGGTCGCGGTCTACAACCACTACAAGCGTCTGGAAGCCAACGAGCTGAAGGATGGTGTCGAGATATCGAAGAGCAACATCCTGTTGATTGGGCCGACGGGTTCCGGCAAGACCCTGCTCGCCGAAACGTTGGCGCGCCTGCTCAACGTGCCGTTCACGATCGCCGATGCCACCACCTTGACCGAGGCCGGTTACGTTGGGGAGGATGTCGAAAACATCATCCAGAAGCTGTTGCAGAAATGCGATTACGATGTCGAAAAGGCGCAGACCGGGATCGTCTATATCGACGAGATCGACAAGATCTCGCGCAAATCCGATAACCCGTCGATCACTCGTGACGTCTCCGGCGAGGGCGTGCAACAGGCGCTGCTGAAGCTGATCGAAGGCACGATCGCCTCGGTGCCGCCGCAGGGCGGGCGCAAGCACCCGCAGCAGGAGTTCCTGCAGGTCGATACCTCGAACATCCTGTTCATCGTCGGCGGCGCCTTCGCCGGGCTCGACAAGGTGATCCGCGATCGTTCCGAGAAAAGCGGCATCGGCTTCTCGGCGCAGGTGCGTAGCAAGGATGACGACAAGCGCGATCTTGGCGAGACCCTGGCCGCGGTTGAGCCGGAGGATCTGATCCGCTACGGTCTGATCCCGGAATTCGTCGGTCGTCTGCCGGTTGTGGCAACGCTCGAGGAGCTCGATGAAGACGCCCTGGTGCAGATCCTGACCCAGCCGAAGAACGCGCTGATCAAGCAGTATGGCCATCTCTTCGAGATGGAAGGGGCCGAGCTCGAGATCCGCGAGGATGCGCTGCGCGCGATCGCGCGCAAGGCGATGGAGCGCAAGACCGGCGCCCGCGGCCTGCGCACCATCCTCGAACAGACCCTGCTTGATACCATGTACGATTTGCCTTCGATGGATAACGTCAGCAAGGTCGTGCTCGACGAAGCCGTTATCGAGGGCGAATCGGAGCCGTACATCCTGCTCGAAGGGCAGGGCAAGCAAGTGGCTTCCGCGGACTGAGCGGGTCCCGCGCCGGGCGCCGTCGTCGGCGGATGCCGGCGGCGCCGGGCGAAGCCCCTTGAAAATCCGCCATCCCGCCCCCATGTCGAATACAAGCTGATCCCATCCCGGCTCCGCGCCATCCCGCGTGCGAGGGCGCGGGCCGCATGGGATTCGACAGAATAAGAACGAGGCCGACCGGTCCCGTTCGATAGGAAACACACAAAGGACACGTTATGGGTCAAGATACCAAGACCTCGACACAGATCACCCGAATGAACACGACCGTGCCGGTATTGCCGTTGCGCGATGTGGTGGTCTACCCCCACATGGTCATCCCGCTGTTCGTCGGTCGCGACAAGTCGATCAAGGCACTCGACGCGGCGATGCAGGAAGACAAACAGATCCTGCTGTTGGCGCAGAAAAACGCCGAGATCGACGACCCGACGCTGGACGATCTCTACCCGATCGGCACCCTGGCCAATATTCTGCAACTGCTGAAGCTGCCCGACGGCACCATCAAGGTGTTGGTCGAAGGCGCGCAGCGCGCGCGCATGATCGAGCTCGCGCCGGCCGAAGGCTACCATGCGGCGCGCATCGAGCCGATCGAAGACCAGGTCGAACTCGACGAGCGCGAGATGGAAGTGCTGATGCGTTCGGCCATGTCGCTGTTCGACCAGTACGTCAAACTGAACAAAAAAGTGCCGCCGGAGGTGCTGACCTCGCTTGCCAGCATCGACGAGCCGAGCCGCCTGGCCGATACCATGGCCGCGCACATGGCCCTGAAGCTCGAAGAGAAGCAACACGCGCTCGAGATCCCCGATGTGCGCGAGCGACTCGAGCACCTGATGGCGCTGATGGAAGGCGAGAACGACCTGTTGCAGATGGAAAAGCGCATCCGTGGCCGCGTCAAGCGCCAGATGGAGAAGAACCAGCGCGAGTACTACCTCAACGAGCAGATGAAGGCCATCCAGAAGGAACTCGGCGAGATGGACGAGGCGCCGAACGAGATCGAGGAGCTGGAACAGCGCATCGAGAAGGCCGGCATGCCGAAAGAGGCCAAGAGCAAGGCGCTGTCCGAGCTGAACAAGCTCAAGCTGATGTCGCCGATGTCGGCCGAGGCCACCGTGGTGCGCAACTACATCGATGCGCTGGTCGCGGTGCCGTGGAAGAAGCGCAGCAAGATCCATCTCGATCTCGAAAAGGCCCAGCAGGTACTCGATGAGGACCACTACGGTCTCGAAAAGGTCAAGGAACGCATCCTGGAATACCTTGCCGTGCAGCAGCGCGTGCGCAAGCTGAAAGGGCCGATCCTGTGCCTGGTCGGACCGCCCGGCGTCGGCAAGACCTCGCTCGGCAAGTCGATCGCGCGCGCGACCAATCGCAAGTTCGCGCGCATGTCGCTCGGCGGCGTGCGTGACGAAGCCGAGATCCGCGGCCATCGTCGCACCTATATCGGCGCCCTGCCGGGCAAGATCGTGCAGAACCTGAGCCGTGTCGGCACCAAGAACCCGCTGTTTCTGCTCGACGAGATCGACAAGATGGCGATGGACTTTCGTGGCGACCCGGCCTCGGCGCTGCTCGAGGTGCTCGATCCGGAGCAGAACAACGCTTTCGTCGATCACTACCTGGAGGTCGATCTCGACCTCTCCGAGGTGATGTTCGTCGCCACCGCGAACACGATGAACATTCCCGGGCCGCTGCTCGACCGCATGGAAGTGATCCATCTCTCCGGCTACACCGAGGACGAGAAGATCAACATCGCCGAGCGTTACCTGATCCCGAAGCAGATGAAAAGCAACGGCTTGAAGGACAACGAGCTGGTCATCCGTCCGTCGGCGGTGCGCGACATCGTGCGCTTCTACACCCGCGAGGCCGGGGTGCGCAACCTCGAACGCGAGATCGCCAAGATCTGCCGCAAGGTGGTCAAGGAGATCCTGCTGAAAAAGCCCAGGGGCACGGTGACGATCACGCCGAAATCGCTCGAGAAATACCTTGGCGTAAAGCGCTTCCGCTACGGCCGCGCCGAAGAGACCGATCAGGTCGGCCAGGTCACCGGCCTGGCATGGACCGAGGTCGGCGGCGAACTGCTGCGCATCGAAGCCGCGTTGGCTCCGGGCAAGGGGCAACTGACCCAGACCGGCCAGCTTGGCGACGTAATGAAGGAATCGATCCAGGCGGCGATGACCGTGGTGCGCAGCCGCGCCGAATCGCTCGGCCTGGAGCCGGACTTCTACCAGAAGGTGGATATCCACATCCATGTGCCTGAGGGCGCGACACCGAAGGACGGCCCGAGCGCCGGCATCGGCATGTGCACCGCGCTGGTGTCGTCCCTGACCGGCATCCCGGTGAGAGCCGATGTCGCGATGACCGGCGAGATCACGTTGCGCGGCGAGGTGTTGCCGATCGGCGGTTTGAAAGAGAAGCTGCTCGCGGCGCATCGTGGCGGCATTCGTACCGTGATCATTCCGCACGAGAACGAGCGGGATCTGGTCGACATACCGCGCAATATCAAGCAAAACCTCGATATCCGCCCGGTGCGTTGGATCGATGAAGTGCTCGAGATCGCGCTGACCTCGATGCCGCACCCGGTGGCCTCCGATGACAACGAGAACCGCGCTGGAGAGAGCGCGCCGCCGGCGGCCAAGAAGAAGCCACGCGCGCGCAAGAGCAGCAAAAAGTCCGGCGTCGTCACCAAACACTGATTGCCGGCGCGCAATGCCCGCGCCCCGACGGGGCGCGGGCTTTTTCTTGCGGAAATGCCGAACTCCGCTGGCCAGGACAATCGCGCGTAAATGCCATTGACCTGACAAGGCACAGGCCCGATCCAGCGTGGCGGATCGGGCAACCGCGCCAAGCCTTTGAAATCAGGAAATCTCAAGTGAAATGAAGCGCGATTGCCCTGATCCACTGGCCCGCCGGTCCTTGACCCCTGCCGGGCTCTACTGTATAAAATGCGGCTTCTCCGGGCACTGGGACAGTGGCGCATCCAGGCGGGATGTGGCGAGCGGAGCACAAATACCATTGGGGGACATTGCATGAATAAAACTGAATTGGTCAAGGCGATGGCGGATGGCGCGGACATCTCGGTGGCCGCCGCGGGACGCGCGCTCGATGCCATGGTAGACACCATCACTCAGGCATTGAAGGATGGGGATCAGGTCACCCTGATCGGCTTTGGCACCTTCTCCGTGCGTGATCGCGCCGCGCGTACCGGCCGCAACCCGCGCACCGGTGAAACGCTGGAGATCAAGGCATCGAAAAATCCGGTTTTCAAGGCTGGTAAAACGCTCAAGGATGCTGTAAACTGACGCACCTTTCTCAGGGTCAGGGTGCTTAGCTCAGCTGGGAGAGCATCGCCCTTACAAGGCGAGGGTCGCAGGTTCGATCCCTGCAGCACCCACCACCAAATTTGGAGTGGTAGTTCAGTTGGTTAGAATACCGGCCTGTCACGCCGGGGGTCGCGGGTTCGAGTCCCGTCCACTCCGCCATATACGAAAAGGCATCCGCTGTTCGGATGCCTTTTTTTTTTGCCGTGGGCGCAAGCACCGGTCCGTCCGGCTCTGGTAGACTAGCGCCCTTCGAACTCCACTATCCGTACTTCCCGTAGGTAGCGACGCAATGCTAGAAGCAATCAGAGAGAAGGCGCAGGGCTGGATAGCCTGGGCCATCGTCATATTGATCACCATCCCCTTTGCCCTGTGGGGTATCCAGCAATACCTCGGCGGCGGTGGCGAGGTGGAAGTGGCCAAGGTCAACGGTGAACCCATCGCCCAGCGGGATCTCGAGGTCAAGATGCGGAACCTGCGCATGAACATGCGCGAGCGACTCGGCGATGCCTACCGCCCCGGGATGTTCGATCCCAAGCTGCTGCGCGCCAAAACGCTGGACTCGATGATCCGCGCCACCTTGCTCTATCAGCACTCGAAAGACCTCGGGCTGGGTGTCAGCAACGCCGAGGTCATCGCGCTGATCCAGAATCTGCCGCTGTTTCAGGTCGGCGGGAAATTCAACCGGGATGCCTACAAGCAGGGCCTGCGCCTGCAAGGCATGACCTCCAGGATGTTCGAGGAGCAGGTTCGCAAGTCCCTGGTCTCCACCCAACTCGCCGATGCCATCAGCGACAGCGCCATCGTCACCCCGGGCCTGCTCGCGGACTATGTCCGCCTTGCCGACCAGCAGCGGGATTTCCGCTACCTGCGTATCCGGGCGTCGCGCTATCGCGAGCAGGTCAAGATCGACGACGCGGGGATCAAGGCGTGGTATGACCAGCATCCCGATCGATTCGTCCAGCCCGAGCGCGTCAAGGTCGAATATCTCGATTTTGCGATCGACGCCCTGCGGGACCAGATTCCGGTGACGGACGAAGCCTTGCGTGATTACTACCAGCAGAACATCGAGAAATACAACCGCCCGGAGAAGCGCCGCGTCAGCCATATCCTGATCCAGGCCGACGAAAACGCCAGTGAAGAGGACAAGGCCAAGGCCAGGAAACAGGCCAAGGCCAAGGCCAGGAAACAGGCCGAGGAGCTCTACCAGCAGTTGCAACAGGGGGCCGACTTCGCCGAACTCGCGCGCAAGGCATCGCAAGACGCCGGTTCCGCCGCGAACGGGGGCGATCTCGGCATCCTCGAGCCCGGCACCCTTGGAAACGCCTTCGACACGGTCGCTTTCCAATTGAAGCAGGGCGAGATATCCAAGCCGGTGAAAACCGAATTCGGCTATCACATCATCCAGGTCACCCAGGTCATCCCCGGAGGCTCGGCCAGCTTCGAATCGGTCAAGGGCAAGGTCGAAGCCGCCTACCGCAAGGAACAGGCCGAGAAACGCTTCTATGACCAGGCCGAGAAGCTATCGGAACTGACCTATCAGAACCCTGATTCGCTCGAACCGGCCGCCGAGGCCATGGGGCTGAAGATCCAGCAGAGCGATTGGCTCACGCGCGACGGCGGCCAAGGCGTGCTCGCCTCGCCGAAGGTCGCCGCCGCGGCATTCAGTGACGACGTGCTCAGCGAGGGAAACAACAGCGAAGCGATCGAGCTGGGTCCCGAACATATCCTGGTGTTGCGCGTGACCGAACACGAAGACCAGGGGATCAAGCCGCTGGACCAGGTCAAGGATTCGATCCGCGCGCAACTGGTGGCCAGACAGGCGGCCGAGCAGGCGAAAAAGGCCGCCGACAAGCTGTTGAAGGCCCTGCGCGGCGGTCAATCGCTGGAGGCCCTGGCGAAGGAAAGCGGCGTGACGTTGTCGCAACCGGGCGCGTTGAAGCGCACCGATGCCAAGGCGCCCGCCGAACTGTTGGAGAAGGTCTTCGAATTGCCGCGACCGGCCGAGGGCAAAACCGGCAATGCGAGTCTCCAACTGGCGAATGGCGATGCCGTCGTCGTCGAGCTGCGTTCGGTGCGGGACGGCGATCCCGCGAAGCTGTCCGAGGCCCAACGCAAGCAGCTGATCGCCGCTCTCCGCCGTGAATACGGCCGCGTCGAGTTCGACGACTACATCCAGTGGCTGCGTGACAGCGCCGAGATCGTCATCACGCCGGTGAAGGAAAGCGCCGAGTAATCCACCTGATTCTCCAACGGGCGGGGCTGCGGCTTGCGGCCCCGTCCTTCCCTTTCGCGGCTGATTCATCCTCCCGGGTTTGTCGCAACCGCTCTCCCGACTGTCGGAAGCCTTCCTTCCGGCGCCATCTGCGTGCGTCTTGCCTGTCAGGATTTTGTCGCGCTGTCCCGATCTCAATGTAACTCATTGACAGTACAGGCTCTCTGAACTTGGCATCCGGTTTGCATGGTGTTGTTCGAATCGCTTGGTCGGCAACACAGTGGAGCATCGGGATGGCGGAAAACGCGGATGGTCAGGATAAGTCGGAACGACCGACCGGCAAGCGCTTGGCCGATGCGCGCAAGAAAGGGCAGGCGCCTCGCTCGCGAGAGTTGAATACGCTTGCGTTGACGCTGGGCGGGGTGGTGTTGTTGCTGGCCTTCGGACCACGCTATGCCGAGGGTTTGATGACGACGATGCGCGTGAACTTCCGCGTCGCGCGCGCGGACCTGCTCGATCCGGCGACCCTGCTCGATCATCTGGTCGGCGGCTTGCGGGATGCCCTGTTGCTGCTGGCGCCTTTCTTTGCCGCGATGCTGGCAATCGCCGTTCTGGCCTCGATCGCGCTCGGTGGTTTCCATTTCTCCACCCAGGCGTTGGTGCCGAAGTTCTCCAAGCTGAATCCGTTGGCGGGTTTCAAGCGCATGTTCTCGACGAAAGGGCTGGTGGAGCTGCTGAAGGCGGTGCTGAAATTCTTGTTGATCGGTGGAGTCACGGTGCTGGTGTTGTGGCACGATGCCGACCGCCTGGTTGCCCTCGGCACGGCCGATGTGCGCGTCGCAATCGGCGAGGTTTTCGACTTGCTGGCTTCGGCGACCTTGCTGTTGGCGTCGACCCTGTTGCTGCTGGCGGTGATCGATGTGCCATTCCAGCTCTGGGAGCATCATCGCGGCTTGCGCATGACCAAGCAGGAGGTGCGCGACGAGATGAAGGACACCGAGGGTCGTCCCGAGGTCAAGGGGCGGATCCGCCAGGTACAGCGGGAGATGGCCCAGCGACGCATGATGGCGGAGGTGCCGAAGGCGGATGTCGTGGTCACCAACCCCACCCATTTCGCTGTGGCGCTGCGCTATGAGTCGGGCATGACGGCGCCGAGGGTGGTGGCGAAGGGGGCCGATCAGGTCGCCGCGCGGATTCGTGAGCTGGCCGGCGAACATCAGGTGCCGGTGGTCGAGGCCGCGCCGCTGGCGCGCGCGATCTATTTCAATGCCGAGGTCGGCGAAACGATTCCGGCCGCGCTGTATCTGGCGGTCGCGCAATTGCTGGCCTATGTGTTCCAGCTTCAGGCGTGGCGTGAAGAGGGCGGCGAGCGCCCGGCTCCGCCCGATGACTTCCCCGTGCCCGGGGAGTTGAGGCGGTGAGGCTCGGCCGGAGCGGGCAATGAACTGGCGCGACTGGCTCGAACGCATGCGCGCGACCGGCGTCGCCGGGCTCGGCGCGCCGGCACTGGTGCTGGTGATCCTGGCGATGGTGGTGATCCCGCTGCCGCCGATCCTGCTGGACCTGTTCTTCACCTTCAATATCGCCCTCTCGATGGTGATCCTGCTGGTGGTGATTAACACCGCTCGGCCTTTGGAGTTTGCGGTATTCCCGAGCGTGCTGCTGATCGCCACCTTGATGCGGCTGGCCTTGAATGTTGCCTCGACCCGGGTCGTGCTGCTCGAAGGCCACAACGGCGGCGCGGCGGCCGGCAAGGTGATCGAGGCCTTCGGTGAGTTCGTCATCGGCGGCAACTACGCGGTGGGGTTGGTGGTGTTCCTGATCCTGGTGATCATCAACTTCGTGGTGGTCACCAAGGGCGCCGGGCGGGTGTCCGAGGTGGCCGCGCGCTTTACCCTGGACGCCATGCCGGGCAAGCAGATGGCGATCGACGCCGATCTCAACGCCGGTCTGCTGACCCAGGAAGAAGCGCGCGCGCGGCGCGAGGAGGTGACCACCGAGGCCAACTTCCACGGCGCGATGGATGGCGCCAGCAAGTTCGTGCGCGGCGATGCGATCGCCGGCATCCTGATCCTGTTCATCAACATCATCGGCGGTCTTGCGATCGGTGTCTCGCAGCACGGCCTGAGCCTGGCCCAGGCGATGCAGAACTACTCCCTGCTGACCATCGGCGATGGCTTGGTCGCGCAGATCCCCTCGCTGCTGTTGTCCACCGCCGCGGCGATCCTCGTCACCCGGGTCTCGGCAACCCAGGATGTCGGCTCGCAGGTGGCCGCCCAACTCTTCACCAACCCGCGCGCCCTGTGGCTCACCGCCGGCGTGATGGCGTTGCTCGGGCTGGTGCCGGGGATGCCCAATCTGGCTTTTCTATTGCTTGCCGGCGGTCTTGGCTACGCCGGCTGGACGGCACGCAAGCGTGCGCTGGAGCCCGAGCTGCTGCCGGCCGCCGCGGGCGTGCCGGGCAGCCTGCCGGCGCCGGAGGAGGGCGAACCGGAGAATCGCGAGCTCAGCTGGGACGACGTGCAGCCGGTCGATGTGATCGGCCTGGAGGTCGGTTATCGCCTGATCCCGCTGGTCGATCGCAGTCAGGATGGCCAGTTGATGACGCGCATCAAGGGGGTGCGCAAGAAACTTTCGCAAGAACTCGGCTTCCTGATTCAGGCGGTGCATATCCGCGACAACCTGGATCTGGCGCCGACCGCCTACCGGCTGTCCTTGCACGGGGTCGCGCTGGCCGAGGCCGAGGTCTACCCCGATCGCGAGCTGGCGATCAATCCGGGCAAGGTATTCGGCGAGTTGCAGGGCATCGCCACGCGCGACCCGGCCTTCGGGCTGGAGGCGGTATGGATCGACAGCGGCCAACGCGGCCATGCCCAGGCGTTGGGTTATACCATCGTCGATGCCAGCACGGTGGTCGCCACCCATCTCAGCGAGTTGATCCAGCGCCACGCCGCCGAGCTGCTCGGTCATGAGGAAGTGCAGCAGCTGATCGACAAGCTCGCCAAGGTCGCGCCGAAGCTGGTCGAGGATCTCACCCCCAAGACCCTGCCTCTGACGGTCATTCTGAAGGTATTACAGAACCTGCTGCTGGAGCAGGTGCCGATCCGCGATATGCGCACGATCGCCGAAACCTTGGCGGAGCAGGGCGTCAACAGTCAGGATCCCGCCACCCTGACGGCGGCTGTCCGGGTCGCCCTGTCCCGTGGCATAGTCCAGCAACTTGTTGGAAACAAAGAAGAAATTCCAGTCATCGTGTTGCAGCAGGAATTGGAACGCTTATTGCAACAGTCCTTGCTGTCATCGGGAGAGGATGGCGGCGTGTTCGAACCGGGGCTGGCGGAACGCTTGCAACAGAAGTTGCATGACGCGGCCCGGCAACAGGAACGGGAAGGCAATGAGGTCATCGTCCTGGTCAGCGCGCCGGTGAGGCCGTGGCTGGCGCGTTTTCTGCGCCACGCCGGCATCGACGGCCACGCACTCTCCTACAACGAGATCCCCGAGGGACGCCGCGTCAAGGTCGTGGCGAGCATCGGGCGACAAGACTAACCGAAGGGCCGCTTCATCCGCCGCCCTTCCACAGGGGCAAGCAGGCTGATGAAGATAAAACGTTTTCAGGCTCCCGATATCCGACAGGCGTTGCGGCTGGTGAAAGAGTCCCTTGGGGCGGACGCCGTGATCCTCTCGAACACCTCCACCGGGGAGGGGGTCGAGCTGGTCGCGGCGATCGACATGGACGAGGCCGCGCCGGCGCGGGTCGAGCCCCCGAAACCGGCGGCGCGCCCGCCACGGGATGCGGTGACCGCGCGCGGCGAGCGCGTCACTCCGCTGCGTCCGCCCGCTGAACACCGGCGTGGAGACCAGGCCCAGACCATGCGCCAGGCCAGCGCCGCCTTCTCCCGCGGCACGGAGCGGGAGGCGCCGCGGGAGAGCGCCGATGTCGCCGCGTTGCGCGCCGAGCTGGCCGGCATGAAACGCATGCTGGAGGCCGGTTTCACCAGCCTCTCATGGCAACGCGCCGGCGAACAGGAGCCGGAGCGCCAGCATCTGTTTCGTCGCCTCATCGGGATCGGCATCGACAGCGCTATCGCCAGCCGGCTGTTGCGGGACGGCCCGCTCGGCGAAGACATCGAGGAAGGTTGGCACCGCGCCCTCTACAGCCTTGCGGCGGCGCTGCCGGTGGTCGACGATAATGTGCTCGACGACGGCGGCGTGATCGCGCTGGTTGGTCCTACCGGAGTCGGCAAGACCACCACGCTGGCGAAGATCGCGGCGCGCTTCTGTCTGCGTCACGGCAAACAGCAGCTGGCCCTGGTGACCACCGATCACTATCGCATCGGCGCGCGCGACCAGCTCAACACCTATGCCCGCATCCTCGATATCCCGATCCGCACCGCGTCCAGCGAAGGCGAGCTGCACGATACCCTGGCGAGCCTCGCCGACCGCCGCCTGATCCTGATCGACACTGCCGGCATGAGCCACAAGGACGTGCGCCTGTCCGAGCAGATGGCGATGCTCAAGGCCGGCGCCCAGCCGGTGAAGACCTGGCTGACCCTGCCCGCCACCATCCAGCAGCGCGCCGCCGAGCAGGTGATCCGCGCGTTTCGCGTCGCCCGCCTGTCGGCCTGCGTGCTGACCAAGCTCGATGAAAGCGTCTTGCTGGGTGGCGCGATCTCGGCGCTGATCCGTTCCGGTCTGCCGCTGAACTATGTCACCGACGGCCAGCGCGTGCCGGAAGATCTGCATCCGGTGCGCGCCTTTCAGCTGCTCGAACAGGCCGCGGCGCAGCGCGCGGAGGACGACGATCTGTCCGAGGACTACCTCGCGATGGCGTTCGCGGAGGCGGGAAAGCATGCGCATGGCTGAAGCGAAACAGGACCAGGCGGCGGGCTTGCGGCGCATGATGAACGTCGAACCGGTACGCGTCATCGCGGTCACCGGCGGCAAGGGCGGAGTCGGCAAGACCAATGTCGCGGTCAATCTGGCGGTGGCGCTGGCCGTGCAGGAACGCGAGGTGATGCTGATGGACGCCGACCTCGGCCTGGCCAACATCGATGTCGTGCTTGGCCTGCATCCACGCTACAACCTTTCCCATGTGCTCAGCGGCGAGCGCTCGCTCGAAGAGATCGTCGTCACCGGTCCGAAGGGGATCCAGGTCGTTCCCGGCGCCTCTGGCGTCAAGCGGATGGCGCGCCTCGACAGTTCCCAACACGCCGGCCTGATCCGTGCCTTCAGCGACGTCGGCGTCCACCTCGACACCCTGATCATCGACACCGCCGCCGGCATCAGCGATGACGTCGTCAGCTTCAGTCGCGCGGCGCAGGACATCCTCGTCGTGGTCTGCGACGAGCCGGCCTCGATGACCGATGCCTATGCCTTGATCAAGTTATTGAACAAGGACTACGGCGTCGGCCGTTTCCGCGTGCTTTCCAACATGGTGAAAACCGTCCAGGAAGGACGCGAACTCTACAACAAACTGTGTCGCGTCACCGACCGCTATCTCGACGTGATGCTCACCTACATCGGCGCGGTGCCTTTCGACGAGTCCTTGCGCAAGGCCGTCAAGGGGCAGAAGCCGGTGCTGCTGGCTTACCCGCGCAGCCGCTCCGCGCAAGCGTTTCGCGCGATCGCGCGCAAGATCGACGACTGGCCGCTGGCCACCGGAAACAGCGGGCAATTGCAGTTCTTCGTCGAACGCCTGATTCAGTATTCAAGTCAACTTGGGGAGATCGTGTAATGAATGGTCTGGCTACCTACAATGCCGTCGCGGAGCAAAGCTTCGATGAACTCGTCAACCAGCATGCGGCCCTGGTGAAGCGCATTGCCTATCACCTGATGAGCCGTCTGCCGCCGAATGTCCAGGTCGAGGACCTGATGCAGGCCGGCATGATCGGCCTGCTCGACGCCAGCCGCAACTATGATCCGTCGCAGGGCGCGAGCTTCGAGACCTACGCCGGCATCCGTATCCGTGGTTCCATGCTCGACGAGATCCGGCGCAGCGACTGGACCCCGCGCTCGGTGCATCGCAAGGCGCGCATGGTGGCCGAGGCGATCCGCGAGATCGAGGCCGAGAAGGGCCGTGACGCGCGCGACAGCGAGGTCGCCGAGGCGCTCGGCATGAGCATCGAGGAGTACCACGCGGTGCTCAAGGATTCGAGCAGCGCGCGGGTCTTCAGCCTCGACGAACTCTCGGCGCTCGGCGAGGTCGTGCCGGAGGGTGGCGACAAGCATTCGCTCGGCGAGAACCCGCTCGACGGCCTGCACCGCTCGGATTTCCGCAAGGCCCTGATGGAAGCCATCGCCGGATTGCCGGACCGCGAGCGCATGGTGATCGGCATGTACTACCAGGACGAGATGAACCTGCGCGAGATCGGCAAGGTGCTCGGCGTCAGCGAATCCCGCGTCTGCCAGATCCACAGCCAGGCCGCGCTGCGCCTGCGCGCGCGCCTGCGCGAGTGGCTCGCCGATGAGACCCAGGAGCGCCTGAGCGGGCGATGAGGATACATATCGGCGGCCCGATCGATCCGCCAGGCTCAATGGAACGAGCGTTTCCCCAGTGAGACAGGCCGATTAAGGATCGGGACGAATCGGCCGATGCATACCACAAGCGGACTGTCCATCACGACTAACGAACGGGAGGCCCCCTTGGACAAGAACATGAAGATCCTGATCGTCGACGACTTCTCCACGATGCGTCGCATCATCAAGAATCTGCTGCGCGACCTCGGTTTTACCAACACCCACGAGGCCGACGACGGCAACACCGCCTTGCCGATGCTGAAGGGCGGCGGCTTCGACTTTCTGATCAGCGATTGGAACATGCCCGGGATGACCGGCATCGACCTGTTGCGCGCGGTGCGCGCCGATCCCAGCCTCGCCACCATGCCGGTGCTGCTGGTGACCGCGGAATCCAAGCGCGAGCAGATCATCGAGGCGGTCCAGGCCGGCGTCAACGGCTATGTCGTCAAGCCGTTCACCGCGGCGACGCTGGAAGAAAAGATCAACAAGATCTTCTCGCGCGTGGCGGCCTGATCATGAATCATCACGGGAACGCCGACCTCGAAGCACCCCGTCGCGAAAGCCGTCTTGCGATGGCGCGTGAACTGCTCGCCCTGCTCGAGGCCGGAGACGATGAAGCCGCCGACCAGCAACTGGTCGCGATGTGCGGCGAGATGGATTCCGCGCTGTTTCACGAGGTGGGGCGCCTGACGCGCGAGCTGCACGAAGCCATGAACGGCTTCCTGCTCGACGACCGCGTCTCCGAGATCGCGCTGCACGAGATACCGGATGCCGCCGAGCGTCTGCGCTATGTCATCACCACCACCGAACAGGCCGCGCACGCCACGCTCAACGCGGTCGAGCGCTCGCTGCCGCTGGCCGAGGAATTGCGCGATGGCGCCGAGGCCCTCGGCGAGGCATGGGACCGCTTTCGCGGACGGCGCATGACGATCACCGATTTCAAATCGATGAGCCAGGATATCAGCGCCTTCCTGGATCTTGCGCGGGGTCATTCCTCCGCGTTGCAGACCCAGCTTTCCGAGGTGTTGATGGCGCAAGGCTATCAGGACATCACCGGGCAGATCATCAAGCGCGTCATCGAGCTGGTCGAGGATGTCGAAAAGCGTCTGGTCAACCTGGTGCGGATCACCGGCGACCGCTATCAGCGCGGCGGCGATCACACCGATCCAAGCGTGCTGGAAGGTCCGGTGGTGCCCGGCGTGGTCAGCGGAAACGTGGTGCATGGGCAAGACGACGTCGACGATCTGCTTTCCAGTCTCGGGTTCTGAGCCCGCCGTCCCCCGAAGAACGACTTAGGAGCCAACCATGAGTCTCGATGCGGATGACGAGATCCTTCAGGATTTCATCGTCGAAGCCAGTGAGATACTGGAACTGCTGTCCGAACAACTGGTCGACCTCGAACAGGCGCCGGATGATTTCGACCTGCTCAACGCGGTGTTTCGTGGTTTTCATACCATCAAGGGCGGCGCCGGTTTTCTGAACATCGAAAGCCTGGTCGAGGTCTGTCACCGCGCCGAGGACGTGTTCAACATCCTGCGCCAGGGACAGCGACCGGTGGATGCCGCGTTGATGGATGTGGTGCTGGAGGTGCTCGACGTGCTCAACGCGATGTTCGATGACATCCGCGAGGCGGTCGAACCCGAACCGGCCAGCCGCGAGCTGATCCGGCGGCTCGAAGAACTGGCGGTGCCGCTGGACGAGGCGGCGGCGCCCACGGTCCCGGCGGCGCCCGAGCCGCCCGCGGCGTCGCCGGCTGGCGCCGACAACGCGCTCGACGAGCTGGTCGGGCAGGTGGCCGATGGCGGCGACGAGGCCGTGGTCGGCGGCGACGACATCACCGAGGAAGAATTCGAGAAGCTGCTCGATGAATTGCACGGCGAGGGTCGCTTCTCGCCCGACGCGCTGGCCTCGGGCGAAAGCGCCCCGCCGCCGGCCGCCGGCGGCGACGACATCAGCGAGGACGAGTTCGAGGCCCTGCTCGACGAGATGCACGGCAAGGGACGCCATCTCGGCAGGCCGCCCGCGCCGCAGCCGGCGGACGAGTCCGCGAGCGCGCCGCCGCCGGCGCCCGAAGCCGTGACGCCCGAGCCCGCGCCACAAACGCCGCCGCCGGAACCCGTGGCGGAACCCGCGCCGGCCTCGAGAGCCGCGCCGAAAGCGTCCCCGAAAAGCGCGCCGAAGCCCAAGAGCGGCGCCGGCGAAACCACGGTGCGGGTCGATACCAAGCGTCTCGACGACATCATGAATATGGTCGGCGAGCTGGTCTTGGTGCGCAATCGTCTCGCCACTTTGCGCAGCTCGGTCGAAGACGAAAAGATGCTCAACGCGATCGCCAACCTCGACGTGGTCACCTCCGATCTGCAACTCTCGGTGATGAAGACCCGGATGCAGCCGATCAAGAAGGTCTTCGGGCGTTTCCCGCGCGTGATCCGCGATCTGGCGCGCAGTCTCAATAAGGAGATCGAGCTGGAGATGATCGGCGAGGATACCGATCTTGATAAGAACCTGGTCGAATCCCTGGCCGATCCGCTGATCCATCTGGTGCGCAACGCGGTCGATCACGGTATCGAGATGCCCGACGAGCGCGAACGCATGGGCAAGCCGCGCACCGGCAAGGTGGTGTTGTCGGCCGCCCAGGAGGGCGACCATATCCTGCTTTCGATCCGTGACGACGGCAAGGGCATGGATCCCGACGTGCTGCGCCGCAAGGCGGTGGAGAAAGGCATGATGGATGCCGAGACCGCCGAGCGGCTCGATGACCGCGATTGCTACAACCTGATCTTCCAGCCCGGCTTTTCGACCAAGAGCGAGATCTCCGACGTCTCCGGCCGCGGGGTCGGCATGGATGTCGTCAAGACCCGCATCAGCGAGCTCAATGGGAGTGTCGAGATCGACTCCGAGAAAGGGCGGGGCAGTCTGATCGTGGTCAAGCTGCCGCTGACGCTGGCGATCCTGCCGACCCTGATGGTGGTGCTCGGCGACCAGCCGTTCGCCCTGCCGCTGGCGAGCGTGGTCGAGATCTTCAACCTCAGCGACAGCCGCACCAATGTCGTCGACGGACAGTTGACGGTGCGCGTGCGCGATCGCGCCCTGCCGCTGTTCTACCTGCGCAAATGGCTGGTCAACCGCTTCGATGGCGATGACGACAAGGGCGGGCATGTTGTCGTCGTCAATATGAACGGGATGCAGATCGGCCTGGTCGTCGATACCCTGCTCGGCCAGGAAGAGGTGGTCATCAAGCCGCTTGGCGCCTCGCTGCAGAACGTCGACGGGATGGCCGGCGCCACGATCACCGGGGATGGCAAGATCGCATTGATTCTGGACGTGCCGGGGCTGTTGCGCCGATACGCCAGCCGCTATTGATCCCGCCAGCCGTGAACGCGGAGTAGCGCGGCATGGATCCCCTCAGTATCGCTGGCATCCTCGTCGGCCTGGCGGCGGTCATCGGCGGCAACGCGCTCGACGGCGGCCACTTCGATGCCCTGATCAATGGCCCGGCGCTGCTCATCGTGCTCGGCGGCACCCTCGGCGCCATTCTGTTGCAGACGCCGCCGCGGGTCTTCGCGCATGCGCTGCGTCAGGCGGGACGCGTGTTCGCGCCGCCGCGCCTGCCGTTCGAGCATTCGCTGCAACAGATCATCGAATGGGCCAAGAAGGCGCGTCGAGAGGGCCTGCTCGGCCTCGAGCCGGTCGCCGACCAGCAGAGCGATCCCTTCGTCCGCAAGGGCATCGAGCTGCTCGTGGACGGCAACGAACCCGAGGCCATCCGCGACATGCTCGAGGTGGAGCTCGACAGCCATGAACAGCGGGATCTGCTGGCCGCGCGCGTGTTCGAGGGCATGGGCGGCTACGCGCCGACGATCGGCATTCTCGGCGCGGTCATGGGCCTGATCCATGTGATGCGAAACCTCGCCGATCCGTCGATGCTCGGTTCCGGCATCGCCACCGCCTTCGTCGCAACGATCTACGGCGTCGCTCTGGCCAATCTGTTTCTGTTGCCCTTCGCGAACAAGCTCAAGACCCTCGCTCAGTCCGGCGCGCGTTATCGCGAGATGATCATCGAGGGTTTGGTCGCGATCGCCGAGGGCGAGAATCCACGCGCCATCGAGATCCGGCTGCGCGGTTTTTTGAACGGGTGATTCCATGGCAAGAAGAAGACGCATCAAGCCGACCGAACACGAGAACCTGGAGCGCTGGCTGGTCTCCTATGCCGATTTCATCACCCTGCTGTTTGCGTTCTTCGTCGTCATGTATGCGATCTCGTCCGTGAACGAGGGCAAGTACCGGGTGCTGTCGCGGACCCTGGTCGAAGCCTTCGACCAGGGTCCCGGCGACGCCCCGATCGAGGTCGGCGATCCCACGCGCGAGGCGCTGCCGTTTCCCGCCGAGGCCGGCTCGGTGCGCGCCTCGAAGCCGCTTTCGACCCGCGACGAGACGCGTACCGGCGATGCGGAAAGCGCGCTCGATACACGTCTTCCGGCGATCGAGGAACGGTTGCGTGAAGCCCTTCAGGGCTTCGTCGACCGCGATCTCGTCGAGATCGCCAATCATGGCGACTGGATCAGTGTCGATATCAAAAGCCGCATGCTGTTTCGTACCGGAAGCGCGGTGTTGTCGCTGGAAGCGCTCGCCGTGCTCGACAAGGTCGCGCGGATCCTGGCCCCGGACGACCACGAGATCCAGGTCGAAGGGCATACCGACAACGTGCCGATCCGCACGCGTCAGTATCCATCGAACTGGGAACTCTCGGCGGCGCGCGCCGCCAGCGTGGTCCATTTTCTTGCCGGCAAGGGCATCGCGCCGGCGCGCATGGCCGCGATCGGTTACGGTGAATACCGCCCGATCGCCGACAACGCCACCACCGAGGGACGACAGAAGAACCGCCGGGTTTCGCTCGTGATCCTCGGGCGGGGCGTCGACCCGGCGCGGGTGGCGGCGCCATGAAGGTCTGGGCGATCGCCAACCAGAAGGGCGGGGTCGGCAAGACCACCACCACGGTCGCTCTCGGTGGCCTGCTCGCCGCTTGGGGGTTGCGCACGCTGCTGGTCGATGTCGACCCGCACGGTTCGCTGACCACCTATTTCCGTTATGACCCGGATGCGGCGGAAGACAGCAGCTGGTCGCTGTTCGATGCCTCGGTCAAGCGCTATCCGCTGGACCCCCGCCGTCTGCTTCATCCCACCGGAACCGACGGGTTGGATCTGATCCCGTCGGCGATGCCGTTGGCCGCGCTGGAACGTCAGTCCGGCCAGCGCAAGGGACTGGGCCTGGTGCTGAAGCAGGCGTTCGGCGAGTTGCGGCGGGAGTACGACTATGTGCTGGTCGATTGCCCGCCGGTGCTCGGCATCCTGTTGATCAACGCCCTGGCCGCATGCCAACACCTGATCGTGCCGGTGCAGACCGAGTTTCTCGCCTTGAAAGGGCTGGAACGCATGACGCGCACCCTGGCGATGGTCGATCGCGCGCGTCCGCGCCCGCTGCCTTATACCGTTGTGCCGACCTTCTTCGACAAGCGCACCAATGCCTCGCGCGAAAGCCTGCAAGTGTTGCGCACCACCTATCCGGAGGTGTTGTGGCCGGGCGTGATCCCGATGGACACGCGCTTGCGCGAAGCGGCGCGCGCGGGCCTGCCGCCGGCGATCTACGACCCCCGCTCGCGCGGCGTGGTCGCATATTCGGAGTTGCTCGACTATCTGCGCACCGATGCGCCGGCGTCGGTCGCGGGCGTTTGAGACCTGGCGCCCGGGCGTTGTGGCAGGCTGGGAGATATTCCGATAATGAATCAGTCTCTTTACGATTAACGCTCATGACACGGGGTGGCATCACTCCAAATCATGAAAAAATAAATGACTTGCCTGCTTGCGCATTTCCACCTTCGCAGGCCGGTTCAAGTACCGCGGAACCGGCTGTGGCGGGGCCGAAAAACCGCGTCGCGGCCCGATCCGCGGTACTTGATCGGGCTTACGCCCTGTCAGGTCAATATTATTTCAGCGGTTGGCTGGGTAGTTACCGTATTTCCACATTAAATAATCCGGAAATAGGTGTTT
>Ga0256832_1000144_pt1 | contig 42399 bp, 38 predicted proteins | sample 134614metaG_FD_190534 | JGI IMG/M metagenome (GOLD analysis project Ga0256832, IMG submission 190534) | Hydrothermal vent microbial communities from Lau Basin, Pacific Ocean - 134-614 | ecosystem: Environmental > Aquatic > Marine > Hydrothermal vents | place: Pacific Ocean: Lau Basin | collected...
GTACCACAGAGAAAATGGAAGAATTCACATACGATGCAAATGGCACGGTAAATGGAACCATTCCGCGCAGTGATGATCTTTCTGCTCACACTATCGTCTGGCCTGAAACCCTGGACTTTTGCTGGATAGCTGCCCCTACTGAACAGTGGATAGACATAAACGGCCAGCCGGCCGGTGTCGCTGTGGAATCTACCACCGGAAACGATACATTCACTGTAACAGTGGATGTGAATAAGCTGCTCGACAGCACCGCTGTATACACTGGTAAACCAACAGTTAAGGAAGGATGGATACAGGTAACAACCACCATCCATGATCCTAGCATTCCGGGTAGCAATTCAACCTATATGCGGAGCCATATAGATGAACAAATAAAAAATTACGTGACAGCCACATTGTCTGACTGGTCTATAAATCAGAACCTTCCAGTTCATGAACAGATGTCCACTTGGTGGATACCTGTAAAGGTATATGTAAACTCATTACGCTATGCTGCAGAAGAAAAAGCAGCTACCACCGATTGGGTAGACTTGACCCTCAACGTGCCCATTTCTGATGGCACTAAAGGGGCACTTTACATTCTTGCAGAGCATCCATCCCTGTCTCCAGGCCAGGTATTCGCCTATCGCTGGATAAATGGCAAGCCGCAGTTTGATCTTTTCAGTCAGTGGGGTCATCCGGTAGCAGGTGCCGAAAGCCTTTATTATGCTAGGGATGTACAGAATACTCCCATTGCCCTTCCCTTCAGTGATGATAAGATTTCCGTAGCTCCGATACCATACAAGAACACCAATGTGGGTGTCTCAGGAGGTATTCCAGACGTAAAGGCCTTTGTACCCGTTCCCTTTGGTGGAGGAATAAGGCTCATTGGGCTGGAAGGAGACTGGATAATAAGGGCCGTGGTTGGAGACCCAAGAGACATAGAGAACTACAGGTCATGGCGTGAGCTTCTCTATTATGTTCTCCATATTACACCCCTTAAGGGTAGATGGGTTGTAACCGAAGAATACGGTGGGGACACCGCCACTTATATAGATGACGCCACGGGTATTATTTATCCTCTCACCTTGAACGAAGAGCGCGGTAAGCTAAGTGGTGTCTGGCTAACCCCCAAAGGACAGACAGTTCTTACAGTAAGATATGCCAATACCTCTGACCAGGTATGTAACCAGTTTACCATCCGGGGCCAGAGGGTGCTTATAGACAACTGCATACGCCCAGGTAAATATGAAATCTATTTTACCGAAAACACCATCTGGGGACCCTTTGAGTACCTTTACAGAATCGATGATTTTGACGTTGAAACGGCAGGGAAAATAGAGGGCCAGTGGCAGTACAGGGCAGTTGGTGACATGAATTGGTCTGTTCCAGAACACTTCACTGCAATTACAGAAGACGTTGTGGTTCCACTAGATCCCAACTGTAGATGCTACAAGGTTGCAGGAAAGGTAAATGGGATAGCTACTCCGTTCATAGTGGACACTGGTGCTGCCATGGTACTCCTGAACCTTAACGATGCCGAGATGTACGGCATACCAGTGGCAGCAAACGGCACCATCACATGGGACGCCTGCCAGCCAGGAACGGCTGAGGGCGTTGGCGGCCAAATAGAAGGCTATTGGTGCCCTGTGAATATTGAAGTAGCAGGAACCCTTAAAAAAGAAAACGTCCAGGCGTTCCTTTCGGAAAATCAGGACACGGCCTTACTTGGCATGACTTTCCTGAAATACTTCCACGTAAGCACAAACGCCAATGATGGAACCATGATCATATCAAAATAAGAGAACCCTCCTCTTCTCTTACAAACAGGGGCCCTGGTGTAAGCCAGGGCCCTTTCTTTTTTCAAGCTACTCCTTTGTTATATGGATTACTGTTATCTCAGGTGGAACCCCAATTCTCACGGGGAACCCCTCAGTTGTTCCAAGACCTTGATTCACGTAGAGCCACTTGCCCTTTCCTGAACCAAAAAGGCCGGAAAGATGCCTCCAGTCTTTTCCGGAAAACAGATAAGGCCTTAGCCACTCAGGGATAAGGACCTGACCCCCATGGGTGTTTCCAGAAAGCCACAGAAGCCTCGTGTTTTCAGGAAGTTTTGACCAGTATCTTGAAAAGTGACTTATAACCAGAATGGGGCCTTTTTTAAGAAGGCCTTTTTCGGATACCTCCTTCCAGAAATGATCCATACTCTCTTCGTCATCGCCTGTGGAAGGATCTATTCCACAAAGGTTCATCCTGCGGCCTTCTTCCAGATTAATAAGGATACACTGATCCCTTAAAAAGTTTGGCCTCTTCCTGAGCCTGTGTATGTTATTGTTTTCATGACAATAAAAGCACCTTTGGGGGCCTGAACTCATGTCAGAATCCCCAAGGACCACAAAGACCCCATATTTGCCCTTCAAACTGTTTAAAAACCTTATCACCTGGGTAGTTGTTGCTCCCCACTGGCCAAGATCTCCGGTCACACATACAAGGTCTGGTTCAAGGCCGTTAATTATTCGAATAATGCGTTCCTCCCTGCTTCCAAGCCTTGTAAGATGAATATCTGATATGTGGACTATTCTGAGCCCGCCCCAGGCGTTGTAGAGATTGCTGTCTGAAATTCTCACATATTTGACAGTCACCCTTTGAGGCTCTATCAGCCAGCCGTACAGAAAAATGGCCAAAAGAGCTGTCAGGGATAGTAACGCAACTATTTTCTTCATCCTTTATTTTTGATATGGCCGTTTCTGTTGCTTTTGGCCCTTGTCTTTACTAAAGATTAGGGAATCTATGGTCAAGGATTTGAATAACATAGTAATAATCCTTAACGAACCTCGTTACCCGGAAAATATAGGTGCCTCGGCAAGATGCCTCAAGAACATGGGCCTTTCTCACCTTAGAATAGTAAAGCCTCAAAACTGGAACGAAGAAAAAATCCTGAAAATGGCAACCCACGAGGCTTCAGACATCATAGACGCAGCAACTCATTTTGACCGGCTTGATGATGCAGTTTCTGACCTTAACCTTCTTGCAGGAACTACTGCAAGAACCGGAAGAAAAAGAAGGCCTACCCACACACCCAGGACCATTGCCCAAAAGGTGGTAACCTACCCTTCAAGCGTTAAAATAGGCATTGTGTTTGGGTCTGAAAAATGGGGGCTTTCAAACAGTGAATTGAACCTTTGTAACTGGGTTGTTTCCATTCCCACTGCGGATTTTTCCTCCCTAAACCTTGCCCAAAGCGTCATGATCATCTGTTACGAGATAATGCTTGCCTCGGGAGACAGGAGACATATCCAAATGCCCAGGCTTGCTACGGCAAGAGAAAGGGAGGGCATGTTTTCTCATCTTGAGCAGGTCTTTGAGGCCATTGGCCTTTATGACAAACAGACGCCTTCTTACTGGATCCAGAATGCCAGGAGATTTTTCAGTAACAAGGAACTTACGGCAAGGGATGTAAAGACGGTGCGGGGATTTTTGAGGCAGATTCTTTGGGCTGTAAAAAATGGGTAGGCACCATCGGCTGATCGTTTTTTTGCTCGTGCTGGTCTTCAGTCTGGGGGACTGCCTGGTATCAAGACACGTCCCTGCCAGTGAACCACCTATTGGCATCTTCCTTTCTTCAAAGATCCGTCCTTACCTGCAGGCACTGCACGGTATGGAAGACGAATTGGATTTCGACTACCAGGTATTTGACCTTAGCGAAAATTACGAGCTTGCCAGGCACTACGCCCGGAGCAGACGTTTCCAGACCTGCGTGGCCATAGGACCCGAGGCAATAAGGCTGCTCTACCACTTCGGCAGCGCCATACCCAACAAGCTTGCAATAATGGCCCTTGACCCTGAAAAACTGGTTGGAAACCACACCCTGTGCGGCATAGATCTCAGAATCCCAATTTCCTTTCAATTGAAGATCATCCGAGAAAAACTTGGCCCTGGCAAGAAGGTGGCCATAATTTACAACAAGTCAGAGAATGGAGAGTTAATACAAGGGGCCTTAAAAGATGCAAAAGAAAAGAGGCTGACCCTTGTACCCCTTGAAGTGCAAGGCCCCTCCCAGATAATGGAAAGGCTTGAACCGGTTCTAAATCAAATAGATATAATCCTGTTCATCCCTGATTCTGTCGTTATTTCTGAAAAAATCGTCTCCCATATTACAAAGACAGCCCTTTTAAAGGGTGTTGCCGTCTGTGGTTTCAATCGCTTCTTTTATGAAACAGGGGCCCTTCTTTCCTTCATAATCGACTACGAAGAGGTGGGTCGGCGGGCAGCAAGACTCGTTGAAAAACTGGTCAGGGAGCACATTTGCATTTTAACACCACCAAAGGTCAAACTTCTGTGGAACGAGCGTGCCCTAAAGATACTCCTCAAGAGTCGCCCTGAGAAATGGAAAGACCTGGATATCCGGGAGGTAGAAAAATGAATAAAACCCGGGTATCCTTTAACAATCTCACCTTTCAACAGCGGCTTGTCCTTGGAATAGCCCTTCTCATGGCCGTTACCACCCTTACTTTAGGGATTGCAGGAAACGAACTTGCTAAAAATTTTCTCCTCATCAGGTTTGATGACAGGATGGATTTCCTGGCAAAGTATCTTGCTGCCAACAGCGAGCTTGGGATACTCCTTGGTGACAGGCCCATGCTTAAGAGGCTTGCCTCCAACCTGCTTGCAGAAAAGGATGTGGTAGAGGTCAGAATAAGCGATGACAAGGGTAATGAGCTTGCAAAGGTCAGGGACAACGCCAACGCATCTTCAATAAGAAAAACCTCGGCACCAGTGGTCCTTACCACCGCATCGGAAAACCTCGTATTCGGCCAGGGCGAGAAGAAAAACAAGATAATTGGTAAGGTAGAAATATCCTATGTGACAACCAGCATAGACGAGCTCACCAGCCGGCTCAGGACCCGCTACCTTCTTCTCACCCTTCTCATATTCTTTGCCGGCATACTATTTTTCCTTTTATTTACCAGGTCTCTTATGGCACCACTTGCGAACCTGGTTGAGGCCGCCCAGAAGGTTGCAGAAGGCAATCTTGAGGTGAAACTTGAAAAGGGCTCCCTGCCTGAAACGAGAAAACTTGCCACCTCCTTCAACACCATGACCCAGGCCCTAAAAGAAAGCAGGAGGAACCTTGAGGAGACTTATCAAAAACTCATCCAGGAACAGGCCCTGGCAGAAGTGGGCCACTTTGCCGTAACCGTAGCCCACGAGGTGAAAAATCCCCTGGGAATCATAAAGGGGGCGCTGGACATTTTAAGAAAAGAGGGGATCGATGAACAGGTCAAGGTCACCATGATCTCATATGTTGAAGACGAAATCAGGCGGCTAGACATGCTCATCCGCGACTTTCTCGATTTTTCAAGGCCAAGATCCCTCAGCTTTAAAAAAACGAATTTAACATCTTTTTTAAGAAATCTTGTGGAACGAATGAATCTTGAGTGGGAGCCAAAAAGAGTAGTGATTGATTTTAAAACCAGTGTCCAAGAGGCAACAATCCAGGCGGACAAAGACGCCCTTTCCCGGGCAATGGTAAACATAATAAAAAACGCATGCGAGGCATCTCCAGAGGGCTCTGGAGTTACAGTGGGTCTCTTCGATGAGGGCTCCTTTTTCAAGGTTGTGGTCTCAGACCTTGGAGACGGTATACCAGATGAAAAAAAGGGGAAAATATTTGAACCTTTTTTTACTGGAAAGTCCAAAGGAACAGGACTTGGCCTTACCCTTACAAAAAAACTCATAGAGGCCCACATGGGTCAAATTGAGGTCAAGGATAACGAACCAACAGGAACCAGGATAGAAATAATCTTCTGGAAAATGAACGGTTGACCATGGCAAGAATACTAATAGTAGATGACGAAGAAAAAATAAGACACATTCTGTCCATAATGCTGAAACTAAAGGGGCATCAGACCCAAGAGGCTGCAAACGGCAAGGAGGCCCTGGGCCTCCTTGAACAGGAACCCTTTGACGTAATTATTACAGACCTTAAGATGCCTGAAATGGATGGTTATCAGCTACTCCAACTTGTGAAAGAATCAGACAACCCCATTCCTGTAATAGTGATTACGGCTTACGCTACGGTTGAGTCTGCAGTTGAGGCCATGAAAAAAGGAGCCGTTGATTACATCACAAAACCCTTTGAGGAAGGGCAAATATTACTTGCCGTTGAAAAGGCCATAGGACTTTCAAAAATAATTCAGGAAAATATTGATCTTAAACGCAGGGTCAAGAGGCTTTCAAAGGCTGGAGAGATAGTCTGTGTTTCATCTGCCATGCAGCAGGTCATGGATCTGGCCATGAAGGTGGCTGCAAAGGCAGAGACCACCGTGCTTATCACAGGGGAGTCGGGCACGGGAAAAGAGGTGGTGGCAAGGTTCATCCATGACAACAGTCCCAGAAGCAAAAACCGTTTCGTGGCCCTAAACTGTGCGGCCATAACCGACACCCTGGTGGAAAGCACGCTCTTTGGCCACGAGAAGGGCGCCTTTACCGGTGCAGACCGCTCCAAACAGGGCGTATTCGAATATGCCTCTGGAGGTACCCTGTTTCTTGATGAGATCGGGGATCTCCCCCTTGAGGCCCAGGCAAAGCTTTTAAGGGCCTTACAGGAAAAGACCATCCAGAGGGTCGGCGGAAACGAACCCATTCCTGTGGACGTAAGGGTGATATGCGCCACCAATCAAGACCTTCAAGAACTGGTTGAACAGGGACACTTTCGTCAGGACCTCTTTTTCAGGATAAACGTGTTTCCCATTCACATCCCCCCGCTTAGGGAGAGAAAAGAGGCAATAATTCCCCTGGCAGAGTTCTTTGTAAAGAAATTCCTGGATGACTTTGACTCCTCTGAACAACTCTTAACAGATGGAGCCAAAAGGATCCTTAAGGAGTACAACTGGCCCGGCAACATCAGAGAGCTTGCCAATACCATGGAACGTGCGGCCATACTGGCAGGTCTTCCGCCAATAACTGCGGAACATTTGTCGTTTCTATACTGTAAAAACCTTGCGTCTGATAAAAAATCCTTCAAGCTGCCTGAAGAAGGTATTAACCTTGAGGAGCTGGAGAAGGACCTAATCAGACAAGCCCTTGAAATGACAGGTAAAAACCAAAGCGCAGCAGCAAAACTCCTTGGACTTACACGCTCTAAATTCCGCACCAGGCTGAAACAGCTGGAGGAGGGACGTTGATTACTCTAAACAGAAGGGCAGGGTATCTTTCTTCCATCTTCGTTCTTACAGGCCTGATTGCCTTGAGCCTGCTGGTCTGCAAGATGGATGTGGCCTTCGCTACAGTTCCTACCAAGGTCCTGTTCGTTGGTGAAGATATAGAAGTGGTCACAAGTGCATCCAAGCACCCCGAGTCTACAGAAGATGCCCCGGCGGTGGTCTCCATCATAGATCAGAAAAAAATAGATAGGTACGGACTTAGGACCCTTGGAGAGGCCCTCTCCATGGTGCCAGGCTTTTACATAGCAGACAGGGAGGCTGGAGGGCAGCCATTCCTGAGAGGCATTCCAGACAGCTTCCTCTTCCTTTACGATTCCGTTCCCATGACCTCTGACAGCACCAAGTCCATATTCCCCCTGGGAGAGGAACTCACCCTGGACTTTGTTAAACGCATTGAAATAATAAAAGGCCCAGCATCAGTTCTGTGGGGGCCAGACGCCTTTGCAGGTGTTGTAAATATCGTTCCCATGGAAGGAAGGGACATAGACGGCGTTTCCCTGAAATTCCGGGCAGGCACTCCTGACCATGAAGGACACTTCACCCTAAGCCTTGGAAAGAACTTTGGCCTATGGGAGGGCTTTGTGGCCGTAAGTGCCACTTCAAAACACGCCTTTGACGATGGTTATAACGTCCTAAAATGCGGTGACAAAGAGGCCTGTACGGATCCATACGTACGCGGAAGTGGAAGCCTTGACAGCTCAAAATACCTGGAGACCGTCTTTAACTTCTCCTGGAAGGAGTGGCTTAAGTTGTCTGGGAGATGGTCCACCATGACGGACAGATACGTTGTTGGTGAAATAGACTCAGATAAAAAGTGGGCGGCAAAGAAAAAGATGCCATTCAGGTTCATAAAACTTGAGGCGCGGAAGGGCCTTGGGCTCTATAACTTCCATTTCAGCACCTACTACAGCAAGATCCCCTTTGAGGAACAACTGGTTGACGTCTCATGGCACTCAAACAGCCACGTCTATTATGGCGAGATATTCGCTGACAGGCAACTTTGGGATTCCACAGGGCTTTTGACCCTTGGCACATCGTACCGCTATAACCGCATAACCGGGGCCGTGCTTTCAAAGAGCTTTTTGCCAGATTTCCTCCAGCCCGGAAACCCGCTTTTTACACCCATCATCAATCAAAAGGACTTTGACACCAACCTCTTTTCCATTTACGGGCAAATAAGAAAGCACTGGAGGTGGTTTGACCTTTGGGCCGGCATGAGATTTGACGACCACAACCAGTATGACAATTCCATTTCATACAACCTGGGGGCAGGATGGCAGCCACTGAAACCCCTTCGAATCAAGCTCCTCTTTGGCACTGCCTATCGAACTCCATACAACACCCAGCTTGTTAACAGGAAGGGAATGGACCCTGAAAAGATACAAAATGCCAGTCTTAATATTGACTGGAAGCCACTTAGAAACATTCATGTCACCGCCACGGGTTTTTGGAACAAGATAAAGCACCACGTAAACGAAGATCCAAACGGGGGCCTTTCAAGGCCAAATTCCCAGGACATTTATGGCCTAGAGGCATCACTAAACTGGAGACCTGCCTACTGGCTGAACCTTTGGTTCAACACCACTCTCTTGAACAACTACGGTGACAAGGAAAATTACAAGGTGCTTGACTACATAATCATTGAACCGGACGGCTCTTTCAAACCCTTTTACTCACAGTGGAAGACCCCCTTTGAGACCGGACCTAAAAACCTTTTCAACCTGGGGGCAGAATTCGACATCACCTCCAAGCTCAAGGTCACTGCAAAGCTTAACTACGGAAGTGCCTACACGGGTTACTACAACAAGGGAACAGAAAAATTTTCCAGTACTAATCTGTGGATAACTGATTTGACAGGAACGTACAGGGACGCCTTCTTGAAACACCTTGATGCACAGGTGGCAATAAAGAACCTGTTCAATGAGAGATACAGGGTTCCAGGGATTTACAGTACAAAGAAAAGCGCACCACTTACCGTTTACTTTTCACTCAAATATAGATTCTGGTAAAATGGCCAGCCCCCTCAACCAGGCCGGCCATTAAAGACCTACCGCCAGAAATCCACTATTTTGCTTGCATGGGTCTGCTCTTTTCTGAGCACATCCGCCTTGTTAAAGTCTGCCGCCGCAGCCTCTTCTTCACCTAGCTTGTCAAAAACCTCGCTTCTGAGGAAATAGGCAGGAGCATACTGGGGCGCAAGGTCAATGGCCCGTGAAAGTGCCTCCACTGCCTCGTCCAGGTCGTTGTTTTTGAGGTGAATTGCCCCCTTATGATAGTGATACCTGTGGTTTTCCGGTTCTACCTCTATTGCCTTGTTTATGTCATCCATAGCCTTGGCATTGTCACCCTTCTTTAGATAGGCAATGGCCCGGGCCTGATAGGCCTTTCCAAAGCCAGGCTCAAGCTCTATAACCCTCGTAAAGACCTCTATGGCCTCATCATACTCTTCGTCCATGAACTTGAACTGACCATCAGTAAAGAGTTCTTCCACTTCAGGGGTCATTCTATCACCTCCTTTATCATTTTAATATGTTGGGAAAATAATAATCCAATTTAATACGGGTTTCTACAACCAAAAAAGGCCGGCTGTTACACCGGCCCAGGATATCTATTGAGAAATTAAAAGCGTTTAGGATGCGCAGGCCTTCTCCAGGTTTGGAACCATCTGTTTTTTCCTGCTCATTACGCCTGGCAGCCAAACAGACTTGCCTTCAAGTTTTGCACCAAAGGCCTTTTCCACGATTGAAGGATCGTCGGTTACTGCCATGAGATCGGTCCCTTCTTTCATGATGTCTGTCAGCATAAGGAAAATGCTGTGGGCGTTCTTTTCCTGCTTGATCTTTTCTAGCTCTGCATAGAGATCATCCCTTATCTTGTCAACGAGATCAAGGGATACAAGCTCCAGCTGACCAATTCCAATGGCCTTGCCACTCATATCAAAGTCTTTGTAGTCACGAAATACAAGGTCTCTTGGCGATACACCTTCAACGGCACTCTTGGCCTTTGCCATTTCCATTCCCCAGGCCATCATGTCGTCCACGCCTGCAATCTTTGCCAGGGCCTCTGCAGCAGCCTTGTCCTCCGGGGTACAGGTTGCTGACTTGAAAAGAACCGTGTCGCTAAGGATGGCCGACATCATGAGACCAGCAACATTTGCCGGGATGTCCTTCTTGAAAACGTCCTTGTACAGGGTATAGAGGACCGTGCCCGTACAACCCACAGGCATGGCCACAAATAGAATGGGATTGGGCGTGGTGATATCGCCAATCTTGTGGTGGTCAACCACTGCCATGAGTTCTCCCTGATCCCAGTTGTCCGGGGCCTGTTTGATATCACTGTGGTCAACCAGCATGTATTTTTCGCCAGTCACATCAGTTCTAAGCTCAGGTGCGTCAAAGCCAAACTTTTCAAGGACAACCTTTGTCTCTGGATTTAATTCCCCCTGCCTGCAGGGAACTGCATCCACGCCAAGCATCTTCTGAAGCTCGGCAAAGGCTATCGCTGCCGTTACTGAATCTGTGTCAGGACTTTTGTGACCAAGAACATAAACTGCCATTTTCTTAACCTCCTTAAGATTGGGTAGAAATGATGTTTTTATTTCCAAGACCAGGAAATAATGTGATTTATGTCACGCGAGACTTGAAAAACAGGTCTCCTTTTAAAAGTATTATACCTTTTAATACTGAATAACGATTCAGTAAAGTCTATTTTAAAAAAATTAGAGGGTCAACAGGTCCTGTTCCCCTGCCGAGGCCAAAACCAGCCTTTATTGCAGAACTTACAAAGGCCTTTGCCTTGAAGGCGGCCTCCTCGGGATCTTTCCCGATTACCAGATAGCCGCAAAGAGCAGAAGAAAAGGTACAGCCTGTGCCATGGGTGTGGATGTTTTCTATGCGCGGCGCCTTTAACGTAATGATTTTTCCCCTGTGGCAAAAAATATCGACAACCCCTTTTCCCTTCACAAGATGCCCTCCCTTAAGGTAAACTCCTGGCTCATGAATGGACATCCTCTTCCTGGTCATCTTTTTTTGAATAACCCGGGCTGCCTCCTTCATCTTTTCCACTGAATCTATGGAAAAAGAGGAAATAACCTCTGCCTCGTTAATATTGGGGGTCAGTATATCTATGTGGGGAAAAAGGAGTTCCTCGTACACTTTCCAGGCATCATCCTCCAGGAGTACCCTGTTGTTTTTTGAACGCATCACTGGGTCCGCCACAACCCAGGCCCTATTCTTTAAAGCGAGCACCCTTGAAAGAGCGGCCACATTTTCTTCTGTTGAAAGCATGCCAATCTTTATTCCAGAGATGTTTATATCTTCAAGGACGGCCCTTACCTGCGCCTCAAGAAGGTGTGAGTCAACAGGATTTACAGATTTCACTCCCTGGGTATTTTGCACTGTAAGGGCTGTGACTGCGGCGCACGCATAAAGTTTAAGACAGGTAAACACCTTGATATCCTGCTGGATACCAGCTCCACCAGAAGGGTCAGAACCTGCTACTGTAAATACAGCCTTTCTCACGGCCTGAAACCTTTTCCTTTATTAGTTCATTTAAAGACTCATTGGGACATTAAACTGAAAAAGAGTGATAAAACAAGCCCTTCAAACTCTGCCTTGGTAAGGCCAGACAGTTATAGTATGTTGACGAGGCTTTTCCTGGATAAAGCCTTGACTTCAGTCTACGAAGCATATTTTCTAAGACCATAATGATTGGGAAAGGAGAAGGACTTGGCTACGCAACTTGAACATGCTGCCAAAAACCAACTGACAAAGGAGATGGAAGAGATATGCCGTGAGGAGGCCGTCTCTCCCGAACTGCTTCTTGACAGGGTCCGCCAGGGCCAGATCGTCATTTTAAAGGGAAGGTTCAATGAAAAAAAGGTAGTAGGCATCGGAAGGGGCCTTCGTACCAAGATAAATGCCTCCATTGGAACGTCCACCGATGTATGCGACGTGGAACACGAAAAGAGAAAGGCACGGATTGCAGAGGAGCATGGCGCTGACACGCTCATGGAGCTTTCTGCAGCAGGAGACCTTGATCTCATAAGAAGAGAGATACTGTCTGAGGTGTCCTTGCCAGTTGGGAACGTACCCCTATATCAGGCCTTTTGCGAGACAATACAAAAATACAAGGACCCGACGCGCCTTGATCCGGAATTCCTCTTTGATCTTATTGAAAAGCAATGCCAGGACGGGATAGCCTTCATGGCCATACACTGCGGGATAAATCTTTTTACCATAGAGAGGATGAAGAACCAGGGATACCGCTATGGGGGGCTCTGCTCCAAGGGAGGCACCCTGATGATCCAGTGGATGATGAAGAATGGGAAGGAAAACCCCCTTTATGAACATTTTGACAGGGTCTGCTCCATTTTAAAGAAGTATGACACGGTACTAAGCCTTGGAAACGGCATCAGGGCCGGGGCCATACACGATTCCCTGGATCGAGCCCAGATGGCAGAACTCATTCTAAACTGCGAGCTGTGCGAAATTGCCAGGGACATGGGCTGCCAGGCCATGGTGGAAGGCCCTGGACACGTGCCCCTTGACGAAATAGAGGCCAACATCATCCTTCAAAAAAAGATGTCCAACCACGCCCCATACTACATGCTTGGCCCCCTTCCTACTGATGTTGGCGCTGGCTGGGACCACGTTACAGCCGCCATAGGGGCAGCCCAGTCGTCCATGTACGGGGCAGATCTCATCTGTTACATCACCCCCTCTGAGCACCTTGCCCTTCCAAATGAGGAGGATGTTGCTACTGGAGTAAAGGTGGCGAGGCTGGCAGCCCATGTGGGCGACGTGGTAAAGCTGAAGGGCAAGGCTGACGAGAAGGACAAACAGATTTCAAAGGACAGGAGGGATTTTAAGTGGAACGAGCAGTTCAAGAATATGCTCTTTCCGGATGATGCCAGGCAAATACTTGAATCCCGCAAATCCCTGTCCAATAAGGGTTGCTCCATGTGCGGAGAGCTTTGTGCACTTAAAAATGCAGAAATCACCCTTAACCAGTATCTGAAAGGTGATAAAATAAACGAATAACCATGCGTGATACACTTGCGATGATACTTGCCGGTGGAGTCGGCTCACGTCTTAACATCCTTGTAAAGCACAGGGCCAAGCCTGCTGTGCCCTTTGGTGGTATCTATCGCATAATAGATTTTGCCCTTTCTAACGTCATGAACTCTGATCTTACCCGGGTTGCGGTACTTACCCAGTACAAGCCCCTTTCCCTTATGAGCCACATTGGAGACGGCTCTGCATGGGACCTGGCAGGACGCACCAGGGAGGTGAAAATACTTCCTCCGCGGACAGGAGAGGAGGACTCTGACTGGTACAAGGGTACCGCGGATGCTGTAAGGCAAAATCTTGACTTCATAGAATCAAGACCCTCTTCCCAGATACTCATCCTTTCAGGTGACCACGTTTACTACATGGACTACAAGGACATGGTGCGGCATCACCGGGCAATAGGGGCCAAGGTTACCGTAGCTATGATGATAGTTCCATGGGAGCAGACGAGCCAGTTTGGCATAGGAATTTTGGATGACGGGGGACGCATAGTTGACTGGGAGGAAAAGCCAAGGAAGGCGAAATCCAATCTGGCCTCCATGGGCATATACGTCTTTGATACGGACTATCTGGTTGATTCCCTTAAAAGGACAACAGAGACTGACTTTGGCCATCACATCCTGCCCCAGGCCATGGCTGACGGACAGCTCTATGGCTACGTATTCAGGGGTTATTGGCGGGACGTTGGGACCATCCAATCATTCTGGGATGCCCACATGGACCTTCTTGATCAATCAAGCGGCCTTGACCCGCAGACATGGGGAATAGTGACAAACCTGGAAGCAGGCTCCATGCCCTGCGATTGGCCGCCTGCCCACGTGGTGCCAGATGCGGTAATAGTAAACTCCGCTGTCTCTGCAGGCTGCACCATTAAAGGACAGGTTATAAACTCGGTCCTCTCTCCGGGGGTTACAGTGGAAGAGGGTGCAGTGGTCAAAGACTCCATCATTATGCATAAATCAAGGGTATCGAGGGGATCTTCCGTGAACAAGGTCATATCAGACAAGGAGGTGGTCATTGGCCAGAATGCCCAGGTTGGCGATCCAGACACCAAAGAGGCCAACAGGGACTTTCCGTCACACCTCAACACTGGGATCACCCTTATTGGAAAATGGGCGGAAATTCCTTCCAATGCCAGAGTTGGCGGAAACTGCATCATTTACCCCAGAGTCACTGCAAAAGACTGGAAAGGGGGCAGCCTTCCCAGCGGCTCCACACTAAAAAAATGAAAAGGAGAGGATATGTATTTTCAGGACCTGATCCTTTCACTGGATAACTATTGGAAGAACCAGGGCTGTCTTTTACTTCAGCCCTACGACCTGGAAGTGGGGGCAGGCACATTCCACCCTGCCACTTTTTTAAGGTCCCTTGGGCCTGATCCGTGGAAGGTGGCATACGTTCAGCCTTCAAGGCGGCCAACAGATGGTAGATACGGTCAAAACCCAAACAGGCTCCAACATTACTACCAGTACCAGGTCATATTGAAGCCGAGCCCTGACAATGTGCAGGACCTCTATCTGAAAAGCCTTGAGGCCTTTGGGCTCGATCTCATGGAGCATGACATAAGATTCGTTGAGGACGACTGGGAAAGCCCGACCCTTGGGGCCTGGGGACTTGGCTGGGAGGTGTGGCTGGATGGCATGGAAATCACCCAGTTCACTTACTTTCAACAGGTAGGAAGCATTGATGTCTTTCCTGTCTCCGTGGAAATCACCTACGGACTTGAACGTATTGCCATGTATCTGCAGGAGGTGGATAACGTCTATGACCTTAAATGGAATGAGGACACCACCTATGGGATGGTCCACCTTCAGGACGAGATAGAATTCTCCAAATACAACTTTGAGGCGGCTGGGACAGGCCTTCTAAGGGATCTTTTCGACAAGTTTGAATCCGAGGCCCACAAGCTTGTCCATATGGGCCTGGTGAGACCGGCCTATGACCAGTGCCTGAAATGTTCCCACACTTTCAATCTTCTCGAGGCACGTGGCGCCATAAGCGTATCTGAAAGGACTGCCTACATAGGAAGAGTAAGAAAGATAGCCAGGGCTGTAGCCAAAAAGTACAACGAACAGATTACGGAAAGGAAGGAGGCTGCAAGTTGATCGAAAAAACGCAGTTTCTGCTTGAAATAGGAACAGAGGAGATCCCGGCTGGCTACATTCCAGGGGCCCTTGATTTTTTAAAAAGAGAGATATCTACCTGTCTTGAAAAAGGCTACCTGCTCTTTGGCCCGATACGGACTGCTGGCACTCCCAGAAGGCTTATGCTGCACATTTCCGATCTTGACTCCAGGCAACCAGACAGGGAGCTTGAGATCCTTGGGCCTCCGAAGGCAGTGGCCTTTGATGAAAACGGAAAACCCACAAAGGCAGCAGAGGGGTTCGCCAGGAAAAACAACGCAAAACTTGAAGATATTGAGATAAAGGCAACTGAAAGGGGCGATTATCTCTATATCTCAAAGGTCGTTAAGGGCCTTCCGGCAACCCAGATACTTGCCGAAATGCTGCCTGATATAATGGAAGCCATTCCATTTAGAAAGACCATGAAATGGGGTAGTGAGAAGGTGCGATTTGCCCGGCCCGTCAGGTGGATAGTTGCCATCTGCGGCAATGAAATCGTGCCTTTCAGCTATGGAAGCGTACGAAGCGACAGGATAACCTACGGTCACAGATTTGCCTCCCCAGGCCCCATTACATTGGAATCCGCCTCTTACGAGCTTTACCTTGGCAGGCTAAAGGAGGCAAAGTGCATTGTAGATGTAAGGGAAAGGAGACAGATTCTCAAGGAGGATGCACAGGAAAAAGCCCGGCAAGCAGATGGCCTTGTTCTTGAAGACCAGGAACTTGAGGAGCTTAACACCTTCCTCACCGAGTTTCCCTGGGCAACCTGCGGCAGCTTTTCAAGGGACTTTCTGGCCCTTCCAGATGCTGTTCTTATCACCTGCATGAAGGAGCATCAAAAGTACTTTGCAGTGCAGGACTCCTCTGGGGCACTCAAGCCCAATTTTATTGCCATTAACAACACGCCTTCCAAAAGGCCCGACATAGTTAAAAAAGGGCATGAGCGCGTCCTTGGTGCAAGGCTTTCTGATGCAGACTTTTTCTTCAAGGAAGATACCAAAAAGAGACTCGAGGACTTCGTTTCTGAGCTTTCAGGCATGGTGTTCCATAAGGGGCTGGGCTCCCTCCTTGACAAGGTTGAGAGAATCCAGCGTCTGTCCGAGTTTATAGCACACGTGATAGGCTACAGGGAAACACAGATCGTTAAAAGGGCCGCCTATCTTTGCAAGGCGGATCTATGCACGGAAATGGTTGGTGAATTTCCCACACTGCAAGGCGTAATGGGAAAAGAATACGCCCTGATCTCGGGTGAGGATCAGACAGTTGCCTTGGCCATTGAGGAACATTACCTGCCAACACGTTCTGGAGGGCCCCTGCCCGAGACCATGCCAGGAATTATCCTTAGCATTGCCGACAAGATGGACACCATAACCGCCACCTTTGCGCTTGGGCTTAAGCCCTCCGGCACCCAGGACCCGTATGCCTTAAGGCGTCAGGCTCTTGGAATAGTAAACATTCTTATAGAGCGTGAAATAGACCTTTCCCTTCTTGAGCTTACAGATGAGACAATAAGATGTCTTATGGAATTTCTCCCAGAGGCTCCCTCCAAATTAAAAGGGGAGGTTATTGACTTTTTCAAGAAACGTTTCAGAAACGAACTGATTGCCCGGAGGATAGACTACGATGTGGTTGATGCTGCAATAGGCGCCAGTTTTGACTCAGTGTACGATTGTTACCAAAGGGCCCTGGCACTAAAGGCCGTTCGCCAAAGGCCTGAATTCCAGGATATCAGCATAGCCTTTAAACGGGTAATGAACATCCTAAAGGGCTTTGAGGGAGGAAACCCAAGGAGCCAGTTTTTTGAGACCGAGGAAGAAAAGGTTCTTTATGAGGCATTTCTTCAGGTCAAGGAAAATATAGCACCTATGCTTGCCGATGACGAAACCGGCAGATCCCCAGGAGCAGAGCGGTATCAGGATGCCTTAATACTGTTACTTTCTCTTAAGCCTCATATAGACCGGTTCTTTGATAATGTAATGGTCATGGTTGAAGATAGGACCCAAAGACACAACAGGCTCTCGCTGCTCTGGGTAATATCAAGGCTGTTTCTCAAAATAGGTGACCTTTCCTGTATTGTCACAGAAGGCTGAAGCCATGCCTGAAGGCCCCCCTTATCCCCTTCATCAGAGAATTCCTGAGCCTGAAATAATGGATGAGGATGAGCAGGTCAGGGCCTATGCTGAGGCGGATTTTTCTGCGCCACACGAGATGTTTGTGGATCTTTTTGAAAAGCGCCTCGGCAAAAACATTGAAGGTCTTTTTCTTGATCTTGGATGTGGGCCATGCGACATTTCGGTTCGCTTTTTAAAACGGTTTCCAAACGTTCGGCTACATGCCCTTGATGCCTCGGCCCCCATGCTTACCCAGGCGAAACGGCTGATAACTAAAGAGAACCTCAAGGAAAGGATAAGACTTTTTCACGCAAGGCTCCCTCTTACTGGGAATGAACTTCCGTGTAAATCCTATGATGGCCTGATTGTCAACAGCCTGCTCCACCATCTTCCAAACCAGGCCATCTTCTGGGACGCCGTGGAAGAACTCGTAAAACCAGGTGGCGTCATATTTGTAATGGATCTTTTAAGGCCTAAAGACAAAGAAACAGCACAGAGACTGGTTGAAACCTACAGCGGCTCGGAGCCTGAGATACTCAAGCGGGATTTTTATAACTCCCTTCTGGCAGCGTACAGAGATAATGAGGTGAGTGAATTCTTAAAAAAGACAAACCTGTCACATTTGACCGTTGAAGTAGTCAGCAACAGGCATTTCCTGGTCTGGGGTAAAAGATAAGAGCGGGAGCAATGCCCCCGCTCTCAAAAACAATTATCTATTCTTATCTACTCTTCCAGAGTACCGAACTGGTCTTCTTCGCTCTTTCCAAAACCTGGTACTCCGTACATGGTAGTGCTTCCTGAAGAGAAGAATTCCAGCTTACCTTCTTGCACAAGCTGATTGGCAGCCTTCTTTATCTCTCTGGGCTTTGCATTTGGATCTGCCTTGTAGAGATCCTTTATATACATCTTTGATTTATGCTTTGCCTTTTTTGTAGCAAACTCAAGGATCTTTTGTTTCAGTTCTTCCATATCAACGGCCATGATAGCCTCCTTTTTTACAGATTATCGGTATGTACACTCCACTTGAACTGCGTAGTGGTGTGATATGTATCGTATGCAAGCCTGTAGTCATCAATGGACTTGTCGGTAAATGGTATGTCGCACTTTTCAAAGAAGCGCTCCCAACCAATCCTTTCTGCCCACTCGCCTACGCGCTCGTACTTCCTTGCGTCACTTGCGTAGGTCTCTAGGATCTTTCTTATTACCTTAACGGTGGAAGGCCAGCGAGGAGGCTCATTCGGGATGTATGGGATTACCAGCTTGGAGAACTTTGGAGCACTCACCCTGTTAGATATCTTTCCACCAACAAGTATTGCGATACCGTCACCTTCCATATCGGCCAGAGGCATGGCCGGACACATGGTGTAGCAGTTACCGCAGAACATACACCTCTTTTCGTTGACGCGGACTGTCTTTATCTTCTTACCGTCGAGCTCAACAGTAGCCGGCTTGATTGCCCCGAGAGGACAGGCTGCAACTGCAAGAGGAATCTCGCACACACCTGTAATACGATCATCTTCAACAAAAGGTGGCTTCCTGTGGACACCGAGGATGGCTATATCGGAACAGTGGACAGCACCGCACATGTTCAGACAACAAGCCAGGGCAATACGTACCTGTGCCGGTAGCTTGTGGCTTCCAAAGTACTCGAATAGGTCATCCATTACTGCCTTAACCACACCTGAGGCGTCTGTTGCAGGTGTGTGGCAGTGTACCCAGCCCTGGGTGTGAACGATGTTTGTTACGCAGGCCCCGGTACCACCTATTGGGAACTTGTAGGAGCCACCAGGGAACTTGCGTCCCTTAAGATCATCCATCAAGGCCCTGAGCTGATCTTCGGTCTCAACGTGGAATTCGATGTTGTTACGGGTTGTCCAGCGAACGTACCCGTCACAGTACTTGTCAGCAATATCGCATATCTCTCTTATGGTGTCGGTTGTGATCAAACGAGGAGAACCACAGCGTACGGCATAAACCACATCACCGGTTTCGCTGGTGTACTTTATTACACCAGGCTCCACAATCTCGTGGCTCTTCCATTTTCCATAGTTCTTCTTGATGACTTCTGGGAAGAACTGCTCGAAGTATGGAGGCCCAATATCGGTAACCCTGTTGGCCATAGGCTTTTTGGGATCATAAAGCTGCTCGGCCAGGTTGGGGTCATAGGGTTTATTAATGACTTCGGTTATATCAAAACTTGGAAGATCTCCCCAGTCTTCTTGCAATTTTTCACGGATTTCTTTCAGGTCCATTTATAGTTACCTCCTGTCTGTTTGTTTTAATTATGCAGCGTGACGTGCACGGAATTCTTTGATGTCACGCTTCCAACCACCCTCAACCTCGTCCTCGCTCCAGAAGACGTAGGGGTTAGATCTTGGTTCCTTGACCATCTGTGGAATGGGCTTAAGTTCTGCCCTGCGAATGAACTCCTGGAGGCTCTGACGCTGGATAAGTTCGCCAAAACGCTCTCTGTTCTTTCCTTCCTCCATCCACCAATCCCAAATCTTGTCAACGAACTCCTTGAATTCGTCAAATGGTGGCTCCATTCTTATGAAAGGAATGGCGAGGGTGGACATCTGGGCACCTTCCAGGATTGGGGCCTTGGCTCCGACAAGAATGGTGGCGCCTGTATCAGTACCCGGCCTCAGTGCCTCTGGCATAACGTTGATGCAATGCATACACCTTGTACATTCCCTGTTGTCTATCTTGAGTTCATCTCCTTCCATCCACATACACTGGGTTGGACAGAGGTCGATAACCTCTTTTTGGATGTCAAAGGCACCCCAGTCCCTGTCACTGTGTGCTCCAGCATTGGGCTTTAACTCGCCACCGATATAAGCCTTGACAGCCGCCTGATCTATCCGGATATCATCCTTCCAGGTACCGATTATTGAGCAGCAGGAACGGGCGATGGCTGCAACACAGTCGTTGGGGCAACCAGAAACCTTAAACTTGAATTTGTAGGGGAAGGCGGGCCTGTGTAGCTCATCCTGATAGGTCTGGGTAAGGTCATAACAGATTGCCTGGGTATCAAGGCATGACCACTCGCAACGGGCCTTTCCCACACAACAAGACGGCGTACGAAGGTTGGAGCCAGACCCTCCAAGGTCAACCTCCATCTGGTGAGTAAGATCGTAAAATACAGGCTCAAGCTGGTCAGTAGTGGTTCCAAGAAGAACCATATCACCAGTGGAGCCATGAAAATTTGTCATGCCGCTGCCCCTATGATCCCACATGTCACACAGCTTTCTGAGGAATGCGGAGCTGTAAAATTTACTTGCAGGCTGATTAACACGAATTGTGTGGAAGTGGGCAACTGCCGGGAACTTTTCCGGTGCATCAGAATAGCGTCCAATGACCCCACCGCCATATCCAAACACACCAACGATTCCACCATGTTTCCAGTGGGTTTCCTTGTGGGTATAGGACAACTCAAGCTGACCCAGCAGGTCCAGGCAGGCCTGCTGCCCTGAAAGTCCCTTTTGTTCAATGTCATCTACAAAACTTGGCCATGGCCCGTTTTTGAGCTCATCGCACTGTGGAGTGTCATGCTTTTTGACATCAGCCATTTAAATCTCCCTCCTTAGGTATTTTTTCAAACTGCTCTATGCCTTCTGCCTGATTACCCTCTAAAAAAATGAGGGCTCATTCGGCGGAATCTTCTAGTGCGTGAAAACTTTTATAATATTGTTATACATTCCTTGTCAAGCCCCAATTGACGTAAAAACAAGCAGTTAGACTTGAAAAAGAAATTATTCACTTTAGAGAAAAGTTTGCTATTTCAGGATGTTATCAAAAAATCTCACCTTCAGTGAATAAAAGAACAAAATGAATTTTCATTCATTTTCATTCCTGTGATCCAATTTTCCAGAATCATCAATCATTGGAACAATTATATCTCTTAGTGGCCTCCCAAAAAAGAAATCAAGATATTCCTCTGGAACGGAAAAATCCTTGATCACGGCCCTGCGGAAGGCAAAGTCACGATCTATATGCCCCTGCAACTTGGTTGCCACATGACCTCCGCCCTTAGAGCAATCCACCAGGGTTGAAGCAAAATGTTTTATGCAGAGTACCTCTTCATATTTTTTAATAAGCCTGGCAAGGGTTGAGCCTTCCGGTATGAGATGGTTTCTTTTGAGAAGGTTTCTCATGTAAACACCTTCAAGGTCAGACGTGTCCCAGCATTTAAGGACTCGGCATTCCAGGGGACGCCACTGATAAATGGCACAGGAATTTCCATTCGCGTCATAAAAAATACATGCCCCTATCTTCCCATGCCCCCTCAGTTTGATCATTTCCTCTTCCAAGAAAACAACCCTCCTATTCACCGGGTCGTAAGCGGGCTCACCCCTTCTGAGAGTAACCAGGTCTGATGGCCTGAGTCTCCCAGCAACAACGAGCCCCCTGTCTTCAATATGAAGGGCAGGGCCTCCAGCAATGCAGCATTTTCCACACCTCTTGCATTCTTTCTGGGTTACATTATGGTGCATGTGGGCCAAAAATTCACAATTTTCGAAATCTTAAACCATGGAAAAGCAACTACGGCAACTTTTTAAGCAGATAGATAATGCGGTCAATACAGTATCCTCTCAATTTCCCAACGCCTTCAAGTGCAGGAAGGGATGTTCAGACTGCTGCAATGCCGCCTTTGACATATCATTCGCCGAGGCCCGTCTCCTTAAAAAAAACTTTCTGATATTGGGGCGCAAGACCAGGAAGCAGATACTGAAAAGGGCAAAGGCAGCACAGAGACTTTGGGAAGAGACGGTTGAGAAGGCACCAGAAAACATATCGACGCTAAGGATACCATGCCCCCTCTTAAGCAAGGATGAAGAGTGCCTTTTGTACGAGGTCAGGCCAGTCAACTGCAGGACCTATGGTGTCCCAACAGAAATAAACGGCAAAGGGCACGTGTGTTCGTTTTCCGGATTCTTGCCAGGCAAGAGCTATCCCACCATAAGGCTGAACGTAATACAAGAGCAACTCCTGAAAATCGGCATGGAGGTTGAACCACAGCTAGCGCAAAAAAGATGGCCAATCTCTGCCATACTTCTTGGAGACATTAAGTAGCCTGGGATTCTGCCCTCAATCTTTCCTCAAGAATGGCTATCCCCTCTTTCAAGATATCTGCACGTTCCCGCGCTCCCATGCCTCGAAAAAGCCTTTCGGCCAGTTTGTAAGCGTCCAGGGCCTCGGCCATTTTCCCTTCCCTTTCATAGACGTCTGCTATTCCTGCAAGAAAAAGGGCTGAACGCTTAACATCGCTCAGGTTTTCAACAAGCTCCAGGGCCCTGAAATAGTATGGCAGTGTCTTGCTATACTCCTCAAGATGACGGTAAATATCTATGACCTTCTCAAGCATTATCACAGTGCTTATTGGATCATTTTTTTTCTCACAAATGGCAAGGGTACGCTGATAGGGCGCCAGGGCAGCCTTCATGTTTCCTCGCATGACATGTAGATCACCCATCTTTTCACAAATATTTGCCACTTCCACGTCATATCCAGCACTATCAAATACCGCTAGCACCTCCTCGAACTTGGAAAGGGCATCCAGGGACTGACCACGGTTTTTGAGTATCTCTGCCTCCTGGTAGCCTCGCCTTGCCTCTAAAATCTCGGGTGGCTCCTTTTTTAAGCCCTGGCCTACCTGTTCACTGGTTTCCTTCATAGAAATTTCATCCTTTTTATTCATAAGGGTTAAAGCCTCCCTGGCTGTCTCTCCAACTGTTGTATATTTCAATTCCTTTCCGTCAAAAAGGGAAAACTCCTCCTTATCATCCATCATCTTGGAAATGACGTTCCTTGCCTCCCTGGCCCCTATCTTACCCAGGGCCCAGGCGGCATGTCCACGGACTGACGGATCTTTCGAGTCCAGAAGATCAAAGAGGACAAAGAAGGAATTCGTTCGCACTATTTTGGGGTGACACTCTCCTATTCTTCCGATTGCCCACAGTATTGCAGGCCTCGAAGGCGCATCTCCCACCAGCCCCAATATGTGTCTTACAAATGAGCCGTAAAGACTTGGCTGGTTACGAATAATTTCCCCTACCGTCTCTATTGCGCCCCAGTTGGCCGCAGCAGAATCGTTTGCAGAATAGAGCAGCCTCCTCAAAAGATCTCCCACTGTGGCTGGATCATGATGGCTGATGGCTGCTGCAACCTGACCAAGAACCAAGACCGCCTGCCACCTCGATTCAAGATCCGCCGAGTAGAGAAGCCTCTGAATCTTTCTTAATACTAGCTTGTCTTCAAGGGCCATCCTGGCTAGACTTTCCACGTCCGCCTTTTTTACAAGTCTTGAAACCTCACGCTTTGAAAAACGTTTGTTCTTACCCCTGATGGAGCCTCGTCCAGGGTCGAGACTCGACTGAAGTGCCTCAGTATGGGTACCGCTGGCAAACTTGGCCCGGACTCCACTGTTTTTAAGCTCCTGCAGATCATCCTTAAGTCTTATGAAGCTCAAGGCTCCCCTTATCCTTTTACCTTCTGCGTCGTAGCCCTTGGGGAAAACTGCGTGCCTTTCAAAGTCGTACCCCTCAATTAGTGCATCCTGATAATCCTCTCCGGGCATAAGACTCCAGGCGAGATCCCAATCATCATCACAGGCAAAGCCCAGGGCCTCCACCATGGCAGCGCCAAGATTGTGACCTGTGACATCGTGGGCAAATACCGCGCCACACTCACAGACTCCAAAATCAAAATCCCCAAGCCTTTTTGGCTCAATTTGGCGGGGCCTTGGAAGCCTTTGAGAACAAAATGGACAAAGAGGTTCTATCAAGCCTTTGCTGATAGCCATTTTGTACGCTTATGCCGCCTTTTCGTTGACCTGTTTCTCAAAATCGGGATGGACAGGATAACCAAGTTCCTTGGCCTTTTCCATCTCTTCCTTGGCCCTGTTGTAATCCCCGCTGAAATAGCAAGCTACTGCTAGATTATTACGGGCCAGGCCAAAACGGGGAGACAGACTTACTGCCTTTTCAGCAAGTTCCACAGCACGCTCAAGTTTATCCAGCTCCACGAGCACAGAGGACAGATTAATAAGGGCAGGAACCATTTCTGGTTTCTTCTCAAGGGCCTGTTCAAAATAATCTGCTGCCTCCTGCCACTTCCCAAGCTGCATGTAGGCAGAACCGATGTTGGCCATTGCCTCAGCAGAGCCAGGATGTGCCCTTAGGGCCTCCTTGTTCTCACGGATGCCGTCTTCCAACCTACCCATCTGGAAAAACAACGTACCCAGATTAATTCTTACCTCGTGAGAAGTAGGGTCTATTTCAAGAGCCTTTTGAAAACTCGTTATGGCCTCATTTAGCCTGTTAGCGCGCCAGTACGCAAGGGCAAGTCGGTGATGTGCCACCACGGAATTGGGATTTTCCTTTGTCTCCTTTTCAAGATCGGCTATAACCTGCTTGATATCGCCACTTTTAATGGGATTTTGAGCCATGTTTCCTCCTGAATATGCAAGATACGTAGTTTTTATTGTGGTAAAATGAATAAATTAACATAACGTTGGACAGATTAACACACAAAAAAGGATCATGACACCGAGTAAGGATGCAAAAACCGTTGGCCTAATATGCAAATTTTGCGGTGGAGAGGCCAGGATAACCGGCAGATGAGCAAATGCAAGGGTCTCCTGCAAGGATTGCGGGATGGAGCTAGCAGCAAGCGAGTATGAGCAGGAGATAGAACGGATGAAGGAGAAACTGATGGAATCTTGTCTTGAGAAAAAGACCAAATAGAAAAAGCGGCCCAAGAGCCGCTTTTTCTACCAAATGGACTTTATTTTCTTTGTCTAGGCAGCCTGTTGTTCTCTTACGGAAATAGCCACCTTATAAAGCACCGTTACTATCAGGGCCCCCACACCCCAGATTGCCGTGGCAATGGTAATTTCTGGAAGTGTTGGATGATATTCTGTAATCGTCTCAAAGGGGTTTGGTATAAAACCGCCAATTACCAACCCTACACCCTTGTCAATCCACGTAGCAACGAATACGGATGCTGCAGCCACTGCCAGCCACTTTGTATTACGCCTGATAGGCGGAACGAGAAGCAAAAAGACCCCAAAAAGTCCGATGACAATTGCCGCCCTCATGAACGGCACTAGCTCTCCATAGCCGTGAAGACCACGAAACAGGTAATCCAGCGTATGCATGTGGCCCGGTATCTGACTGTAATATGCAGTGAAGAACTCACATCCCATAAAGAACAGATTTGTGATCATGGCGTAACAGACCGTTTTGGCAAGGGTCTGTATTGCGTCCATACCCGGATCAAACTTTGTTACCCTTCTTACAAAGAGAAGTATCATTATGAGAAGGGCAGGACCTGCAGCGAAGGCCGATGCCAGAAATCTGGGGGCCATTATGGCCGTGAGCCAGAAGTGCCTTCCTGGAAGACCGGCATACAAGAAGGCCGTAACTGTGTGGATACTTATGGCCCATGGGATGGAGATATAAATAAAGGGCTTGACCCAGCCAGGACACGGCACTCCCTTTTTGTCTGCAAGCAGGGTGTTATATCCGCAGATGATATTCAAAAACAGGTAGCCGTTAAGCACTATCATATCGTAAAAGAGCATGGAATGGGGTGTAGGATGAAGCAGCACGTTCAGCATTCTCATAGGCTGCCCAATGTCCACAATGATAAAGAGCAGACACATTACTACGGCCGCGATGGCAAGGAACTCTCCAAAGACCACTATCTTGGCATACTTTGAGTAATGGTGCAGATACTTCGGAATAACCACCATGACTCCACCAGCAGCGACACCCACAAAGTAGGTGAACTGGGCGATATAAACACCCCACGATATGTCACGGCTCATACCTGTGATCCCGAGACCTACCTTCAACTGATACAGATAGGCCATGAAGCCTGCCCCGATTATACAGAGGAGAAATATAATCCAACCCCAATAAACTGATGATCCCTTTAATGCCTTTTCTATCATGACGCCCTCACACTATATCAGGTAAAAAACTGAAGGTTTGGTACCTAGTTCCAATTTACGCCTTAAAGAGATTCTCTCCTTCAGTATCTTGCGCACATTGGAATTTGGATCCGCCAAATTACCAAAGAACATGACATCAGGGGCAACCTCTACGCAGCCAGGCTGCTTGCCCTCAGCCAGACGTTCAACACAGAAGTTGCACTTTTCTACCACACCTCTCATACGCGTCGGGAACCGTTTGTTGAGCTTTCTGCCCTGTGCTATCTCCTGTTCAAGATGAACCCGTGGGTCTAGCCAATTGAAACTCCTTGAACCGTAAGGGCATGCTGCCATGCAGAAACGGCAACCAATGCAGCGATGGTAGTCCTGAGCTACTATCCCGTCTGGCCGCCGGAATGTTGCCTGAACAGGACAGACCCTCACGCAAGGCGGGTTGTCGCAATGATTGCACATTAGGAGGAAAGGCATACCGTTGAGGATATCATTGTACTCATTGTAACTGTCCGGGAATACGTGTTCATATTCGTCTTCCCATATCCACTTGATCTCGTTCTTTGGATCACCCCAGTTCGGCACGTTATGGATATGGTGACATGTATGGACAATCTTCTCTATCTTCTCCTTGTTGAGGGCCATGACATCTATCAGCATGGCCCAACGGATCTTCGAACCCGCATCTTTCTCACCATGCCCCTCTTTGCCATGACCTTCATGGTTCATCTCGGCCTCTACGGTCCCAGGCCTTAAAAGTTCAAATACACCTTTTCCTCCCAGTCCCACCAGAGTGGTAAGACCAGCAGCCTTTAAAAATTTCCTTCTATCCATGCTCATAGCTTGCTCCCATTTGGATCATAATGACAGTCCCAACAGTAGGGATCCACGCCTGCATAGTTGTGGCACTTGTCGCAAAACTCCTTCTTGTTGGAATGACATTTCAAACAAGTATTTTGGAGGCTGATCCAGACCTTCTTACCCTCCTTGTTCACGTACCACCGGTTCCCATCCCTCAATGCCTGATCGCGCCAGTCATTCAGAAACTGCATATGAGTGGTAATCATGAACTTGGTATCTTCCACACACTTTTTCTGGGGAAGTGCCTTAATGGCCGGTGTATCAAGACTCGGCTTAGGCTGTGGCGCAGCGGAGCCATGGTTATATAGGAAGGGGAATAAAAAGATACACGCGAATATGGCTAATCCTATTACTACCTTTCCAGCATCATACATCTTCTGTTACCTCCTCACCTTCAGCCTTGGCAAAGCCAGGTATTTCCTCTCCCCTGAGATCGGTTGTCCGCTCGTGTTCCCCTTCCATGATAAGTGCGTTACCAACCAGTTCAGAGACACCGCAGACGTTGACCTCTGGGACCCAATATTCCATGGATGCTGGGAGAACAGCCCTGTCAATGGCGCAGACACAGGAGAGCATGTTCACACCGTAACGTTCATGCACGTACTTTACGGCGTTTGCCCTTGGAAGTCCGCCCCGAAGCCTCAATTCCATATTTTCACCAGCGTTAAGGCCTGCACCGCTTCCGCAACAGAAGGTCTGCTCGCGAATGGTATTTTCTGGCATCTCATAGAAGTTATTACATACGTTCTTGATTACGTAACGAGGCTCTTCAAACATTCCCATACCACGGGATGGATTGCAGGAGTCGTGGTAAGTGACCTTGAGGTGGTCGTTTCTCTTGGGATTAAGCTTTAATTTACCGTGTTTTATTAGATCTGCGGTAAATTCTGATATGTGAACCATCTTTGCAGACTTTGCATTTTCAAACTTGGTGCCGGTAAGCGGGTTGACTGGTTCTTCGAGAAAATCTGGCGGTCCGTTAAAGGTGTTCATGTACTGGTGGACGACGCGCCACATATGTCCGCATTCACCGCCAAGTATCCATTTGACCCCGAGGCGCCTGGCCTCTGCATATATCTTTGCATTTAGCCTCTGTGCCATGTCAAGGGAGGTAAAGAAACCAAAGTTACCGCCCTCGCTTGCATAGGTGCTCCAGGTATAATCAAGGCCTATGTGCTCAAAAAGCATCAGGTAGCCCATAAGGGTATAGATGCCAGGTTCTGCAAAGACATCACCAGACGGGGTAACGAAGAGTATTTCAGCACCTTTTCTGTTAAAGGGCGGCTCTATCTTGATCCCCACAAACTCCTCAATATCCATACACATGAATTCCACATTTTGCTTGAATGTATGTGGAAGGAGTCCTAGGTGGTTACCTGTCTCATAGCAGTTGGCAACCGGTTCCTGTATCCAGTTGATATTGAGACCAAAGAGGTTTATAAGCTCCCTGCCTATGATGGTGACCTCTGCGGTATCGATTCCATATGGACAGAACAGGGAGCATCTGCGGCACTCCGTGCACTGGAACATGTAATACCAGATTTCCTTCAGAACATCTTCAGTGAGCTTCCTGCCGCCTGCCAGCCTTCCAAGTATCTGGCCTGCCTTGGTAAACTCGCCCCTGTAAACCGAACGTATAAGTTCAGCCCTTGCTACAGGCATGTTCTTAGGATCGCCAGAGCCAAGGAAAAAGTGACATTTATCTGCACACGCGCCGCACCTCACACATATGTCCATAAAAATCTTGAAGGACCGGTGCTTGTTAAGCCTTTCCCTCATGCCTTCAAGGAAGGTTTCCTTCCAGTCCTCAGGAAGACCCCAATCATCATCCAGTGGACTCCAGACGTGGGGATTGGGCATACCAACTGCCTCAACCTTCTCGGGCTTTGCAGGGTAGCAGTATATGCCCGGCTTAATGACAGTAGGAATGTCCATCCAATCCCGATTTGGGGGAGTAAGGTCAATCCTCAACATCTCTTGGGGTGTTAATTCTTTAGTCATGATACCTTTCCCTTTTAATTATTCTCTCTCAAGCGGTAGTCCTGCCTCTTTCATATATTCCCTGTACATATCTTCATATTCCTCATAGGAATGGAACTTGGGTGGCTGCCTCCAGGGATTCTCGTGGTACGCCATTCTGGTGGTATTCGCCAGATTCCTGGTAGGACTCATAAATATACCTCCCATGTGCATAAGTTTACTGAATGGGAAGTAAGCTATGAGCGTACAGACTAGAGCCAGGTGAACAAAAAATATTGCTCCGATCCCCTTTGGTACCACTGGATGAAAACTTACTATGCCATTTGCCAGGGCTTTGACAGCCGTAATGTCCACCCTAAAAACAAATCTCATCAGTAGCCCACTGATTACTATTCCCAAGATGAGGAAAAGCGGAAAATAATCGGCAGCAAGAGAAACAAAACGAACCTTTGGGAGACAAAGCCTCCTAACAAGAAGCCCAGTAACACAAAGCAGAATCACTAGGTCCGTAAGATAAATTGGCGGAATGCCTATCTGAAACATCCCGTCTACAGCATCCAGGGTCTCAACAAATCCAGGAATTGGATGCACGAAGAGGCGCAGGTGCCTTATGGCTATAATCAAGAATGAATAGTGAAAACCGAGTGCCAGGAGCCAGAGCCACTTGGTAGGTGAGTGGATGAGCCAGCCCGAACGAAGGTCCGTTCTCATATTCCTGAAAAGCGAGCGAAACAGACAGACCTCAAAAAACATCCTCATAAGCACCCCGCCAGTGGTGCTGGGGTTGTCTATCTTGGCCCACTTGATCCAAGGCAGGGAGAATTCCTGACCCGCTGTTGTAGGAATACGAAAAGGTACTGGCGACTTGGCCCAGTCAATAACCTTTGCCATGAAACCAAAAAAGAATATGGCAAAGGCTACATAGAGCAGGGCCACGCTGAACAAGGGCTGTAGGAAGGATATTGACCCTCCTATCAAGGCCACTGCCACGATTGCCAGAACTACTGCTAGTGGAAACAAAATACGCGCTGCCATACCTACTCCTCTAAAATTAATGTTGGGTTATCTCTTTTTTTAGCTTTTCCAAATGCTTGATACCACGCTTCATCATATAGGAAGGACACATACCCCCTGAAAGCAGATACGGTCTCTTCAAAAGGTCATTACGCTTAATTTCCCAAACCCGCTCCCTGCACTCCATAAAGACATCAAAGGCCAGGAGCCCAAACCTGTCTATCTCCGACTCAAACTCCAGGTACTCCTTGACGAGGCCTTTTTTCTGCACAATTCCAAAGACCTCCTTGCGGATTATCTTCTTGAGTGCGAAGATAATCTGAACCGCGCTGGCCGGAGTAAAGTCCTGTACAGCCCTTACCCTCACCAGGTTGTCAAGGAGTTTCTTGGTAGTGGCCGGATCCGCCTCGCCTATAAGCTGATCATAAAGGGGCCAGATGCTTTCCTCTATGGATGAACCGATGGGATTTGAGAACTTGTTTTTCTCTCTTTGCAGGAATTGAGCAGTTTCAGGGGGATAGGATTTGTGGATATGTTTCCTCCACTTTTCGACTATCGGGCCCTTTTTCTGTTCCAGGATCTCCCTAAGTCCCTTATGAATTTTTCTCCCCACGATGCCTCCTTTAAAAAGAGATTCCGGGGTTAAAAGCAACCCGTTTTCCTCCCCAGTTGGCTCAAGCCCACAATGAATGGTCATTCAGCCAGCGATTTCTATCTATAGACAAAAAGAGCTTGTGTGTCAAGTCACTAATTCAAAACCTCAGGTGTATAAAGGTAATTCATCTTGAAAAACCAGGCATTTGGCCGTACTCTTGATGGTGAAAAAGCATGAAAAAATTTTCATAAAGTCTCTGACGAACGATACGTACAGGAAAAATTTGAGTGAAAATCGCCTTTATCAACCCATATTGCCTTGACCCACGAATTAACGATTACGATATCAGGGTTCCTCCCATTGGTCTTTATTACCTTGCGGCAATACTAAAGGAACAAGGGCACGACTGCGAGATACTCAATTGGCACGCCATGAAGGGCAAAGAAATTCACATGGAGAAGGAACTGAGGCGCATCCATCCTGATGTTACCGCTATCTCCATTCTTCACGCCAACAGATGGGGCGGCCTGGATATTGCCAGGATTTCAAAGCGCCTCTTTCCTGAAACCCCGGTTATATTTGGAGGCCCAGGGGCCACCTTTTTGTGGGAGCACCTGCTGACGCACTTTAAAGAGGTGGATGCCATCATTATGGGAGAGGGAGAAGAGACGCTCTCTGAACTTGTTAGGCTGATTGAAAAACAGAAGCTTGGTAGATTGAAGGAGGTTCGAGGCATAGCATACAGAGAAGGAGGTGTGCCAACAAGAACTGGAGACAGGCCCTTCATTTCCGATCTTGACAGCCTTCCTGATCCCGCGAGGTTCTTCACCTTTCAGCACGTGATTTCATCAAGGGGATGCCCCTGGAACTGTGCCTTTTGCGGCTCTCCAAGGATATGGAACAGAAAGGTTCGCTTTCATGGGGCAGAATATTTTGTCAACCAACTGGAAAGACTGAATAAAAAGGGGGTCAACTTTTTCTACGTCTCCGATGACACCTTTACACTCAAAAAGGACAGGGTCATATCCATCTGCAACAAGATTATTCAGAGGCGGCTTCAAATCGAATGGGCGGCCATCTCAAGGGTAAACATAGTAGATGAGGAGATCGCTTACTGGATGAGAAGGGCCGGCTGTATTCAGATCAGCTACGGTGTTGAAAGTGGATCTCCTAAAATTAGAAGGGCCCTTAACAAAACCATTAAAGACGGGGAAATTAAGAAGGCCTTTGAAACTACCCGGGCCTACGGCATGATGCCAAGGGCCTATTTTATTTATGGAAGCCCTGGTGAAAACAACAAGACCATAGACGAGTCAATAAGGTTAATAGAAAGGATAAGGCCCTTGGGGGCAATATTCTACATTCTTGACATATTTCCTGGTACAAGACTTTACGATGATTTCAAAAAGCGTACTGGAAGGGATGACGATATCTGGCTGAACAGAATAGAGGATATAATGTATTTTCAGACCGATGAAAAACTAAGTGAAGAAAAGGTCCTAAAATTCGGCAAGAGGCTTAGAAAGGCCTTTTACTCAAAACTTCCAGACTTTGCCCTGAATGTGAAGTTAAAGAATCTGCCTGAGCTTGCACCTTATCATGCTTCCTTTCTTTCACGATTAGGCATGACATTTGTTTTTGGAGACTATGGCAAGATCGACGAAATACCGCACAAGGAAAGGACTGCAATGGCCCTTTTTGAGCAGGCACTGACCTTTTTCCCAGACCACAGGGCCTATCTTGGTCTAGCCATACTTCTTCAAAGAAACGGACAACATGACAGGGCAATCAGACTACTGGAAAAGGGCCTCGTGCACTATCCGAATTCTTCTGACTTGAGTGGATGCCTTGGAGTGAGCCTCATGTCTTTGGGAGAGTTTGACAAGGCCCTTGACCTCTTTATGAAACACGATTCCTCTGAACAAAATCTACGTTACGCTGTCCAATGTGCAAAATGCCTTGGAAAATTTGGGCTTGCATCGATCCTTGAAGAAAAGATAAAGAACCTTCACAAGACTCGGGCCTGTCATACCCCACTGAAAAACGCATGAAAAACAAAACTACTAAAGAAACTCACAAGGTCCCTGCCTTCACCGTTGCAGCCCTTCGCGGTGGATCTGGAAAGACTATTTTAAGCCTGGGGCTTGCAAGGGCCTTCCACCAAATGGGGAAACGCGTTTGCTGTTTCAAGAAAGGCCCTGACTACATTGACGCGGCATGGCTTGCCTGTGCCTCATCAAATCCCTGTTACAACCTTGACCCCTTTTTGATGGATGAAGAAACAATCAGGGATTCCTTGCATTTGAGGGCCAAAGACGCTGACATAGCCATAATTGAGGGTAACAGGGGGCTTTTTGACGGCATGGATGTAAAAGGCACCTCCAGCACCTCAAGACTTTGCAGCACCCTTAAGGTCCCGGTGCTTTTGGTGGTCGATTGCACCAAATCAACCAGAACAGTAGCTGCCATGGTCCTTGGATGCATGAGGTTCGAACAGGGGCTTGATTTCATGGGAGTAGTGCTCAACAGGGTTGGAGGAAGCAGGCACATCAAGGTGGTAACCGAGGCCATTGAGACATATACCGGCCTTCCTGTTCTGGGCTTCATTCCCCGGATGAAAGAGGATCCCCTTCCCATGCGGCACCTGGGTCTGACGCCTGCAGACGAATTTACCGGCCCATCCAGGGCCCTGGATTTCCTGGCCACACTTTTGAGGAAAAACATCGATATAGACAAAATCCTCAACCTTGCTTCCCAAAGGGCAGTAACCAGGGTTGTAAACAGGGACGTCAGGGCACTTTTTGAGATCGAAGACCAGCCGTTTACAGGTCTTAGGATCGGGGTTATCAGAGATGCCGCCTTTCAATTTTATTACCCAGAAAACCTGGAGGCAATTAAACTCTTGGGTGCAAAGCTTTTATTTTTGAACGCCCTTTCTGACAATTCTATCCCACCCATTGACGGAATTTACATTGGGGGTGGATTTCCTGAGACCCAGGCAAGGCAACTGGAAGAAAACAGCAAATTCAGAACCCAGCTCCTAAGTCTTATCGACCAAGGCCTTCCCGTTTATGCCGAGTGCGGAGGGCTCATGTATCTTGGCCAAAATATCCTGTGGCAAGGAAGGAAATTCCAGATGGTTGGGGCTTTGCCACTTGATTTTGAAATGAAGAGAAAGCCAGCAGGCCATGGCTATACCGCCCTGGACTTCGTGGATGACAGCCCGTTTTACAAAAAAGGAGCAAGGGTCAAGGGCCATGAATTTCACTACTCTCTTCCCATATTGAAGGCCCGGCAGCCTACACATTACAAGTTTGTCTGCAAGGTCATCAGGGGAAGCGGTTTCCCAGGTGCCCAGGAAGGATTTGCTTTAAAAAATATATTTTCTACATATACACACATACACGCCTTGGGTCAGAAAGAGTGGGCCTCTACCTTCCTCAGAGGCGTAAGCCGGTACTCTGAAGGCCAAAAATAAAAAGCGAAGAGAGCTTGTGAGATTTTGAGCAAAAAACACAAAATAGGCTTGACAAGGCCTTTGTCTTTTGTCTATATGAATCCTGTTTTTTTTAAGTCAAAGAATCCAGGGATATGTTCCCACAAACTAAAAGATCAAGGAGGAAGCCATGTTTCAGATTACAATCGATTACGACAAGTGCCAGGGCGATGAGGAATGCGTAAACGCTTGTCCTGCAGAAGTCTATGACTTTGAGGATGACAAGCCAGTAATAGCCAGGCCTGATGATTGCCTTGGTTGCGAAACCTGCGTTGAGGTCTGCCCTGTAGGTGCAATCACAGTGGAAGAAGTCTAAGTTGCCAACTTAATTACTCGATGTAAGTTGAGCATTCTGGCCCCTTTAAGGGGCCTTTTTTCATTTTAACGCAGCCCCTCTAACCGCCCTGGATTCAGGCCGCTCTATCCTGTACTGAAACCTTAAAACCCATATTTCTGAACCACAAAAAGGCCCCAATGAGAAAGGGTTCAAATCTGATAACCATGGCATTAATAAATACCCAGGGAAATTCCCAGAAAAATGCCTCCGGTTTCCAGACGGTCTTTACCCCTGCTTTAATAAGGGAATAGTAGGTCTGCAAACCACAATACCAAAACACATAAAGTACATGTATCACCACAAGCAAACCCAGGGCCTCTACCAAGAATCGCCTCTTGTATTTGATGAATGGATAGAGAGCGGCCATTAAGGAAAGAGTCAGAGGCACATTGTAGGAATAGTTTGATACGTACAGTTGGGTGGCAAAATGAAGGTTTGCAGGTCCTCGCACCGTTAGGGCCTGGTATACAAAATTGCACACCGCCCGTTCGCCATGAAATTCTATTCTGTCAACGAAACAGCCGGAAACAAGGGCAGAAAGATGGGCACCCACACTGGTGATTGCCATGCCATAATAGGCCTTAATGTGAACCCATAAAAAGACACCCAGGCCATACGCCACCAAAAAGACGAGCGTGGCTAAGATTACTCTATTCCTTGACCACATTGCTAAGCCAAAAGAGGAAGAGGACAAATGCGATGGCAATCATTATGCCCTGGGCCACATAGATGTGGAACACATGAAAAAAACTTGCAAAATGCACACCACAGTAGCCAAGGGCAGCAATCCGTGCCACATTGAGGATCTGAATGACCAGGAAACCCACCAGAATGCCCCATAGTTTCTTTTTCCAACGGGCAGGAAAGGCCAGGATTGCCACCATATAGATGAGAAATGCCTCCAGGCCGTTGCATCCAAATTTCACATCAAGAGATATCCCCTTAAGATGTATAATCGAGCCCTGTACTCCTTTCACAAACCCAAAGGGTCTCAGGACCATGGCCGTGGCCTTTACTATGAAGTCTGTATAGAGCCCGTTTATGTCAATGACCCTCTTTATGGGCTCAAGACTCATTGCAAGGGCCAGGCCTCCCATGAGGAGGACATATGTGGCAACGAATCTGGCACCGGAAAACCTTGGACTCCTCTTTTGACCTACATTGACGTTCCTGGTCCCTTTCCCGTATTTCATTTAAGCCCCTGCCCTGGCTTTTACTGCGACCCCAGAAGTGATAACTGTTTCAAATTCATTGCAGATTCAAGAAGTTAAGAATTTCTTGGGCCCTTTCAATATCCTTTTTTATCTGTTTTGCCAGTTCCTTCGGGCCTGAAAAGCGTTTTTCATCCCGTATCCTCTCTACCACATTGACCTTGATCTCATGACCGTAAATGTCCTTGTCAAAGTTGAAGATATGAACCTCGGCACCAAGCTTTCCATCACCAAAGGTGGGATTGAATCCTATGTTTACAACACCGTTGTATAGTTTCTCTCCATGGATTACCTGAACCGCATAGACACCCGGCTTGGGGCAAAGGTCCTCGGGATTTATGGATAAATTGGCAGTGGGGAAACCAACCACAGGCCCGCCCCTTCTCTTGCCTTTCTTTACCACTCCTCTAATCTGGTAGAATCTGCCAAGCATCTTGCGAACCATTGTCATGTCGCCCTTTTTTACAAACTCCCGTATGGCAGTACTGCTAACAATAATTCCATCTATCTTTACAGGTGGAATGACATGGACATAGAAGCCCAGCTTTTCACCCATGATCTTCAAAAATTTTATGTCACCCTCTCTGCCCCTGCCACATGCATAATCGTAACCAACCACAAGGTCATCTACCCCTATGGTGTCATAAAGTATGTTCTCAACAAATTCAGTGGCACTGGTCTTGGCAAACTCCCTGGTAAATGGCAGGCAGACCAGGTGTTCTATTCCCGCTTCCATGATAAGTTCTACCTTCTGTTCAAGTGTACAAATAAGCTTTGGAGGATTTTCTGGCCTGAGGACCTTCATGGGATGGGGGTGAAATGTTAATGCCACCTTGTCGCCACCTCTTTTTTCAGCCAGTTCCACCACCTTTTTAAAAAGCGCCTGGTGGCCAAGGTGTACCCCGTCGAAATTGCCAATGGTGAGAGCGGGCCTGTTAAATGGCCTTTCTATCTCCTCAAGTGCGGTATATATCTTCATGTAGGTCCCCGGTTATTTGTCTGGGAAACAGTAATATGACCACTTGACAAGCGCAACTCCTCTTTATTTAATTAGCAGGCAACCCAGGCCGAAGTGGCGGAATTGGTAGACGCGCTAGATTCAGGATCTAGTGGGAGTTATTCCCGTGGGAGTTCGAATCTCCCCTTCGGCACCACTTGACCTGGCCTCCACAAGGTCCAAAACACAATCAAATCACCTAGAAACAATCACTACTTAATCTGGCATTCCTGCATAAACGAAATAAAAGGCCAGAGGGGAGCTGCAGATACAAGGCGTATGGCATGAAGGCGTGCTCCCTGTAGGTCTAACCTCAGATAACGCAGTAGATGTGGTGCCATGCTAGCATAAACCCATTACTTACTTGTTCACGGCCCGCTTTACTCCATCATACCACTTAAAGTACTCCCTCACCCCTTTCCTGCCAGACTCTATCAGGGCATGTTTTTTCTCGTCATCAATATCAAAATCCGTCGTCTTCACCCCAAGGGTGTCTATGTAAATGGTGCGTTGCCAGTCGTCGCTGTGAAGGTGGCTGTTTTCCTGGGCGTCCTTCATGGTAATGACAAGATTCAAGATGTAATCGAATAGGTCATTGATTTCGTGGTGTTTGGGCTCTGCATGATCCCTGAACATGGATATCTCTTCCTTTGTATCGAGCCTGAAGCCCAGGGTCTGCTTATTGAACACGTACTTGGAAATGGGCCGCTCCAGCTTTGCAATCTTTTTGTTGATCCTTTCGTAGTATTCGGTCTTTCTGGCCAGTTTTCCGCTTACGTACTTTTCCCTGTCAAAGAGCTTTATTGGATAGTTTCTCAGCACCCCTCCGTCAACGTAAACGTCGTCCCTGGCGCTTCTTATTGCCTTAAAAAACAGGGGGATGGACATGGATATACGAACGGCATCGGCTATGCACATCCTTGGAGTGTGTTCAATGGAGAAAATCTCTGAGAACCTGGTGGATAGATTAGTACCAATGAGGTAGATGTCCCGAAATCCCTTTTTTGATTTGAGGGCGAAAACGTCTGCAAAGGTGGCCTCGGTATTTCCAGTCTTTTCCCTTATGAGCTCACCTATCCAGTTTCTGAAATAGTCGCCCTTGTACCAGCCAAACTCGGTCAAGAGCCTGTCTGTATCCCTTATAATGCCAAAGGAATCGTCCATGAAATTCCTGAAGTTGAGCCTCCAGAGGATGTCCTTAACCTCGTCAGGGGTGAAATTGAGGCCAAGAAGCACCGCGTTTATGGCCCCGGCAGAGGTTCCACCCACCCGCTTGATTTTCGGAAGGATTTCCCTCTTTTTTAGCTCCTCAAGAGCGCCAACATAGGCAATGCCCTTTACACCACCGCCTTCAAAGACAAAGTTTGAAAAGTGATATTCTGCCATTTTTTACCTCCAGGCCTTTTTTATCAGCATGGACTTAGAATGTGAAATTGTCAAATTTCTAATATATTCCCTTGACGGTTGACTTTTGCCAATTGTCATAGAAACCTCACTTAAAAAATAGTGATGTTGCCATGAATAGATACCTGATTATCCTGTCTTTGCCTTTCATATTCCTTTGTCTGAACTGCCTCGTTTTTGCAGGAAGCTGCAAAAGGTGTCACAAGGGGATTGAACCCATAGCCAGTAACCCTGCCATGAAGGGACTTGAGTGCAGCTTCTGCCACACGGGGCATCCTGAAAAGGCTAAAAAGGATGAGGCACACAAAGGCATGTGGGCAAATCCCTCTGACTACTCCGTTGCAGACAAAACCTGCGGCCTGTGCCATGAAGACATACTTAAACGGTCGAAAAAATCCCTTCACGCAACGAGCGCGGGCATAATAAGCGCCACCCGCTACCTCTTTTCCGCCCAGGCTACAAAAAATGCCATCTACGCGGTAAGGCCGGTAAGGGACGAGGACCTAGAGGTGCCCCAAAATATGGGAGCAGTAAAAGAACTAAAGGCCCTGCCCTTTTTTCATCCAAACGAGCCAGAATCACCCACTAACAGCCCTGCTGACGACTACCTGCGTGAAGAGTGCTTGAGGTGCCATCTTTACAGCTACGGGGCAGAACGATTTGGCGACTTTAGGTCCTCTGGATGCGCTGCCTGCCACGTGCTCTACGATGACGATGGCAAATACAAAGGTAGGGATGCGGCCATAAGGGGCGAGTCCAAGAAAAAGGATTTTACACCGAGGCCGAGGCTTCACAGGGTAACGGTTACGATTCCGCCCTCTCAGTGCATACACTGTCACAACAGGGGCGGACGCACAGGGGTGAGCTTTATCGGGACAATGGAGTCAGACGGATACGGCTCGCCGTGGTCTCAAAAACCAGGGGTTAAAGGGGGAAGAAAGATCCACGGAAAGTACTACAATCACCTTACCCCGGATGTGCACTACGCCCAGGGGCTTTTCTGCATTGACTGCCATACGGAAAGGGATGTCCACGGAGACGGAAACATCTATTCCAAAAAAGAGCAGGCCGTTGAAATCGAGTGCCAGGACTGTCATGGAACAAAAAATCAAAAAAGCCGCCTGCTCTCTTCAAGGGGAAACAGGTTAGAGCAGCTCGAGCTCCAGGAGGAACAAATTATTCTGAACTCAGCCTCTGGTAAAAGGTATGTTGTTCCCCAGGTAAAGGACATCCTGAAATCAGGCCCCAAAAAGGCAAGGGACGCCATGGGCATAAGTGCCCACCTTGATAAGATGGAATGCTACAGTTGCCACAGCCGCTGGGCACCCCAGTGTTACGGCTGCCATGCCCAGCAGGACGCAAGCACCAGTTCCCTTGACTGGGTAAAAAGTACTAAGGCGCCTGATCCTACACTTTCTGGCAAGGCTGTCTATCGCGCAAAAACGGCATACAAGTGGAGAGAGACGAGGTCTTTTCTCCGTTGGGAAACACCCACCCTTGGGATAAACAGCGAAGGGCTTGTAAGCCCCTTTATCCCAGGCTGCCAGGTCATCTTTACCCAGATTGGACCTGACGGAAAATGCAGGCTGCACAACAAGGTGTACAAGACAACAGATGGAGTCTATGCCATTGCCACAAACCCCATCCAGCCCCACACCACGAGCAAAAAGGCCAGAAGCTGTGAAAGCTGCCATGCAAACAGAAAGAGCCTGGGGCTTGGCCGCGATTTGTACGTCACCAAGGCAAATGGCGTTGATCTGCCCTTCAGCCTTGAACAAATAGTTGATGAAAACGGAACCCAGCTCCAGGCAACCAGCCACGAAGGGGCACGTCCCTTTAACAAGGAGGAAATCCGGCGGATTATTCGGGTTGGTACATGCGCCTCCTGCCACGGCTGGGATGCAGGCACCCTTGCCAAAGGAGTATCCAAAATTAAAAAAGGCTCCATAGGTGACGACATGCACAGAAAAATTTTGAGGGCGCTCCTGAATTCAGGGGCAAAATCAGCAAGACCGTAGCATAATTTCGGCAAAGCCATGAACAAATGTCTTGAATCTCTTCCATTTTTTGTTATTCTAGCCTTTACTAAATAAAGGCTGCCGCCTCAATGCGGCAGTCTTTTTTAGATTATTCATTTGACAAAAGAGGTTTCCAAGAGGATGGAAAGGATTCCGTTTACACCAGAAGGTTTTCAGAAACTAAAGGAAGAACTTGAACACCTTGAACGGGTTGAGAGATATGAGGTCATAAAGGCCATTGAAGAGGCAAGGGCCCACGGCGACCTGTCGGAGAATGCCGAGTACCATGCTGCAAAGGAACGTCAAGGCCAGCTTGAGGCAAGAATACAGTATCTTAACAGCAAGCTTGCAGCAGCAGATGTAATAGACTGCTCCAACCAGTCCTGTGAAAAGGTGGTTTTTGGGGTAAAGGTCCGTCTTGAGAACCTGGATACCGGTGAGGAGGTAGTTTACCAGCTGGTTGGGCCTGACGAGTCTGATATAAAACTTGGAAAGATATCCATAAAATCCCCCCTTGGCATGGCGCTTCTTGGAAAGGAAGAGGGAGACGAGGTGGAATTTCGCTCCCCATCCGGAGTAAAAACCTACGAGGTCCTGGAGATATTCACAGATTAAGTAGCGCTTATTTAATTAGCTCACCCCAGCTAGGCTTTTATCCTTTACTAAAGGTTTTCCAATGCCCTAACTCATTGCAGTTAAAGGGCCGCTACTGGAATGGCGTTTATATCTTTCGTAAGTGGAAGGAAATCATCCACAAAACATATTACTACTCCCTCTCCTCGATGAACCCCAAGACGCTCAATTATCCGAAAGTGGCGCACGTCCTTGCTTGTTGGGCTTGCGGTTTTCTTGATTTCTATGGGATAGGCAGTGTCGTCCCTGATTATAAGTAAATCGATCTCCTTTTTGTCCTTATCCCGGTAATAGTAAAGGGCGGGCTGTTTTCCATTGTGAAAATAGCTTTTCAGTATCTCTCCAATTACCCAGGTCTCAAAAATGGCGCCTCCCATTGCCCCGGCCTCTAGAGTCTCAGGACTGGACCAGTTTGTAAGATAGGAACAAAGGCCGGTATCCAGAAAATATAGCTTGGGTCTTTTGACCAACCGCTTTGTCAGGTTTGCCGCATAAGGAGGTAAAAGATAAACAGTCCCTGAGGTCTCAAGAATCGACAGCCAGTTTTTCGCAGTATTGGGGGCAATGTCTGCATCCCTTGCCAAATCCGCCATGTTGAGCATCTGCCCAGTCCTTGCGGCACAGGCTCTTAAAAAGCGCAAAAAGGCCATTTCATCACCAACCCTGGCGAGATCCCGAACGTCTCTTTGCAGATACGTCTGAACGCAGGAGGAATAAAAGAGGTCTCTGTCAATTTTTTTATCTAAGGCAATCCTTGGTAGAGAGCCGCGCCAAATAAGGGCATATGCATCTGTTAAAGAAAGCCTTCCGTTTGCTGCAAGCCTTTCCTTAACAACTTCAGGAATTGGAAGAAATGGCCCTGATGTGGCGATTTCTCGTAACATTTCCGCCGTGACAGGCCTAGCAACGAAAGAAGTGCAATTCGCCCCGCCAGAGACTCTGAAACATCTCTCATCATATGAAATTGCTGGGAGCCAGTAAGCCAGAACATCCCCGGCTGCATATATCTGTCCACAGACATCTTTATATAAGGAAGCAACTCTGGAGCGTACTGGATCTCATCAAGGATCAAAGGGGCTTCAAACCTTTGCATAAAAAGCGGGGGGTCTTCTTTTGCCAGGCTCAGGATCAGTGGCTCATCAAAGGTAACGTACTGCATGCCGTCTTTGCGAAGATGTTTCAACATGGTTGTCTTCCCAACCTGGCGTGCGCCTGTTAACAGTAACACTGGGAAGTGTTTGTCGGCCTCAAGGAAAAACCTTTCTAAGGTTCTGTTTACATACACCCCCAATGCTCCTTTTCGTCCAAAATGCATTTTCATTTCATATTAGCCGAATATTCTAGCATTATCGAATTTAGACTGCCCGAGATCGAACCTCTTTTTCATGAAATCAAA
>Ga0256832_1000145_pt1 | contig 42242 bp, 37 predicted proteins | sample 134614metaG_FD_190534 | JGI IMG/M metagenome (GOLD analysis project Ga0256832, IMG submission 190534) | Hydrothermal vent microbial communities from Lau Basin, Pacific Ocean - 134-614 | ecosystem: Environmental > Aquatic > Marine > Hydrothermal vents | place: Pacific Ocean: Lau Basin | collected...
CGATCCAGTCAGCCCAGCGCCCGACGCCGGGATCGAAGTGAGAGGCCAGGAGACGCAGGAACGCGCCGGGATCGCCCAGCACGCCGATATCGGGCTTGCGATTCATGGTCAGGTCATGCTTGCTGCAATTGGCCGCGGCGTAGAAGGCGCTGCGCCGAAAATGCCGGCCGTAATCCATGCGGAAGTCGCAGGGCACGCCCGCCAGCAGCACGAAATCGGCCTCTTTCAGGGCCATACGCCGCTTGTGTCGCATCTGCAAGGGGTGATCCCGGCCCAACATGCCCCGGGCCATGCCCGAAAGATAGACGGGCGCGCCAATACGCTCGACCGCCGTCACCACCTCATCCACGTGCGCCACATCCAGCAACGCCTGGCTGCCGATGACGAACAGGGGGTGCTTCGCTTGCTTGAGCCGGGCCGCGATCTTCGCGGTTTTGCCCGCGTCGGGCGAGGGCGGAGGGATGCGAATGGCCGGGCCGGGCTGGACGCTTTCCTTGCCCGCGAAGATGCGGTTCACATGCCAGTTGAGATAGGCGTTGACCGCTTTCTGGCCCAGGCTTTTGCCTTTGCCCAGGCTGTAAAGCTCCCGCACGGTCTGCTCGGGATAGAGCAAATCGACCGGGGTTTCGACGAAGACCGGGCCGGGGACGCCCTCCTGGGCCCGGCGGAAGGCTTCCTCCATGGCGGGGATCAGATCCCGCACCCGTTTGACCGAGGTCGCCCATTTGACCGCGGACTTGAGGATGGGGATTTGCTCCACATCTTGCAACGCGCCCCGGCCTCGCAGCACGGTGGGCGCGGCTCCGCCGATGAGCACCACAGGCGATTGGGCCACCTGCGCGTTTTTGACCGCGGTCACCGTGTTGGTCACGCCCGGGCCCGCGGTGACGACGGCCACGCCGGGGATGCCGGTGAGCCGGGCGGTGGCATCGGCGGCGAAGACCGCGGTGGCCTCGTGGCGCACGTCGATGACGCGTATGCCGAGCTGTTTGGCGCCCACCAGGATGGGGGAGATGTGCCCGCCGATGAGGGTGAAAATGTAGGGGACGCCCTGGTTTTTGAGGACGCGGGCGATGAGGTCGCCGCCGTGGGGTTGGGTCATGGGATACGGTTAGTTTTGAGTGGATGAGATTTGGGGAACGCTGATGACGCTGATTGAAACGGATAAACGCAGATGAAAAACAAAAATCGAGAAAAATGATCTGCGAAAATCCGCGTTGCAAAGCATCCGTGTCATCTGCGTTCCCATTTTCGTCGGTCTCGGCCAGCCGCGGAGCGTGTGACTTTCAACGCGCTAAACGCCCGCCTCCTCCCGTCGCAGTTCCTTGCTCAGGATCTTGCCGATAGAAATCAGGGCAAATCGAGGCTGGTTGGGAAACGCGAAAGGACAAAATCCCAAACCTGCCGGGCCAGCGCAACTGCTTCGCGAGCTTCCTCTTCAGACAGTTCGGGCAAGTCGCCTGGATAGCGTGATGCAACAGCGTAAGGGGTCAGGGTAGTCGCTGCCTGGCGCAGCGTAGCGAATTCTTGTTCAAAATGCATGCATTGGCCCACCAAAGCCACCAGGGAATGGGTTTTACCGAATGGATGCTCCTGCCAGGTCAAATAGGCCTTAAGCGCTTTCTCTGCGGCTTGTTGTGCATGAAATCCCGCAGCCGTGGTTAATGGCTTCGGTCGGGCCAGAAGCCACTCAGCTGCTTCCAGATCGTGATGGCTTTTGTTCAACCAGGCGCGAACTTCATCCGTTTTTGCTTCGCTCATAAAGCAAAATCCCTTCCCGGGTGACCGTGGATGGCAAGGATGTACTCACTTGCTGTCCACGCTGAAATTCCTCCCGTGTCATCACGATGACGTCGATGGGAGCGGTCATGCCCCAAAGCGCCTGGTAAGCCAGGGCTTCCCGACGATGCCGGGGCAAAGATGATTCCGATACTATGACCAGCAGGTCGATATCACTGTCTGGGGTGGCTTCGGCGCGCGAAAGCGAACCGAACAGGTAGATTCGTTCGGGGGCGAGGTGCTGCACCAGGCGATCAATGGCTTCCTCCAGCGTTTCTACGGCGTCGGAGGAGGGGGTAGCATGGTTCAATGCGGGTGAATGCAATAGCATGATGACATGAGCAAGGAGCGAGTGTGCGGTAGATAATCTGATTTTGCCATGACTGCTGCGTGATGGCAACGCCCTAATCGCCCGTCTCCTCCCGGCGCAATTCCTTGCGCAGGATCTTGCCGATGGCGCTCTTGGGCAGGTCGGTTCGGAATGCGACTTCGGCCGGGACTTTGTAGGGCGCGAGGCGTTCTTTGAACCAGGCGATGAGCTCCTCCTCGGTCGCGGTCTCGCCCTCTTTCAGCACGACGAACAGCTTGATGCGCTCGCCGTGGAAGGCGTCGGGCACGCCGATGGCCACGCCCTCCTTCACCTTGGGATGCTGGTACAGCACCTCCTCGATCTCCCGCGGGAAGACGTTGAATCCGCCCACGATGATGATGTCTTTCTTGCGGTCGGTGATGTAGAAATAGCCGTCTTCGTCCATGTAGCCCACATCGCCCGTGTACAGCCATCCATCCCGGATGGCGTCTGCGGTGGCCTCGGGCCGGTTCCAGTACCCCAGCATGAGGGTGGGGCTCTGCAAGACGATCTCGCCCTGCTCGCCCGGCGGCATCTCACGCTCGCCTGTATCCAGGTCCATAATCCGCACCGCCACGTCGGAGAAGGGAATGCCGATGCTGCCGATCTTGTGCAGGCCGTCCTGGGGATTGGCCATGATGGCGGTGACCGCCTCGGTGAGGCCGTAGCCCTCGATCATGCGCGCGCCCGTCTTGGCCTCGAAAGTCGACTTGATGGCCTCGGTGAGGGGGGCCGCGCCCACGTAGATGGCTTTGAGGCTGGTCAGGTCGTATTGGTCGATGTCGGGCATGTGGTTGAAGGCCACGAACATGGTGGGCACGCCGACCATGAAGGTGGGACGATGGGTCTGGATGGCGTCCAGCACCTCGCGGCGTTTGAAGCGGGGCAGGAGGATGATGCGCCCGCGGGCAAGGATGGACGCGTTCATGGTCACGCTCATGCCGAAGCCGTGGAACAGGGGCAGCACAGCCAGGATGCCGTCGTCGGGCGTGAGCTTGCCCCAGGCCCGGATTTGATGGGCGTTGGCCACCAGCGCGAAGTGGGAGAGCATGACGCCCTTGGCCACGCCCGTGGTGCCGCCGCTGTAAATGAGCACGGCCAGGTCGTCGGGGTCGGGCTGGTGGGGCTGCCAGTCCGCGGGCGGGGGTTGGGCGGTCATGCGGGCGAAGGACGTCGCCTGAGATTTATCCACCCCGCGGGTTTGCCATCGTTCCTTCAGGCCCATGGCCCAGTTCTTGGGGAAGGGCAGCGCCTCGCTCAGGCCTGTGACCACCACGCCCTCCAGCGCGGTCTGGGGCAGCAGGTTAACGGCCTTCTCCAGGAACATGGGGATGGTGATGAGCAGCCGGGAGCCCGCGTCCGAAAGCTGGAAGCTCAGCTCGTTTTCGGTGTAGAGGGGATTGAGGGGCGCGGCCACGCCGCCCGCCATGAGGATGCCATAGTAGGCGATGATGAACTGGGGCATGTTGGGCAGCAGCAGGCCCACCCGGTCGCCCGGCTGCAAGCCCCACTGCTGCAAGCCCCAGGCGAAACGCCGGGCCGCGTCGTGAATCTGGTCGTAGGTCAGCGCGCGGCCGAAGAAGTTGGTGCAGACGCGGTTCCCCGCCTCGGCCGCGGCTTCCGCCAGAATCTGGTGGAGGGGGATGCGGGGGTAGTCGATGTGATGGGGGACGTCGGGGTCGTAGTGTTGGAGCCAGGGGTGCATGATGGGGATTGGGATTAGGATTGGGGATGTGCGATGCGGGAAGCCAAACACGTAATGCGTAATGCGTGATGCGTAACGATCTCACGTTTCACGTTTTCACGCATCACGCCCGTTGCCGCCTCGCCCGACGTTGGCCGGCAAAGGCTTTTGCAAGCAAGGCCCATGTGACGCCTGCATGGTATTGTGCCATGAAGGGCGGCGGGGGGCAAGGGCGTTGAAAAGCGGGCGGCGCGAGCGAAAGCCCGCCGATACGACGAAAAAACACGCGGCCAGGTTGGCGCCGGAAGCCGTATTCGTGATGCGTAATGCGTGATGCGTAAAGTCTTCACGTTTCACGCATCACGTATCACCCCGTTGCCGTCTCGCCCGACACAGCCTTCGAGTTGTTTTTGCAGACGAACGACGCTATTTCCGGCACAGCCATCCGCCAACTTGTTTCCTTCCCGCGATTCGGGCATAATCGGGCCAGAGATAGTTCAGAAGGACAGAGAGCCAGAGAGCCAGAGAGCCAGAGAGCCAGAAGGCCAGAGGCCCTGTTCATGGGGCAGTGTTTCCTGATCTCTCGGTTTACTGGTCTACTGGTTTCCCGGTTTCCCGCTCTACCGGTCACCTGGTTTCCCAATCACCCCATCCCTCCCTCCTCTCCCGACCTCCCACCTCCACCCTGCCATGGACCGCCACCCCACCGAATACAGTGACTACGGCGACCGCATCGCCGACATCTACGACGAATGGTACGAATCGGTCAACCCCGCGGCCATCGACGCCCTGGCCGAACTGGCCGGGCCCGGTCCCGCGCTGGAGCTGGGCATCGGCACGGGCCGCGTCGCCCTGCCCCTGCTGGAGCGGGGCGTCATGGTGCGGGGCGTTGACGCGTCCGAGAAGATGCTGGCCCGCTTGCAGGCCAAACCGGGCGGCTACCGCATTCCCGTCACCGTGGGCGACTTCGCCGACGTCCCGGTCGATGGCCAATACCCCCTCATCTACGTCGTCTTCAACACCTTCTTCGCCCTCCTCACCCAGGACGAGCAGGTGCGCTGCTTCCAGAACGTGGCCCAACACCTCACCGACGACGGCGTCTTTCTGCTGGAAACCTTCATGCCCGACATGACCCGCTTTCAGCGTGGGCAAAATATCAGTCTGGTGGCCATGGACGACGGCTATCTGCGCATCGACGTCACCCAACACGACCCGGTGCGGCAGCACATTTACAGCCAGCACGTGGCCTGGACCGAGTCGGGCGCGCGGTTCTATCCCGTGCGCCTGCGCTACGCCTGGCCCTCGGAGCTAGACCTGATGGCGCGGCTGGCGGGCCTGCGCCTGGCCGAACGCTGGGGCGATTGGGACAAACGCCCCTTCACCGCGGAGAGCAAAAAGCTGATTTCGCTGTATCGGAAATAGATTGGGGGGAACGCAGATGACGCTGATCGAAGCGGATAAACGCAGATAAAAAGTAACTACTAAGGTCGCGTCACCATTTTTTGCCACGAAGACACGAAGAAAGACGAAGACACGACGTTTTTTCCTTTGTTTTTTCTTCGTGTCTTGATAAAACTTCGCGCCTTCTTGCGGCTTAAAGTCGAGGACGTTAGCAGTTACGATAAAAAGGAAAAAGCCCCCTTGAGGGGCGTCGTTTCTAGTCCGGAGGTTCACCTCCGGGGCGTTCGGTGCAACGCGCCAATTATCTGAGACGCGCCCCCCAGCAATTCCAAATTCAGTAGATCACGATTTCGTCCGCAAGCGCACGCCGAATGAATTCAGGTCTCAGGGCGTTCCGCCGCATGTCCCCCTTCGGGGACATTTTTCGCTTGTTCGGGCCTGTCTGCGCAGGCAGACAGGCGGCCAGAGGCCCCTAGCCCTGATTTTAATCGGCGGGCCAGCGGAAATCGTGAATTACTGAAATTTAGAATTCGTAAGAGGCAGGGGGTAACTGCTAACGTACTTGACTTTAGGCCGCCAAAAGCCACGAAGGCGCGAAGTTTTTCGAAGACACGAAGGAAAAATCAAGGAAAATACGTCGCGCCTTGGCTTTTCTTCGTGTCTTCGTGGCAAAAAGTGGTGGCGATACCTTAGCAGTTACGGCAGGGGAGCGATTTTCCCCTCCCAGCCTCCTTATTTGCCCCCACCCCGCCCCTCCCCCGATACTCGCTGCGCTCGTGTTCGGGGGAGGGAGGCGCTCGTCTGCCACGCAAATTGGCAAATTGAACGGCTCCTCCCCCTGCGAGGCGCTAGCCGAAGCGGGGGGAGGCTGGGAGGGGGCAGTGTGCCCGGCCAAATTTGAAATTGCTGACCCGCCCCCGGGTGCGTTTCAATTTGGGGGCAAAAAATCATCGTCGATTCGTCGCCAAGCACTGGCCGAGTAAACTCGGGCTTTTTGGGCGCTTCGCGCCAGTGGTCGACCTTCGTCGACCTGTTGCATACGGTGAAAATGGACGGCGGAGGCCGTCCACTGGCCGCAGGCCTGAAGCGCCCGACTTGAGTCGGCTAGTGCGCCCCATTTTTGAAACGCACCCCCGCCCCCGGAACCGGTGGCTCTTTCGGGGCGTTTCTGGTATAATATCTCCAAATACCCTTTGAACAAACCTCATTCCGCAGGGATGAGCGCTGGAGGATTTCTTGAAACAAAACTGGACGCGTAACGCTTTCGTCTATATTCTGATCATCGTCGCCGCGGTGGCCCTCTTCCTGGGAATCAATCCCATGACTGACACCGGCCCCAAGGAGATGGACATCTCCACCCTGGCGACGAAAATCAACGCGGGCGAAGTCAAAGCGATCGAAATACGGGACAATAACCTCAAGGTCACCTTGAACAACGGTGATGTCTATCAATCCTATAAAGATGAAGAGGCGAGCCTGCTGGCGACGCTGCGGGCCATGGGCGTCGATCAGGACGCTTTGAGCGCGGTGAAAATCAATGTGGCTCCGCCCAGCCAGATGGGGAACTGGCTCACCCTGTTGGGCACCATCCTGCCGCTGTTGCTGGTGGGCGCGCTTTTCTTCTTCCTCATGCGCCAGGCCCAGGGCTCCAACAGTCAGGCCATGAGCTTCGGCAAGAGTAAGGCGAAGATGATGACGGGCGACAAGCCCACCATCACCTTCGACGATGTGGCCGGGGCCGAGGAGGCCAAGGAGGAGCTCAAGGAAGTGGTCGAGTTCCTGCGCGAGCCCGAGAAGTTCGCCTCCCTGGGCGCACGCATCCCCAAAGGCGTGCTCATGGTGGGCCCGCCCGGCACCGGTAAGACCCTCATGGCCAAGGCAGTCGCGGGCGAAGCGGGCGTGCCCTTCTTCTCCATCTCCGGCTCGGAGTTCGTGGAGATGTTCGTGGGCGTAGGCGCCAGCCGGGTGCGCGACCTGTTCGAACAGGCCAAGCGCAACAGCCCCTGCATCATCTTCATCGACGAGATCGATGCGGTGGGGCGGCATCGGGGCGCGGGCCTGGGCGGCAGCCATGACGAACGGGAGCAGACCTTGAATCAAATCCTGGTGGAGATGGACGGGTTCGACACGGACACCAACGTCATCGTCATCGCCGCCACCAACCGGCCCGATATCCTCGACCCTGCCCTGCTCCGACCCGGTCGCTTCGACCGTCGCGTCGTACTGGACCGGCCCGACGTGCGCGGGCGCCGCGCCATCCTGGGCATCCATGTGCGGGGCAAGCCTCTGGCCTCCGATGTGGACCTGGACGTGCTGGCCCGGGCCACGCCCGGCTTCGTGGGCGCGGACCTGGAAAACATGGTGAACGAGGCCGCGATCCTGGCCGCGCGGCGGGGCAAAAAGCGGATCACCATGCGCGAGTTCGAAGAGGCCATCGAACGCGTGGCCCTGGGCGGCCCTGAGCGCCGCAGCCGCGTGCTGGGCGAGGAACAGCGCAAGCTCACCGCCTATCACGAAGCGGGCCACGCGGTCGCAGCCAAGGTGCTGGAGCCGGAAAACCCCGTGCAGAAAGTCACCATCATCCCCCGCGGCCAGGCGGGCGGCTACTCCTGGCAGGTGCCCGAAGAGGAGAAAACCCTGCAGGACGTGGACGAACTCAAGACCCGCATCGCGGTCGCCCTGGGCGGACGCATCGCCGAGGAGATCGTGTTCGGCGACGTTTCCAGCGGCGCGGCCTCCGACCTGCAACACGTCACCAAGATCGCCCGGGCCATGGTCACCCGCTTCGGAATGAGTGAGAAGCTGGGGCCGATGGTCTACGGCAAACGCAACGAATTGGTCTTCCTGGGCCGGGAGATCCACGAACAGCGAGATTACAGCGAGAAAACCGCGGCCGAGATCGATGAAGAGGTGCGCCGCATCGTCGATGAAAGCTATCGGACGTGCTACGAGACGCTGAGCGCGCATCGAGACAAGCTGGAACTGGTGGCCCGCGCTCTGCTGGAACAGGAAACCCTCACCCGCGAGGAATTTGCCACCCTGTTCGAAACGGGCGAACTGCCCGAACTCCCTCCCAGCGAGCCCCCCGCCCAGGCGCCCAAAGAGCCCGAACTGGTCTCGACCACCGGGCACGAATCCGCGCCCGGGCCATCCTCGCCCCCCGCTCCGGCCCCGGCGTGATGATAGTGTTCAGTAATCAGTGTTCAGTAATCAGTCGGACGAAGGAACCACTTCAGCCCCACTGAAAACTGAACACTGAAAACTGAATACTTTCCCCGCGTTATTCCATTAGATAGCGACCTTCTTCTCAATCGCCTCCTTCGCCAGGGCGATGAAATCCTCCAGGGACATGGCGCCCAGGCGTTTGCCGTTGCGCAGACGCACATTCACCTGGCCCGCGTCCATCTCTTTCGCACCCAGCACCAGCATGTAGGGGATCTTTTCGAGCTGGGCGTTGCGGATCTTGGCGTTCATACGGCTGTCGCTGTCATCCACCTCGACGCGCAGCCCGGCCTCTTTCAACTTCCGGGCGATGTCGTAGGCGTAATCGTTCTGATCGTCGGTGATGGGGATGAGCTTCACCTGCACGGGCGTAAGCCAGACGGGGAAGGCGCCGCCGTAGTGCTCGATGAGCACGCCGAAGAAGCGTTCCATGCTGCCCATGAGCGCCCGGTGGATCATGTAAGGCCGGTGGGGCTGGCCGTCCGGGCCGATGAAGGTGAGGTCGAAGCGTTCGGGCAGGTTGAAGTCGAATTGAATCGTGCTGAGCTGCCAGGGGCGCTCCAGCGCGTCGGTGACGTAGATGTCGATCTTGGGGCCGTAAAACGCGCCGTCGCCCTCGTTGATGTCGTAGGGATGGCCGCTGCGCTTCAGCGCTTCCAACAGCGCGTCCTCGGCCGCGTCCCACTTGGCTTCCTCGCCCACGCGCTTCTCGGGCCGGGTGCTGAGATAGAGCTGGAAATTCTCGAAGCCGAAGTCCTTGAGCAAGTCGATGCTGAAGTTGAGGACCATGTCGATCTCTGCGGGCATCTGGTCGGGCGCGCAGAAGAGATGCGCATCGTCCTGCGTGAACCCGCGCACCCGCGTCAACCCATGCAGCGTCCCCGATCGCTCATAGCGATAGACCGTGCCCCACTCCGCCATGCGGATGGGTAGATCGCGATAGGAGCGCACCCGGCTCTTGTAAATTTGCACATGGAAGGGACAGTTCATGGGCTTCAGGTAGTATTCCTGATTGTCGATCTCGATGGGCGCGTACATGCTCTCTTTGTAGAAGTCCAGATGCCCGCTGGTCTCCCACAGCACCGAGCGCCCGATGTGGGGCGTGAACACGAACTCGTAGCCGCCCTCCAGGTGCATTTTCTTGGCGTGCTCCTCCATGAGATAGCGGATGAGGCCGCCCTTGGGATGCCAGAGGATGAGACCGCCGCCCACCATTTCGTGGTTCGTACTGAACAGGTCCAGCTCCTTGCCCAGCTTACGATGGTCGCGCTTTTTGGCCTCTTCCAGCCGCTGGAGATACGCCTTGAGCTGTTGCTTGTTCTTCCAGGCCGTGCCGTAGATGCGCTGAAGCATGGGGCGGTTCTCATCCCCGCGCCAGTACGCGCCCGCCACATGCAGCAGCTTGAACGCATCGGGCGGGATCTGGCCCGTGTGTTCCACGTGGGGCCCGCGGCACAGGTCCACGAAGCCATTGTGCCGGTACACCGATATCTCGGCCGCGCCTTCGATGGGCTCGCCGTTCTCGTCGACCCCGCCCTGCTCCAGTCCGTCGATGAGCTCGAGCTTGTAGGGCTGGTCCTTGAACAGCTCGCGGGCCTCGTCCGCGGTGACGACGCGCTTCTCGAAGGGGTATTTGGCCGCGATGATCTGGCGCATCCGTTTCTCGATGGCTTCCAGGTCCTCGGGCGTGAAGGTCTTGAGATTGCCTTCCTCATCCCGGCCCAGGTCGAAATCGTAGTAGAAGCCATCCTTGATGGGCGGGCCGATGGCCAGCTTGGCCTCGGGATAGCGCTCCAGCACGGCCTGCGCCATGATGTGCGCGGCGGAGTGACGGATCTTGTAGAGTTGTTCGTCGTAATCGTTGTTGTGTTTTTGTTTGGGAGAACCCATAGACGTAAAAGCCTCCAGAGGATTTTGAAATCATCAAAACCGCAGATGAAATGAAATAAGCTGTTACTTGAACAGATTAACAACAGCTAGAGCAATGATGAATAATGTGAGTCCGAACGAGAATGCTGCCAAAAGGGCGTTCATTCCCACGCGGAAAGGCGTGGTGTTGGTCATTTGCACCACGGGTTGTTGTCGGAAATAGGCGCGAATGAGTTGTATCCAGTGAGCCATCTGGAAAACGCTAAAACCGAGAATCCCGGCAACAAACAAACCCAAAAGAAAGCCGCTTTGGAAAGAATTGAGAGCCGCCCCCATGATGAACCTCCTTTTTGGGGATAAAAGAAAAGATTCGGACGACAATTAAACTAAACGCATTTTGAAATCAGGTGTTTTCGGCCTCGGCCACCCGGAGCTGAAGCTCCGGGCTACGAAACGACGCCGGGTGAACCCGGCTTCCTGCGGCGAGCGACCTGCGCCGTAGCTCCATTTATGGGGCGTCGTTTTTAGCCCGCAGGTGAACCTGCGGGCGGCGGCGCGGCCAGAGAATCGCCTTTCACTGATGATCCAATGCGAACCAAAAGCCTTGGTTTCAATTTGCTTTCAGTTTAGCGAGAAAAGAGGGCGAGAGGGTTGACACGGGGTTGGGACGTGTGTATAATAGAACAAATGTTGCGTTCTTGGGATTGCCTATTAGGAGCGATTATGAATCAGACAGAGAAATCCAGCGATCTTAAACGTATTTTTTTTGACAGCCTTGCTCAGCTTGATTTTGTCGACCGTTTGGACCGCATTTTGGGCGTCTGGTTTCACCGCCGTTGGGGGCGCATTCTGGAACGCTATGGCGTATTGGGTTTGTTCAAAGAGCTGATTCGTACGGCCACGGGCCAGAGTTCCTGGCGATTCGCTGTGCCCCGCGATGGCGGGCTTTCGGGATGGGAGATCGAAAAGATGCTGGCCCAATATGGCGTGAGCATCTGGGGCCGTTGGTTCGACAGCGAAAATCTGTATTTCAACGTCAAGCTCGAGCAGGCCAATTGGGCGGAGTATCTGCTGAAGCGTCGGGGCGTCGCCGTGATGACCACGCCTTACAATCCGCTCAACGACCTGTATCCCCAGCGGCATCCGCCGGGAAGCATGCCCACGCCATGGAACGAGCAGAAATAGCCGGGAAGTAACTGTAAGGTAGTCTGGTTCGGCATCGAAAATGCCTTGCCACGAAGGCTTGAAGGGACGAAGACAATGTAGGTTTGCAGGTTTGCACGTCGCAAGTGGCAAGTCTTTCTGGCTACGGCGTTTTCACCTGCCACTTGCAACCTGCCACCCGCCACTTTTTCTCCTTCGTGTCGTCGTGTCTTCGTGGTTTTCGACCTTGCTACGTTAGTAGTTGCGCCGGGAAACAAAAAACGCCGTCGTCCCAAGGGACGCGGCGTCGCGCGGTTCCACCCTCGTTGACCGACCGCAGTCGGCCCACTCGACGGATTGATAACGGCTTCCAGCCGGGAGAAGTTACTGGCCCGAGGCGTTCCCTTCTCCGCTCCCGAGGGGTTTTCACAGGCCCGATGCGATGGAGGCTTCCAGCCGCGACCCCCATTCTCTGGCGCTCAGACGACCTGCTACTCGTCTCGGTCGACGCTTTCATGCTATCACTTGACAGAATCTATTGTAGCACCATGTCCATGCGCTGTCAACAGAGAACCCCGCGGGCCAGTGGTTGCCTGCGGGGTTCTGCGTGGTGGGCGGTACAAGACTTGAACTTGTGACCTCCACGATGTCAACGTGGCGCTCTAGCCAACTGAGCTAACCGCCCTTGCGATTTGAAATTATACCAAAATCGGGCCGCGGATGCCAAATCATGCAGGCGACACGAGCAGCAACTCGCCCATACCAATGAAAATGCTTCGCGGCCAGGGCGGCGCGGGAAGCCAAGCACGTAATGCGTAATCCGTGATGCGTAAGGTTCTCACGTTTCACGTTTTCACGCATCACGCCCGTGGCAGACTCGGCCAACGTCGCCTTGGCGATCCTCAATCCTGATCCGAATCCTATTTTCAAAGCAGAAGAGACCGATGCACTGGTTGCGCTGAAAATGATCTTGCGATACAATAAGCGTACGTTTCTATCAGAACCAACGTACGCACTGAGGCGATCATGATAAGTCCCACCGAACTCCGGAAAAACATTTACAAAATCCTGGATCAGGTGCTCGAAACCGGGCAGCCGGTCGAGATCAAACGACGGGGAAGCGTGCTTCGCATTGTTCCGGCGGAGCCGGTGGACAGATTTCAACGACTGGCGTCCCGCCCAGAGATCATCAAAGGCGATCCGGAAGAGCTGGTGCATCTCGAATGGGAGGTCGATCTTGATCTACCTTGACACCCATGTCGTGATCTGGCTTTACGCGGGCCTGGAGGAGAAGTTTAGCCAACAAGCCCGGGCCCTCATCAACCAACACGACCTCCTCATCTCCCCCATCGTGCGCCTGGAGGTGCAATATCTGTATGAAGTCGGCCGCATCACCGTCGATGCTCGGGCCATCATCGATGATTTGGAGGAGCGCATTGGGTTGCAGATCTGTGATGCGCCCTTTGATCAGGTTGTCTCTCGCTCCATGGCCCTCTCATGGACGCGCGACCCTTTCGACCGGTTGATTGTGGCCCAGGCGCAGGTGGGGTGGGAACCGCTTCTGACCAAAGACGAAACCATCCGAAGCCACTTTCCCAACGCCATCTGGCCATAGGGATGTCTCTCCCGGTCTACGGGTCTACCGGTTTCCCGGTTTACCGTGATTTTCAGCGCCCAAGGCAGGGTGCGTCCCAACTTTTTGGCAAGACCTCCGGGAGGTGGCGTCAAACGCTTCATTTTGACCCAAACCCTGTTGCCACCTCCCGGAGGTCGTCTACGGCGCCAATTTTCTGGGACGCACCCCCCAAGGCATCGGCGAGCGCTCTCCGACCCAACCCGTGTTATAATACTCCCATGCACTCTTCTTCCAACCCCGCCATCCTCGCCGACCGCTTCAAAACCCTCTACTACGACCCCGACCAGGACGCGGTCATCCTTCTCAACCGCGCCAAATACCCCCACGAAACCGAATATGTGGCCTGCCGCACGGTGGAAGACGTGGCCCGGGCCATCGAAGACATGATCGTCCAGGGCGGGCCGCCTCTGGCCTACGCCGCGGGCCTGGGCATGGCCCTGGCCCAGCCCGATTCATCGGGCTTTCGAGCCGCTTTCAAGCGGCTTATCGCCACCCGCCCCACCGCAGACGACCTCCACCACATCCTGCCCGAGGCCCTGAAGCGGGCCCTGGCCGCCCTCGACGCAGGCCGCGATCCCAAACAAGCCGTGCTTGACTATGTCAACCGCGAGATCGAACGGGGTAATCGGGTGAGCCAACGATGCGGGGAACACGCGGCGGAATTATTGGAGGACGGTGACCGCGTGCTCACCCACTGCATCGCCGGCGCCGCCCTCTGCTGGATGCTGTGGATTGCGAAGCAGCAGGGCAAAACCATCCACCTCATCGCCACCGAGACTCGCCCCTATCTGCAAGGCGCCCGCCTCACCGCCCAATGCGCCAAAGAACTGGGCGTCGAGGTCACCGTCATCACCGACGGCATGCCCGCCCACCTCATGAGCCAGGGCATGATCGACACATTCATCTGCGCCGCCGACCGCATCACCCTGGACGGCCACATCACCAACAAAGTGGGCACCTTCCAGATCGCCATCGCCGCCCACTACCACGGCATCCCCTTCTACGTCCTGGGCTACGACGGCCCCGACCCCCACACCGAGAGCGCGGACGGCATTGAGATCGAATGGCGGGATGGGGGGGAAGTGCTCCACTGCGCGGGCCAGCGCACCGCGGTCGAGGGAGCAAAAGCCCTCTACCCCGCTTTCGACATCACCCCGCCTCACCTCATCACCGCCATCGTCACCGATCGCGGCGTCTACCCGCCCACCCTCATCCGCCGCTACTGGTCTCAAGATCAACGATGAAGAAGCTTGCCAGCCAGATTGGCGCGGGAAGCCAGATCCGTAATGCGTAATTCGTGATGCGTAAGGTGCTCACGTTTCACGTTTTCACGCATCACGCCCGTTGCAGATTCGTCCAACGTGGACCTAACGATCCTCAATCCTGATACGAGAACGCAGATTCACATCAGATACAACGCTGATCCCCGCAGGTAATCTTTAGTCTTCAATCATTTTCCCTTTGCGCCCTTTGCGTCTTTGCGTGAGACCAATCCTCAAAACAGGAGACTTTCCCATGGCCCGAAAACCCCAATCCCGCGGCAAATGCGCCTATTGTGGCAAAGAATACAGCAAAGCGGGCATGACCCGCCATCTCAAAACCTGCGCCGCCCGGCAGAAAGCCATCGCCAAAGCCAACAAGCGCCGCGGTCGCGATATCACCATCTACCATTTGCAGGTGCTGGACGCCACCCCGCCCTACACCCCCTTCCATCAAATGTGGTCGCCCAACTTCTGGCTGCACCTGGAAATGAAAGGCAACGCCACCCTGTACGATCTGGACCAATATCTGCGGGCCATCTGGCTGGAGTGTTGCGGGCATCTCAGCGGCTTCGAAATCGGCCCCGTCTTCTACACCCAAATCTTCGACGACGGCATGGGCTGGCGTGAAGAGCGCAGCATGAACGTGCGCGTCGACAAACTCTTCCGGCCGGGCATGACCATCCCCTACCAGTACGACTTCGGCACGACTTCCGAAGTGATCATCAAAGTCCTGGGCGAGCGACGGGGCAAGCCCATCACCTCCCATCCCATCGAGCTGATGGCCCGCAACAACATGCCCCAGGTGGCCTGCCAGGTCTGCGGCGAACCCGCCACCGAGCTCTGTTCGGAGTGCCTGTGGGGCTATGAAGAGCCCTATCTCTTCTGCGAAAAGCACGCGGAAGAGCATGAACATGACGATATGCTGATGCCAATCCTCAACTCGCCCCGCACGGGCCTGTGCGCCTACCTCGGCCCTGACGAACCGCCATATTGATCCATGCCCGACCCCCAGTCTCGTTCACTCCCCCTCGGCCGCCTGGCCGCGGCCCTGCGCCTGCCCTGCGCCCACCCAGAGATCGCCATCACCCACATCAGCGCCGACTCCCGAAAAATCGGGCCGGGCGGACTGTTCGTCGCTTATCGCGGCGTGCATGTGGACGGGCATCGCTTCATCCCCCAGGCCATCGCCGCGGGGGCCAGCGCTGTCGTGGGGGAGCAGGCGATGGCGGGGCTTCCCATCCCCTACCTGCGCGTGGGCGACGCCCGCCACGCGTTGGGGGTTTTATCCGCGGCCTGGGAGGGCTTTCCCAGTCGCAGGCTGGGCGTCATTGGTGTCACCGGCACCGACGGCAAAACCACCACCAGCAACCTCGTCCACAGCATCCTCACCGCGGCGGGGCTGCGCGCGGGCCTGCTCACCACCGTCAACGCCCGCATCGGCGACGACGCCTACGACACCGGGCTCCACACCACCACCCCCGACGCCCCCGCTCTCCAGGGCTACCTGCGCCGCATGGCCGACGCATCCAGCGATTGGGCTGTGCTGGAAACCACGTCGCACGGGCTCAGTCAATGGCGCGTGGCGGGCGTGGATTACGATATCGCCGTGGTCACCAACATCACCCACGAGCATCTCGATGAGCATGGGGATTACGAGGGGTACCTGCGGGCCAAGGGGCGCCTGCTGGAGATGCTCAACTGCGCGCCGCCCAAGCCCGGCATCCCCAAAGCCGCCATCCTCAACGCGGACGACCGTTCTTTTTCCAGACTGCGCGGCTACCCCGCGCCGCGGCTGCTGACCTACGGCGTGGATGCCGGGGATGTGCGGGCGGAGAACATCCGCCATCGCCCGTCCGGGCTCAGCTTCGACGCGGTGTGGGAGGGTGGACGTTTGGCCATCGAAACGCCGCTCATGGGCCGATTCAACGTCTACAACAGCCTGGCCGCCATCGCCGCGGCCCTGGCCATCGGCCTGGATGAGAAAGCCATCCGCCAGGGCCTGGCCCAGGCCCCCGCCATCCCCGGCCGCATGGAGCGCATCGACCGCGGACAGGACTTCATCGCCATTGTCGATTTCGCGCATACGCCCTTCGCCCTGGCCGCGGCCCTGGACACCGCGCGGGCGATGACCGATGGCCGGGTGATTGTGGTCTTCGGCTCCGCCGGCTTGCGGGATGTGGCCAAACGTCGCATGATGGGCGAGGTCGCAGGCCGCCTGGCCGACCTGGCCATCATCACCGCCGAGGACCCCCGCACCGAAGACCTGGCCGCGATCATGGCGACCAGCGCCCGCGCCTGCGAGGCTGCAGGGGGCGTCGCCATCCAGGTCCCCGACCGCTATCGAGCCATCCAGCGGGCGCTGGCGGAAGCCCGACCCGGCGACGTGCTCATTATCTGCGGCAAGGGCCACGAGCAATCCATGTGCTTTGGCGAGATCGAATATCCCTGGGATGATCGCGTCGCCCTGAGCCACGCGCTGGAGGTGTATCTGGGCCTGCGGGATGACGGACCGCCATTCATCCTGCCCACCTACGGAGACGATTGAAAGTGACTGCTAAGTGAGCGTCAAAAAATAACTTCCCTTTTTCGCCGCAACACTGGCCGAGTGAACTCGGGCTCTTTAGGCGCAAGCCCCCTCCTTTGCTTCCTCCCCCGCTTCGAGACGGGCGGGGGAGGAAATAAGGAAGGAGGATTCGATGGCGCCGGAGGTCGCCCTTCGGTGACCCTTTTGTGTGTCGTCGTTTTGGACGGCGGAGGCCGTCCACTGGCCGCAGGCCTGAAGCGCCCGACTTGAGTCGGTGAGCACAAAAACGGGAACTAATTTCTGGACGCGTACTAAGGCAGCCTGATTCGATCTCGAAAATGCCTTGCCACGAAGACTCGGCCCCCTCCGACTCCCCCCGAGCTACGCTCAGGGAGAGGGGGCGAAGACAAAGCAGGTTTGCAAGTCGCAAGTGGCAAGCGCCTCTGGCGGCGAAGTTTTTCACCTGCTACTTGCCGCCTGCCACCTGCCACCTGCCACTTGTCCCCTTCGCTCCTTCGTGGTTTTTGACCTTGCTGCGTCAGTTACGATTGAAAAAGATTTGAGAGCCCAGAAGGGCGATAGAATCATCGGAGAAAGTTCATAAATGGGGCATTTGAGGGAAGATTGTTAAATTGAAGGCATCTTACAAAGAAAAATTTTCCAAATTTGGGATTTTGTGGCAAAAATGCAATTGTTGGCTGATGATATATCCGGATAATCGGATATGTGTCACCTTCCTTGCGATCATCTCCTTTCCCGCCCCACTTTGAACTCATCTTGTCCATCAGGGACACGGAGGTTGCACCATGGCAAATGTCGTTCTCATTGGCGCCGGCTTTGCCGGGCAGACCGCGGCGCTCTATCTGGGTGACGCTCTGGGCAAAAAGCACAACATCACGGTCATCAACAGGTATGATGTCTTCGGATACACGCCATCCTGGGTGTGGGTGGGCGTGGGGCAGATGGAGCCCGAGAAGACCACCTTCAAGCTCAAGCCGGTTTACGACAAATTCCATATCAATTTCGTGCAGGGAACCGCGAAATCCATCTATGTGGATGACCAATACGTATTGGTGGACAAGGCTGATGGCAGCGGCGAGACGAAAGTCCCTTACGACTATCTGCTCATCGCCACCGGCGCCAAGTTGAACTTTGCAGGCACGCCCGGTCTGGGCCCGCACAACGGTTACACCACCTCGATTTGCTCTCTGCCCCACGCCATCGACGCTCGCGACAGGCTTTTCCAGCTCATGGAGCGCATGGAAAAGGGCGAGAAGGTAAAGATCGTCGTGGGGACCGGGCATCCCGGCGCCACCTGCCAGGGCGCGGCCTTTGAATATCTCACCAACATCCACAAGGTGCTGCTGAAGCGGGGGCTGCGCGACAAAGCGGAGTTGCTTTGGCTATCCAACGAGCCCGCGTTGGGCGATTTCGGCGTGCGGGGCTTGCGCGTGCGCAAGGGTGGACAGATTATTACCAGCGAGGATTTCATCCGCGCCATTTTCGAGCTGTACGACATCAAGTGGCAGGTGCAAACGGGCGTGCGCAAAGTGGAGCCTGGGAAAATCTATTGGGAGAATTACGAAGGCGTGGAGGGGGAAACCGAGTTCGATTTCGCCATGCTCATCCCTCAATTCCTGGGGCCCGGCTTTACCTATTTCGACAAGGACGGGAATGACATTACCGACCAGATGGCCAACAAAGGCGGCTTCGTCCTGGTGGACGCCATCTACGGACTGGACTGGGATACGCTGGCTGAAACGCCCGAGGCCTGGCCCGCGGTCTATCAGAACCGCAAGTACAAAAATATCTTCGCCGCGGGCATCGCCTTCGCCCCGCCCGGCTCCATCTCCCGGCCCTTTGTCAACCCCAACGGCCTTTCCATCACCGCGGCTCCGCCCCGCACAGGCATGATCTCGGGCATTATCGGGCGTATCGTCGCCCTGAACATCATCGACCTGGTCAAACGCGGTCGCATGACCCACTCCGAACGCATGACGGAGATGTTCGCGGCCTGTATTGCCTCCATGGGCGATTCCCTGTGGGATGGCAGCGCCGCTACGATCGTCATCTATCCCGTCGTACCCGACCCCCGCACCTATCCCAACGAGGAAGGCCGCGACCTCTTCGTCACCGACATGGAGATGGGCCTGGCGGGCGCATGGATGAAGCGCATGATCCACACGACATTCATGCACAAACTGCAAGGCCGCATCGGCTGGAAGTTCATCCCCGAATAAATAGGAGTTGACAAATCCTTCTGTTTACATATTCTTTATTGGCTCCAGGCAACCTACGACCACTCCCGAGGTGACTTATGACCACATTTCAGATCACCGACAAAGAAAAGAAGAAGATGCAGAACAAGATCGTGCAGGCGTGGCGGTTCATCGTCCTCAACCTGAAGATTCTGAAGGCGGTGGATCACAGCAAACGATCCTGAGATAGGATTCGGATCAGGATTAGGATTGAAGATCGCCAGGCCGACGTTGAGCGAGCCTGCAACGTGCGTGACACGTGATGCGTGAAACGTGAGGGCTTTACGAATCACGCATTACGCATTACGTGATCGGCTTCCCGCGCCGCCCTGGCCGCGAGATATGTTCATCGGCATCGGCGTCCGTCACCGGAAAACCCTGTCCGCGCGCGGATGGGATTTTGGCGTTTTGGGAAAGGATGCGGGACAATATCGGCATGAGCAAGAAATCTGTTGTCCTCATCATCCTCCTGCTTTCGACAGCGCTGTTGGCCAGCGGATGCCGTAACAAGGGCGTCATCCAGGGCCAACCCGCCGACCCCAACCACCTGCCCGATCTGGCGGGAACTTACGCGGTCAATGGTGTGGATCCCGCCGGAGAGAATTACGGCGGCACCCTGACCATCGAGCCGGGCGACGGGCCCAACGCCTACAAACTTCACTGGATCGTCACCGGCGCCATCCAGGAGGGGGAGGGGCGTATCGAAGGGAACCAGCTTGTTGGTCGGTGGTGGACGCTGGAGGGCATTACCGCGGCCAAAGGGGAATTGAAATACACCATCACCACTCTGGGCGAGCTGGATGGCGAGCGCACGGTGGAGGGTTTTGAGCAAACAGGCTGGGAAAAAGCCTTTCCCAATGATGAAAAATGGGGCAGCTTCAAATTGGGGCATTGATCAAAACGCAAGTAACTGCTAACACACTTAACTTCAGGCCGCAAGTAGCCACGAAGGCTCGAAGTTTTGCGAAGACACGAAGTAAAATTAAAGAAAAAGGCTTCGTGCCTTCGTCTTCGTCGTGTCTTCGTGGCAAAAAGTGATGGCGAGACCTTGGTAGTTACAAACGCAACAAAAAAGCCCCCGGCGTCGAACCGGGGGCTTGACTTTTTGCCGCGTCCTGCTTACTTCAACGTCATCAGGTATTTGACCAACTGATTGATCTGCTCGTCCGAGAGTTTCTCACCGTAGTCCGGGGGCATGGTGCCGGCAGGGAATCCCTCGGTCACATCGGCGTCAGGATTGATGATGGATTCGCGAATGAACTCCTCGCCTTTGCTGGCAATGCCTGCCAGGGAGGGGCCGACGACGGTCTTGCCGGGCTCGACGGAATGACAGGTGACGCAGCCAGCATTGCCTTCCAGGGTGGTCTGTTCGAACAGGGCCTTGCCCGCAGCCACGTCGGGGTCGGTGCTGCCGCTGGAAGAGGACTTGTCGCCGCCGCCGCAGGCCGCGACCAGGGCCACGGTCAGGACAAGAATCAAAACCAGGAATGCCATCTTCTTCATAAGATTTCCTCCAGATGTTAAGAAAAAGTGAGAGAGGGAGTAAATGCTGCCGTTGCAACGCCCTTTTATGAGGGACGCATAGCAAACGCATTATAATCCAGCAGGAAAGAGGAATCAACGCCCGGTCTGAAAGGGATGTAACAGGCGTTACACTTCATTTCAGCGTCATCAGGAAAGCGACCAGGTCATCCAGGTCCTGGGGCGAGAGGCCTTCGGAAATGTAGGCGGGCATCTTGTTGTCGAAGCCCGGCACGATGTAGGCGTCGGGATGGAGGATGGATTCGCGGATGTACTCCTCCGCCGCCATGCCCGGCACGCGCGTCGCCGCGCGGGTGGCGATGCCCGCCAGTGAGGGGCCGACCTTGACTTCATCCGGTTTGAGGGAGTGACACAAGCGGCAGCCCGTGCCTTCGCCGATGCTGCTGGCGAAGAAAATCTCCTTGCCCCGGGCCGGGTCCGCCCCCGCGATCACTGCATCCTTGATGATCAGCGGGAATATCTGCCGCCCCTGCAAGGAAATCTCGCCATCGAAAATCACCTGCGGGGGCGATTGCCCGGCCTGATCAGTCAGGGTGACGGTGAGATGGTGTTTGCCCGAGGTCGTAGGCAGATATTCATACGCATAAGCAATGCCTTCTTCGCCCTTGCGGGGATACACTTTGTCCACCACGGTCTCGCCGTCCAACGCGATCACGAGATGGGGATCCGCCGCGTTGGTGAAGTCCAGAGCATCGGCCTCCACCGTCTTCTGCTCGGGCGTCCAGATGGGCACGCCGCTCTGATGCTTCATCTGCACCTCGATGGCGGCGTCGCCATCCCCGAACGGGGTGTAGGGCGTCAGGCTCAGGCCCACGGTGATGGCCATGAACAGGGCCAGCAGCGCGAACGCGGGCAGGAGTTTACCCCAATTCGCCCCGCGCAAGGTAAATCGGTAGGAAGTCGCCTCGGTCTGGTGTTCGTCGGCGTGCAGCGTCTGGGTGAAGTCATTGGGTGGGACCCAATCCATGCTGATGGGCGCGCCTGCGAACCGCCGCTTGAGCTTGGGCTGCCGCTCCCGCTCCAGACGCAGCTCCTCCCACACATTGCCCTCCCGATTGGCGCAATCTTCGGGCGGGCAGCCGATGACCTGCACCTCGGACGCGCCCGCTTCCAGCGCCCGGGCGATGAGGTTGGGATGGGCCATGGCCGCGCAGGTGAGGGGAACGATCTCCACCCGCTGGTCATCCTCCTCCACAGCGCCGGGATGTTCGGAATCGAACATGAATTTCTTGGCCCCGTGGAAGAGATGGCGCTCGCAGGCGAATACGACCTTGACCGGTTTCTCGCTCGCTTGTGACGCCCGGGCCACGGTGTCCAGCCACAGGGCCTCCACCGGCTGGTCGCCCAGGGTGAGGGCGTCGGTGGGGCAACTGCCGATACAGACCCCGCAGGAGACGCACATCTTCGGGTTCACCACGGCCACATATTTGTGCGGCTTGCCGTCGGTGCGCTCCACCATGGTCAGGGCGTTGTAGGGACAATCCTTGGCGCACAGGGTGCAGCCAATGCACTTATCCTCGTGCACGACGATGGGCTCCAGCCTGGGCCGCACCAGATTCCCCAACAGCCAGGGGATGGCCGTGACCACGCCCAAAACCAGGAAATTCAGCGCCCAGAACAGGGTGGGGTTCATGTGCAGAGCCGTGGGCAGCGCCGCCAGATACCACAGATCGATGTTCATGCGGCCCGGAAGCTGCACCAAATTGTGCTTGGGCAGCATCCCCACCGGAATCAGAATGGCCGCAATCGCCGTGAACCCCAGCGACAGCCAGATCCAATAGCGCGGCGGCAGGATCTTGCCCCGCTGCAAGCGTTTGATGTGCAGCCACATGAAGAGGATGATGGACAGGGGCAGGCCGATATGGATGAAGAACAGGGTGACGAACAGCACCCAGCCCGAGGTTTCACTGATGGGCGTCAGGTGATTGAGGATGATGGCGTCGCCATTGGGAAGCCGTCCGATCAGGTCGACGAAAACCTGGTTCAACGCCTGCGCCCGGATATCCGCCACCATCCAGTAGCCTGTCACTCCGGTGAACCAGATGGCGACGGCCATGACCACGCCCGTGACCCAGGCCAGCCAGCGGGGCCCGCGAAAGCGGTCCATAAAGAACATGCGCCAGGCGTGAAGCAGGGCCATGATGATGGCCAGGTCCGAGGCGTAGCGGTGCGCCGCCCGGATGACGCGCCCCACCAGACTGCGCTCCACATTGGAGACGGCCAGATAGGAGACGTCGAATCCGAACTGGTAGAACATGAGCAGGTACACGCCCGTGATGGAGATGAAGATCAACAACCACACGGTGATGGTGCCTGTGTGATACAGAGGATTCAGATGCGGATTTTTGGCGATGCGGTTGACCGGTTTCTCCAGCGCCAGAGAGAAGCGCTCCAGCAGATTCAAAAAGCTCCTGACCCAATTCCCCTCCCGTTTGGGCCAATCCACCGAACGGTGAAAGGCCGACCAACGTCCCGAAAATCGGGGCGATGGCTCGTTTTCAGCGTCTTGCGTTTTTGCTTCCACGTCGAGGTCGGACATGATGTGCGCCCCCTATGAACGGTTTTCGCCCCGGCGTCGTTGTGGGAAACGAGCCGGGGCGGTGGAAACCTGTGAGAGGATGATGGCGGTTAGCCGCCGAAGATATTGGTGATGGGCGGCGAGGTGAACTGCGCCGTGGAGATCTGATAAACAAGCTGCGGGCCGTAGGCAATGACCAGCAGGATGACGACGCCCACCAGCCAGGGAACCCAGCGATCCAGCCAGCGGGGCGTGGTCTGCGGGTCCAGCAACGATTCGGCCACCGGCGGTTCCGGCTCCTCGCTGAGCTTCTTCTTGGTGACCAGCGAGCCGATCATCACCGCCACGAACAGATAGACGGAGATGAGCAGGATGAAGCCGCCGATGCCCACGCGCAACAGGTGGCCTGCCCATTCTTCGGGAATGTAGGGAGCCGCGCCCAGAGGCGTGCGCCGTGGCGCGCCCAGCAGGCCCACCACGTGCATGGCATTGGAGAAGATGGTCATGCCGATGAACCACAGCCACACCTGGATCACGGCGCACTTCTTGCACCAAAGCGGTTTCTTGGTGAGATAGGGAACCAGCCAGTAGAGGATGCCCATGAACGTCAGGGTGACGCCGGTGGCGACGGTGAGATGGAAGTGGCCGGGAACCCAGGCGGTGTTGTGCACCACCAGGTTGATGTTGTAAGAGGCGTTGATCAACCCGCCGATGCCGCCGAAGAAGAAGAGGATGCCCGCCAGCAACTGCGCCAGGACGCTGGGATCATTCCAGGGCAGTTTCGTAATCCAGCCCAGCAGCCCCTTGCCCCCGCGATTGCGGCCCGCGTTTTCCAGCGACGCCACCACAGTGAAGGCCGTAAGCATGGAAGGGAAGAAGACGGAGTAGGTGAGCAGGGAGTGGACCATCTTCCAGCCTTCTGGCACGCCGGGATCCACATATTGATGGTGGAAGCCCACAGGCACGGAGAGCAGCAGGAAGAGCCAGAAGGAAAAACGGGCCAGCGAATCGCTGAAGAGCTTGCCCCCGGCCTGGCGGGGCAGGAACGCATACCAGGACATGTAGGCGGGCAGGAGCCAGAAGTAGACCAGGGGATGGCCCGTCCACCAGAAGTAGGTGCGGTCGAGCTGCGGGTCCAGCCCGGCGCGCAGCCCCAGGGACCAGGGGATCAGGTCTACCAGCAGCTCCGCGGCCGCGCCCAGGGTGGCCACCTGCCACATAACCATGGTGATCAGCGACATGAAGGAAATGAGCGGGGTGCGGACGCCGGGATTTTCCTTGCGCCATTGATAATACGTGAGGTAAAACCCGTAGCCCTCGATCCAGCTCCCCACCACCACCAGGGTAACGCCGATATAGAAGGCGGGATGCGCCTTCATGGGGGGATAGAAGGTGTAGAGCACGCTGGCCTGGTTCAGCAGGATGGGCACAGCCGCGATCAGCAACCCCACCACCATCATCCAGAAACCGAGGGCGTTGAGTTTGGGATAGCGCAGGGGGCGCTTGAGGCCGTAGATGATGGTGAAGGTGAGGAAGCCAGTAATGAAGAATGTGGTCCAGATGAGGGCGTTGAGCACGCCATGCAGCGTCAGCCCTTCATAATAGGAATGGAAGATGGGATTCAGGAACTTGTCATAGAAGTTCCAGCCCGCATGTTCCATGGCCTGGAAGGGCCCAAACAGGCTGCCAATCGAAAGCGCCGCAATGGCAAAGATGAAATGCCAGCCAATGAAGCGTTTCTCCTTGGCTGTCAGTTGATAGGTGTTCGCAGTCATAAATCTCTCCTCGAAAAGTGCAAACCAATGGATGTGCAAACCAACGGACGATTACGGAACGACGATGACCTTGCCGTACATGGTGGCGTGGGCGATGCCGCAGTATTCCGTGCAGATGAAATCATATTCGCCCGGCTCGTCGAACTTCACTGCCAGGCTGGAGACCTGGCCCGGAACGATCTGCATGTTCACGTTGGTGTTTTGCAGCTTGAAGCCGTGTTGAACGTCCCGGCTGGTGACATAGAATTTGACAATCGAACCGGCGGGAACCGTGATCTCGCGCGGATTGAAAGACCAGGTTTGGGCGACGATGTAAGCTTCGTAGCGTTTGGGGGCCACCTCTTTCAGGCCCGGTTCCGCGAAGGTGCCGCTGGCCTGCAAGTCGGTGGGATTCACTCGGGCCACTGGATCGGGCACGCGCACGCCAAAGGAGAGGCCCGCCACGGTGATGGCGCCAAAGAAGACGGCAAGCATCAGAATGCTGACAATAATCCAGGTCTTCTCGTACGGATCAATGTGCATGGATTCGTGTTTGTTAGCCATAGAACGTCACTCCTCGGGAAAGCATGATCAGGTAAACGGAGCCCCAGAGAATGATGATGAGCAGGAAGAAGATAGCCAGAATCACGGCCGCCCCCTTCGGGTGCTCGAACTGTTCATTCCCGCTGTCGGGCAATTTCTCGTTGGACATACTTGTGTACCTCCTCTGTGGAATGGAAAGGCGTTATAAGACCTCGATGAGTCGATCGATGGTGATATCGGTGATCTGTCGTCTTTTGTAGAGGATAACTTTGTTTTCGTCTAAAATGACGAATAGAATCCTGTCTGGAATAAGATCGTTGTCATGGGCTGCAATCCGTTCCAGATCCGCCATCATCTCTTCAGCGTAGTGATAGTCGGCAATAAGCACATCCGGGTGAGCCTCCTCCATCATCCCTTTGGCTTCCGCCCAGCTTTCGGCGGAGCCGATGATCTCGACATCCGCGGGGCGATCCTCCAGAACGCGCACAAGGCCGTCGTGAAACATGCCGCGACTGACCAGAAGGACCCGAATGCTCATACTCCCATTATAAAAGGAAACAACGCCCCACGTCGTCACCCCGCCCGACACAATCCCCTACCCCCACGGATACAAATTTCCACCCAAATGGATTACGCCATTGGGCTATTGCCCGTCAATCCGTGCCGTTCGGCCCAGGCCGCGGCCTGGGCCCGGCTGCGCAACCCCAGCTTGTCCAGGATATGGCGCAAATGGGCCTTGACCGTGTGCGGGGAGATGGCCAGGGCCGCTCCGATCTCTTTGTTACTCATGCCACTGGCTACATAGCGCAGGATATCTCGCTCCCGATCGGTGAGGATATCCTCGGGCCGCTGCCGCTTGCCCTGGGAGAGGGCCACGAATTCATCCAGCAGTTTGGCCGACATGGCGGGCGAAATAACCGCCTCCCCGCGGCGGATGCGATGAATGGCGTCCACTAGTTCGTCGCTGGTGCTGCTCTTGAGCAGATAGCCGCGCACGCCCGCCTGCACCGCCCGAAACAGCGTCTCCCGATCCTCCGACACCGTCAGCAACAGGATGGTCAGGTCAGGGTAGCGCTCCTTCAGGCGACTGGCGGTCTCGATGCCATCCATGCCGGGCATGTTTACGTCCAGCACGACGACATCGGGCCGGTAATTATGGAAGGAGGCCAGCACCTCCTGGCCGCTACGCAGACTGGCCACGACTTCGATATCCTCCTCATCGTCCAGCAGCCGCGTCAGGCCTTCGCGAAAGAGATGATGGTCATCCGCCAGCAATACGCGAATCATCGCTTAGCGTCCCTCCTCCACAAGATTGGGCGTGGTTTCTCGCGAGACGTCAATCAACTCGTAGGAGGCTTCGGCCGGCACGGGCGCGGTGACGATAATGGCGGCGCCTCGGTCCGGGCCCGTCATCACCGAAAGCTGGCCCCCGATGCTTTCCGCCCGCTCCCGCATGGAAGTCAATCCAAAACCTGATGTGCGGTCGTCCGTCTGGCTGGATGTGGCGGGGAACCCAATGCCGTTATCCGAGACGCGCAGTTCCAGCCATCCTTCCGCCAGGGAAAGCTGCACATCCACGTGGTCGGCGCGAGCGTGTTTGCGCACGTTGGTCAGGGCTTCCTGGGCGATGCGCAAGAGCTGGAGGGAGACTTCGGCGGGGGCCATGAGCTCTTCGGGATGCGCGGTGAAGGTCACGTCGATGCCGGTCTGGAATGCGAAGTCTTCCACATAATTCTCCAGGTTCTCGGCCAGACGGGTGGGATCATCCCAGCGCAGGCGTAACCCCTCGATGGCTTCGCGTACGTCCATGTAGGCGGACCGCACCACCTGACGCATTTCGGGCAGCTCTCGCTCGACTTTCTCATATTGCCCTTTCTGCAAAAGGCGGTCCACGCGTTCGAGCTGAAAGCCCAGATAGCCCAACGTCTGGGCCAGACCATCGTGGAATTCCCGGGCCAGGCGATAGCGCTCGCGCAGCATGGCCGTTTGCTGCAATTCCTGGGAGAGCTGGGCGTTGCGCAGGGCCAGCGCAATCTGATGGGCGAAGGTCTGGAGCAGATCCGCATGTTGGGGATTGAGCCCCTGCGGGCGCTTTGTGCCCAGGAAAAGCGCGCCGAAGGCTTCGCCTTCGCTGAGCAACGGCAGGGCCGCGGCGCTGCGCAGATCATGCGACTGCCGGGCGGGCAGCGCCCGGATGATGATGGATTGGTCGGCGAAAGCCTGTTGTGCGAGTTGTTGGGCGAAGCCGAACCGCGCTGAAGAAAAATCGCCCAGACCCTGCTGGGAAAGACAAACCCACTGGTCCAACGCCTCGTCATAAAGGAAGATGGCCCCCGCCTGGGCCTTCCAGCCCATGATCGCGGTCTGGAGAGTTTGCGAGGCCAGTTCGGACAGGGATTTGTGGGTGCGAGAGGCGTCGTCCAGGGAGTGTAGGGCCTCCATCTGGCGCTCGCGGGATCGCAGACTATCGACGGCGAAGGCGATGACGCCGCCCAGGATGTTGAGCAGATGGGCCTGCTCTTCCTTGGGCCCGTCGGCCGACGGGAAATAGGCGGTGAGGATGCCGATGCGCTCCTGGTCGGTGTGGATGGGCAGACACATGAGGGACTGCACGCCATCCTGTCGGGCTGCGTCGGCCACGCCAACGAACAGGGGGCAATCGCCATCTACATGGGCGTGCAGCGTGCTGCAAGTGCGACACCGCTCTGCGGCCACGCCTTCCCCCAGATAATTGCGAAAGGCCTGGGCGTAATCGTCGCTCAAGCCCCAGGCCATGGCCAGATTCAAGGTCTGTTGGTCTTCATCGAAGGTGACCAGGGTGGCGGCCTTGGCGCCGACCAGTTCGGTGGGAGCCTGCACTGCGACCTTGTACACCTCATCTTCATTGGGAGCCGAGGCGATGTACTGGCCCAGACGATCCAGCGCCAGCAGTTTCTTGTGGCTGTCCTCCAATTCGGCGAAAGCCTTGCGCAACTCCTGTTCGGTCTCCGATTGTTTGGCCGCGTTGCGGGCGATGTACGTCAATCCCCACCATGCCACAATACTCCCGGTGACGGCGTAGACCAGCACCTCCAGCCACCAGCCCACCGGCGAGTTGCGGGGTCGGATCACCGTCTGCACGAAGAGCTGATGGAGCGCAGCCAGAGCCAGCACGATCATGGGCGCGTTCCATCGCAACAGCCGCAGTTGCTTGTGCAATGGCTGTTGGCGGAGATGCTGCCAGAGACTGGCGATCTTCCCTTGCATGTCCAAAACTTTACTAAAATCGCGCTTTTCTGTCAATTGCTGTTCCGAAAATAGCGTTGCGTTGGTTTGTAAAAGCAACTCGAAACCCGCGTTGGGCGAGTCTGCAACGGGCGTAAAACGTGAAAACGTGAAACGCCATGTCCTCACGCATCACGTTTCACTCGTCATGTCTTCGGCTCCCCGCGCGGCCCTGGCCGCGAGACGTTTTCATCGGTATGGGCGAGCGGCCGCGCGTGGCGCCTGCTATGAAAATAGATTTGGTGGACCGGTACACCAGTAGACCAGGAAGGCGGCCCGGTTTTTCTGGTTTACCGGTTTACGGGGCTACATAGCCCCCCCATTTTCACCGCCTCGGCGCGGACTTGTCCCCGGCATTTTCCCAAAAATCCCCACTCTGCGGTAGACTAACCCCATGCTTCCCACGTATTCTCCCAAACTTCCCGGCCTGAATATCAGTGTGGGCTCATTCCTGCCCCGCATTCTCCTCCCCAGCTCCGAAGAGCTGGAACTGGCCCCCATCGACATGGTGGAGCCGGGCGCGCTGGCCGTGTGCATCTACAACCCCGCTCCGGTCAATCCCTTTCCCTTGCCCCCGCCCGGTCTCGATTATCCCGCCCGCCTGGCCATGCTGGATGCGCGGGGGGTGGGAATCTACGTCATCAGCGGCCTGCCCCTGCCCAAGCTGGCGAGCTGGCGCGAGCTGGTGGGACTGGAGATTCCCTATCTGAGCGATGAAAAGGGCGCATTCGCGGTCGAGGTCGGCATTCCCATCAAACAGGTGGATGAGCGCAACTTCCGCACCCACGCCGCGTTCGTCCTGCACGAGGATCGGGTGCTGGCCATCCTGCTGGAGACGGACCTGGCGCACAATTTCGAGGGCTTGCTGGCCGCGCTGGATGTGGCCGAAGGCCGCGAGCCGGGGCGTTATGAGCTGCCCGACAAACCGACTTACTGAACCGCGTTGCCAGTTACGCCAAAGTTCGTTCACTTATAATACGGATGAAAGGCCACAGATAGGAATAAGTATCATTCCAGAGGATGTCGTTTTTTATCCGTGTTTTCCCCGCCAGGCGTATTGCGTTGGTTGATGCGTTATGTCTCTGCCTCGATTGATCGGTCTGCGCACCTACGTGCGCGATGTGGATGCGGCCAGGGCCTTCTGGCGGCGGCATTTTCGGATGGATTTCGCGACCAGGGACGGGATAGGATGGAGCCATGTGGGGGATGTGGCCTGGGAGCTTTGGCCCGGGGGGAGGTTCTGCGGGACGCGCGGGCCGCATCACGCCCTGCCCGTCTTCGCCATCGACGATTTCGGCCGCGCCCGCGGCTATCTGCTGGCCCATGACATTCCCATCGTCTTCGAGGAGATGATTCCGGGCCTGAATCTGGTCGTCTTTCTGGACCCGGACAGCAATCCCTTCGAACTGGCGCAGGAGACGGCCCCGGACGCCTGGGATATCGTCCAACGCAAGGCATTGCGCACAAAGCGCCGTCAGGATGCGCCTCAGGATGAGCCCATCGCTCTGCAAGGTCTGGCCGAACTGACCATCTACACCCACGACATCACCGCCAGCGTGCATTTCTACCGCGATCTGGTGGGCCTGCCCGTGGGCCTCTCCTACTTCGCGCATGTGCATCTGGCCGCGGAGAACGTCCCGGTGGTGCTGCGCACGACGCGGTGGCGGTGCAAATCGCCCCATCAGCTTCATGGCTCCGAACCTATCTTTGGCGGGATGGATTTGGAGGCGCTGGCGGGGCGTCTGCTGGCGGAGGGGGTCTCGCCGGAGCCTGAGGAGGATGGCGTCGTCGCGCGTGATCCCGCGGGCGTCCGGGTGCATTTTCGGGCGTGAAATTTTTACTCTGTGCAATTTGGCGCGAAATCCGTTCTTGGGGTATACTCTAGCCCGTTCGAGCAGGCTTCTACGCGCTTTCCTTTTTGGCAATTCCATGCGACGTCAGAATGCAACGACGCATCCTGATTGGGTGCATCTCACAATCAAGCTCATCATTCTCGTCGGTTTGACCCTGCTCTTGCCGCTCTTTTTGGGCGTGGTTTTCGATATCCTTGCTGATTCCGCTCCCCTGGGAACGTTGTTTGGCATGCTCTCAGGGATATTTCTGGCGACCATACTGATAATTCGCACTATCCAAACGCGCTATCTGACCCTTGCTCCGGTTTCTGAAGCCGAAAACGAAGAAAAAGGAGAATCGTCCTGATGAGCACATTGCTCAAGCCGAAAACCCTTGCCATCATCATTGGGACCATCGCTTTGGTGGTCATCGCCATTTTATTCTTCCGGGTGCCGCTGCCGACCATCCTGCTCCCCGGCGAAGCTATCCCCGGATGGAAGATCGGCAGCTTCCAGATCACGAACACCTTCGTCGCCACCATCATTGCGGATATCATCGTGTTGGCGTTGAGTTTTCTGGCTGTGCGGAAGATGCAGGAAGTGCCGGAAAGCAAACTCCAGAATATCTTCGAATGGGTGTATGAGATTTTCGAAGGCATGTTGATGGACATTGGGGGCAAGGAAAAAGCGAAGGCCTGGGTGGGCGTCTTCCTGACATTGTTGCTGTTCCTTCTTTTCGCCAACTGGATGGAGTTGGTGCCGGGCATCGACAGCATTGGGGTCATTGAACCTTTGGAAGTGGCTTACGCTGAGAAAGGCGTCACCGTGGGCTACAATATCAAGCATATCGGCCCGTTTATTACTTTGACTTCGGAGCAGGTCAAGTTGACGGATGAAGAACGGGCGTCGATTGTCGAGGAGGCGGAAAAGGCGGAAGCTGCGGGACACGAATATCATCCTGAAAATCCCAAGGGGTATGTGTTGACGCCGTATGTGCGCGCGGCCACCACGGATTTGAATCTGACCATCGGTCTGGCGCTGTTGGTCATTATCTGGAGTCAGATTGTCGGCTTCCGCCGTCTCGGATTCAAATATATCCGCCGTTTTGCCATGCCGCACATCACCGGCATGAAGCCTGTCGATATAATCGTGGGTCTGTTGGAGTTCATCTCGGAATTCGCCAAGATTATCAGCCTCAGCTTCCGGTTGTTTGGCAACATCTTCGCCGGACAGGTGCTGCTGTTCGTCATGGCGTTTTTGATTTCCTTCCTCCTGCCTTTGCCTTTCTTTGGCCTGGAGCTCTTCGTTGGCTTCATGCAGGCGTTCGTGTTCGCCCTCCTCACGTTCATCTATTTCGAGCAGGCCACCCATAGCTACGCGGGCGACGAGCATCACTAATCAAAGGTCAATGACTAAAGATTAAGAAAATCAGGAGTTTTTCTTGCTGAACAGATTAATCTTTGGTCTTCAATCTTTCGGCTCTTTTTATCATTGAAACCAAATCTCACCATACTCTTTTTTACGGAGGAAATCGTTCATCATGATTGAAATCCTTTCTCCTGGTCTCGCTATCGGTTTGGGCGCGATTGGCCCCGGTATCGGCATCGGTTTGCTGGTGATGGGCGCTCTGCAGGCCATGGGCCGCAACCCCGAGGTCGCCGGTGAAATCCGTACCAACATGATTCTCGGTATCGTCTTTGCCGAGTCCATCGCGATTTACGCCCTGGTCGTAGCTCTCCTGTTGCTGTTTGTGGGCGCGCCTGGTCTGCAATAAGACCGCGGATGAGCTATCGCTTTCGCCTTCACAGCACAAGGAGGTTGATGTATGGCGGCTTTAGGCCTGAATCTTAATTATCTGATATCGTATATCGTCAATTTCTTCCTGCTCTACTTCCTGCTGAAGAAGTTCGTCTTCCCGGCGGTCTCGCAGATGCTGGAAGACCGCAAGAAGCGGATTGCGGAAGGATTGGCGGCCGCGGATGTGGCCCGTCGCGAGGCGGAAGAGGAGCGCAAGAAGCTGATGGCGCAGCTCGAAGCGGAGCGGGCCGAGGCCCAGAAGCGCGTCGCCGCGGCGTCGGCGCAGGCCGAGAAGGTGCGGGAGGAGATCCTGGCCCAGGCCCGTCGCGAGGCCGAGGAGATCAAGACCCGCGCCATCGAGGAAGCCGAGGCCGAGAAGCAGCGCATCCTGGCCGAAGCGCACAAGCAGATCGCGGAGCTGGCGCTGCTGGCCGCGGAACGCGTCGTGCGGGAAGGGCTGGATGAAACCGTCCAGCACAAGATCATCGAAGACTTCCTGTCTCAAGTGAGCCTGAACTGATCATGGAACGAACGCCCGAAGCGTACACCCGAAGCATCCTGGCCATCGCCCTGGAACCCTGGCTGGATGGCCTGACCGCGGTCAAAACCGCGTATGAGACCGACGCCAAGCTTCGGGGCAAGCTGGATAATCCCACCATCGAGATCAAGGACAAGCTGGCGCTTCTGGAAGGCGTGCTGCCCGAAGGCTCACCCCCGGAGCTGCGCAAGTTCCTGGGCGTGCTGCTCACCCATAACGACTTCGGGCTCATCGATGAGATCGTCGAGGCGTTGAGTCGGACGTTGGTGGAGGAAGCCGCAGGCCCGCAGAAAGCGGTTATCACCACCGCGGTCGAACTCACCGACGAGGAACGCGAGAAGCTCGAAAAGCGCCTCATGGAACGCTTCGGCGCCAATATCGAGTTCACCTACCAGGTGGACCCGGAGATCCTGGGCGGCGTCATCGTTCAGGTCGGCGACAAGCTCATCGATGACAGCGTCCGCGGGCGGTTGCAAGCCCTGCGCCAGAAGCTCGGCGTGTCGTGATCGTGAATCGTAAAACGTGAACCGTGAGGATGCTCGCGTCATGTTTCACGTATCACGTTTCACGGCTGGCCCTGGCAAATGACTTTTTCGAGTGAGAAAGCTGGGGGCCAGCATCCCATTTCAATTGAGGAAAGAAACCTATGGCAGTCGGATTCGACGATTACACCCGACAGTTAAAAGAACAAATCCTGGAGTTCGAGGCTCCGCCCAGCGTGGTGGATGTGGGAACCGTGGTCGAGGTGGGCGATGGCATCGCCCGCATCCACGGTTTGCAGAACGCCATGGCCAGCGAAATTCTCGAATTCTCCACAGGCACCCTGGGCATCGCCCTGAACCTGGATGAGGATTCGGTGGGCGCCATCATCATGGGCGACTACTCCGGCATCCAGGAAGGGGATATCGTGCGCAGCACGGGGCGCATCGCATCCGTGCCTGTGGGCGACGCGCTCATCGGTCGCGTTGTCAACGCCCTGGGCCAGCCTATCGATGGCAAAGGCCCCATCGAGACCGATAAGTTCCGGCCGGTGGAGCGCATCGCGCCCGGCGTCGTCTATCGCAAGAGCGTGGACACCCCGGTGCAGACGGGCATCAAGGCCATCGACGCCATGATCCCCATCGGTCGCGGCCAGCGCGAGCTCATCATCGGCGACCGTCAGACCGGCAAGACCGCCATCGCCATCGACACCATCATCAACCAGAAGGGCCAGGACCTGATCTGCATCTATGTGGCCATCGGCCAGAAGCGGTCCAGCGTGGCCCAGGTGGTGGCGACGCTGGAGAAGTACGGGGCCATGGACCACACCATCATCGTGGCGGCCACCGCGTCCGAGCCCGCGGCCTTGCAATATCTCGCCCCCTATGCGGGCGCAGCCATGGGCGAGGAGTTCATGGAGCAGGGCAAGGACGCCCTCATCGTCTACGACGATCTGAGCAAGCACGCCTGGGCTTATCGCCAGGTCTCCCTGCTGCTGCGCCGCCCTCCTGGCCGCGAGGCTTACCCCGGCGACGTCTTCTACCTGCACAGCCGTCTGCTGGAACGCGCGGCCAAGCTGGCTCCGGAATATGGCGGCGGCTCCCTCACCGCCCTGCCCATCATCGAAACCCAGGCCGGCGACGTGTCCGCCTACATCCCCACCAACGTCATCTCCATCACCGACGGGCAGATCTACCTGGAGGCCGACCTCTTCTACGCGGGCATCCGCCCCGCCCTGAACGTGGGCCTCTCCGTCTCCCGCGTGGGCTCCGCAGCCCAAACCAAGGCCATGAAGCAGGTGGCGGGCAAGATGAAGCTGGAGCTGGCCCAGGGCCGCGAGCTGGCCGCATTCGCCCAGTTCGGCTCCGACCTGGACCCGGCCACCCAGCGCCAATTGGACCGCTTCCAGCGCCTGACCCAGCTCCTCAAGCAGCCTCAGTACCAGCCCCTTTCCCTGGCCCGAGAGGTCATGGTCATCTACGCGGGCACCCACGGCTACATCGACCACATCGACATCGAACGCATCCCCGAATGGGAGCAGCAGTTCTATCAGTTCATGGATGCGAACTATCCCGATGTGGGCAACGCCATCGAGCGGGAGAAGAAGCTCACGCCCGAGATCGAAGAAAGCCTGAAACACGCCATTGAGGAATTCAACAAGCAGTTTGTCTAAAGATTAAAGACTAAAGATTAAAAAGACGGCGAGTTTGAGCGCGGCAACTTAATCTTTAGTCATTAGTCTTTTTCCCTAAGGAGTCTCCATTGGCTACCACACGTGAGATCAAGCGACGCATCCGCAGCGTCAAAAATATCGCCCAGGTGACCAAGGCCATGGAGGCGGTGTCCGCCTCGAAGATGCGGCGCGCGCAGGAGCAGGTGCAGGCCACCCGGCCTTACGCCACCAAAGCCCAGGAGGTGCTGGCCTTTCTGGCCCGCATCCGCCCCGCCTACGCCTCCTCCCAGCCCCTGCTTCAGCAGCGGGAGGAGCGCAGCATCGGCATGTTGCTCATTACCGCGGACCGCGGCCTGGCGGGCGGCCTGAATCACAACATGATCATGCACGCCGCCCGGCAGATCACCGCCTGGCAGGATGAAGGCAAGTCGGTGGAGCTGGTGACCGTGGGCAAGAAGGGCCGCGACTGGATGCGCAAATATGGCCCGCCCATCCGCGCGGAGTTCGTGGGTATCGGCGACCGACCCGCCAGCCAACATCTCCAGGCCAAGTTTCGCAGCAAGGCCACGACCGAAGTCGGGCCTATCGCCCGCATCCTCATGGATGATTTCGCCGCGGAGCGGTATGACGCGGTCTATGTGGCCTACACCAAATTCATCAACACGGTGAAGCAGGAGCCGGTGGTGGAGAAAATCCTGCCCATCGTGCCCGATGAGACCGCGCCCGCCGACATGGCCATTGATTACATCTTCGAACCCGACGCCGAAACGGTGTTGAGCCAGATCTTGCAGAGCCTGCTGGAGATCGAAATCCTCCAGGCGCTTTTCGAGGCCATCGCCAGCGAGCATTCCGCCCGCATGGTAGCCATGCGCAACGCCACCGACGCCGCGGAGGAGCTCATCAGCGATCTCACGCTTACCTACAACAAAGCCCGACAGCATTCCATCACCATGGCCTTGCTCGATATCGCAGGCGCGGTGACGGCGTTGGAGAAATAATTTGGGCTAAATATAGCCATTCTCCCTGACATTGACCTGAAACGAAGTTTCATTCCCAAGCACAAAACACGTAATGCGTAAACCGTAAAACTTCGTTTCTGAATGGCGATTTGTTACGCATTACGCATTACGCATTACCGGAGGCACACTGGATGAGCAACAACGGTAAACAGCAATCCAAAGGACATATCATTCGGGTCGTGGGCCCGGTTGTGGACGTCGAATTCCCCGACGGCCAACTGCCCGATATCTTCGACGCCGTGATCATTCCCCTGGAAGAAGGCAACCAGCTCGTTTGCGAAGTGCAGCAGCTTTTGGGGAATGACCGCGTGCGCACGGTGGCTATGTCCACCACCGATGGCCTGCGTCGCGGCATGGAGGCCATCAACACGGGCGCGCCCATCACCGTGCCCGTAGGCCCCGCCACCCTGGGCCGCATCTTCGACGTAACCGGCCGGGTCATCGATGAGCAAGGTCCGGTGGAGACCGACACCTACTATCCCATCCATCGTCCCGCGCCCGCCTTCGAAGAACAATCCACCAAGACGGAGATGTTCGAGACGGGCCTCAAGGTCATCGACCTCATCGCCCCCTTCACCAAGGGCGGTAAGACCGGCGTGTTCGGCGGCGCAGGCGTGGGCAAGACGGTCATCATCCAGGAGCTCATCCGCAACGTGGCCGAGGAGCACAGCGGTTACTCCGTGTTCGCTGGCGTGGGCGAGCGATCGCGCGAGGGCAACGACCTGTGGCACGAGATGAAGGATTCGGGCGTGCTGCCTCAAACCGTCATGGTCTTCGGCCAGATGAACGAGCCGCCCGGCGCCCGCCTGCGCGTGGGCCTGACCGCGGTCACCATGGCCGAATACTTCCGCGATGAGGGCCGCGACGTCCTCCTCTTTATCGACAACATCTTCCGCTTCGTCCAGGCTGGCTCCGAGGTGTCCGCGTTGATGGGCCGCCTGCCCAGCGCCGTGGGCTATCAGCCCACCCTGGGCACCGACATGGGCGAATTGCAGGAGCGCATCACCTCCACCAAGCGGGGCTCCATCACCTCCATGCAGGCCATCTACGTCCCCGCCGACGACTACACCGACCCCGCGCCCGCCACCACCTTCGCCCACCTGGACGCCACCATCTCCCTGGAGCGCTCTCTGGCCGAGCAGGCCCTCTTCCCCGCGGTGGATCCCCTGGCCTCCACCAGCCGCATCCTCGACCCCAACGTCGTGGGCGAGGAGCACTACAATGTGGCTCGCGGCGTGCAGAAGACTTTGCAGCGCTACAAGGACTTGCAGGACATCATCGCCATCCTCGGCGTCGAGGAATTGAGCGAGGAAGACCGCCTCACCGTGGCCCGGGCCCGCAAGATCCAGCGCTTCCTCACCCAGCCCATGTTCGTGGCCGAGCAGTTCACCGGCACGCCGGGCCGCTATGTGAAGATCGAAGACACCGTGCGCGGCTTCAAGGAAATCCTGGAAGGCAAGCACGATGATCTGCCCGAGGCCGCCTTCTACATGGTCGGCACCATCGAAGAAGCGGTCGAGAAAGCGAAGAAATTGCGCGCCGCGGGTTGACGCCAGCCGCCTGATCCCTCGCCGCTTCATGGTCATTCAAACTTCTCAAGATGAATGATTAAAGATTGAGCATCTCACCCTGGCATAGCGGATGCGTTCCTTTAATCTTCGATCTTTAATCCTTTAATTTCGACCCATGGCAAAAACCCACTTCTCCCTCATCGCCCAGGACCGCATCGTCTACGAAGATGATGTGGACATGGTCATCCTGCCCGGCTCGTCTGGCGTCTTTGCGGCGCTGTCCAAGCACGCGCCCCTGATGGCGACGTTGCAGCCGGGCGAAATTCTCGTGCGCAAGGAAGGCGAGGAAGACCGCTATTTCGCGGTGGGCGGCGGCTTCGCCGAAGTGCGTCCCGACGAAGTCATCGTCCTGGCCCGCTCGGCGGAATCCGCCGAGGAAATCGACATCCAGCGGGCGGAAGAAGCCATGCGCCGGGCCCAGGAATATCTGGCCAGCCCCGAAAAGGATCGGGACCTGGAACGCCGTCTGGCCATGGAAGCCGCGTTGCGCCGCTCCCTGGCCCGCATGAAGGTGGCCCGCAAGCGAGCGGATGTACGCGCTCGCGGGGTCGAACGCGGTCCGCTCCCTCCCCAACGGGAAGAAGAGCGGGAATAGACAACCTTCCCCAAACGGCTCATCCTTCTGAATTTCATCCCATCCGCCGGGCGTTTCCTCTAACGTCCGGCTTTTTCATGGGAATGGGGATTGTTGATCCTTCCCGTTCTGCACTATAATCCGTTCGTAAATAACGTTGCGTTCGTCTGCAAGAACAATTCGAAGTCCATTTGGGCGAGTCGGCAACGGACGTAATGCGTAATTCGTGACGACCTTACGCATCACGCATTACGCATTACGTGACCGGCTTCCCACGCCAGATCGGCTGGCATATTTCATCTTTCATTCGAGGCTTTATTGTATGTTCGAAAAACAAATCGGCATTGATCTAGGCACAGTCAACGTCCTGGTCTACGTGGTGGGCAAGGGCGTGATGTTGCAGGAACCCAGCGTGGTCGCCATCTCCACGCGGGACAATAAGATCGTGGCGGTGGGCAGCGACGCCGCCGATATGATCGGTCGCGTGCCAGAAAGCATTCGCGTCTTCCGGCCCGTGCGCGATGGCGTCATCGCCGACTATTTCGTCACCACGGCCATGCTGCGTCACTTCATCCGCAAAGTCGTGGGCCGCAACCCCCTTTTCCGCCCTCAGGTGATGATGAGCTCTCCCAAGGGCATCACCAGCGTGGAACGCCGCGCGGTGTACGACGCGGCCATCAGCGCCGGAGCCAAGGAAGCCTACCTTATCCCCGAGCCCCTGGCCGCAGCGTATGGCGTGGGCCTGCCCATCCACACCCCCACCGGGAACATGGTGGTGGATATCGGCGGCGGCACCACCGAAGCCGCGGTCGTCTCCATGAATGATATCGTCGTGTGGAGCAGCATCCGCGTGGGCGGCAACCGCATCGACCAGGCCATCATCAACTACATTCGCAAGAAATACAACCTGATCATCGGCGACCAGACCGCCGAGCAGTTGAAGATACAGATCGGCTCCGCCCTGCCTCTGGAAGATGAACTCACCCTGGAAGTGCGCGGGCGCAATCAGGTCTCCGGCCTGCCCAAGACCATCACCGTCACCTCGGAGGAGGTCATGGAGGCCATGACCGAGCCCCTGCGCCAGATCGTGAACACGGTCAAGCAGACGTTGGAGAAAACCCCGCCCGAACTGGCTTCTGATATCATCGACCGGGGCATCGTGCTCACCGGCGGCACGGCTCAACTCCACAATATCGACAATCTTCTCACTCGCGAAACGGGCGTGCCCTGCTATGTGGGCGACAATCCCGTGGCGGCCGTCGTCATTGGCGCAGGCAAAGCCATCGAAAACCTGGATATCATGCGCCGTTTCCTGCCGGAAGTCTAGCGCGTTCGAAGACCATGTGCGCGCAGGTTTCGCCTTCAGATCGATGACCAGATGACCTGTTTCACCCATGCTGGCGACGGCGGCCCCTCACGAAACGATGGATTTTTCTGACAACAACGCACTTTGTCTCCAAATTGGAATGCACTCCACCCGTGCGGGTGCGTTTCAATTTGGGGGCAAAAAATCATCGTCGATTCGTCGCCAAGCACTGGCCGAGTAAACTCGAGCTTTTTGGGCGCTTCGCGCCAGTGGTCGACCTTCGTCGACCTGTTGCATACGGTGAAAATGGACGGCCTCCGCCGTCCACTGGCCGCAGGCCTGAAGCGCCCGACTTGAGTCGGCTAGTGCGCCCCATTTTTGAAACGCACCCCACCCGTGCCGCCTGCTTGGTTGTGGCGCGGCCTTTGTGCTAAAATGCGCATGTCATCATCCCCTGCAATATCCTGACATCATGCACACGCCATTCATTTTGCTCGTTGGCAAATCGGGCCTGGTTCATGGCCGGTGGGGTTCGGCGGCGAAGGGCGCGATGGGGGGCTTCCCCCAAAACGCCTGATCTCCTCCGAACCTGTTGACTCGCGCGAAGCGCGATCGTTCCGCCGTCATACCTTGTCCCGATCTTCGTCCAAGGAGCTTTTCTTATGCCCAAAAACACTCCCCGTTACCTCGTTTGCGTCGCCTGGCCCTACGCCAGCGGCGATCGGCATCTCGGCCACGTGGCCGGAGCCTATCTCCCTCCCGACATCTTCGCCCGCTACCAGCGTCTGCGCGGCCACGACGTCCTCATGGTCTCCGGCTCCGACACCCACGGCACGCCGGTGATGCTGCGCGCCCAGGAGGAGGGTGTCACGCCGCAGGAGATCGTGGCCCGCTACCACGGGCGGTTTGTGGAATCCTTCCGGCAGTTAGGATTGAGCTTCGACCTCTTCACCCACACCGACACCCAAAACCATTGGGACACGACCCACGAACTCTTCCTCAACCATCTCAACAACGGCTATATCTACAAAGACAAACAGCTCCAGCCCTACTGCCTTATCGATCAGCAATTCCTGGCCGACCGCTATATCGAGGGGACATGTCCCATCTGCGGCTATCCCCACGCCCGCGGCGATCAGTGCGATAACTGCGGCAACACGCTGGATCCCATCGAACTGATCCACCCCCACTGCAAGATCTGCGGCCAGAGCGAGATCGAATTTCGCGAGACCGAGCACTTCTTCTTCGATTTGGGCAAAGCCAGTCCTGCGTTGGCCGCATGGCTGAACGAAGACAAGGAGCACTGGCGGCCCCACGTCATCAACTACGCCCGCCAGCAGGCCGAAAGCGGCGAGCTGCGGGGGCGGGCCGTCACCCGCGATATCGATTGGGGCGTTAACGTGCCCGTGCCGGGCTATGAGGATAAGGTCATCTATGTCTGGTACGATGCGGTCATCGGCTATCTCAGCGCCACCCGCGAAGCCGTCGCCCTGGATGGCGACCCCGAGGCGTGGAAGGACTGGTGGTTCGATGAGCATGTTCGGTCGTATTACTTTATCGGCAAGGACAATATCCCCTTCCACGCCATCTTCTGGCCCGCCATGCTCATTGCAGATGGCCGCGGCATGAATTTGCCGTATGACGTCCCTGCCAACGCCTACCTCAACATCGAGGACAAGAAGATCAGCACCAGCCGACGCTGGACGATTGATCTGCCCGACTTCCTCTCCCGCTACGATCCCGATCCCTTGCGCTACGCCCTGACCATCAACGCGCCCGAAACCCGGGACGTGAACTTCACCTGGGAGGAGTTCGTCCGCCGAAATAACGACGAGCTGGTCGCCACCTGGGGCAATCTGGTCAACCGCACATTGGGCTTTGCCTACAAGCGCTTCGACAAACAGGTTCCCCAGCCGGGTGAATTCGACGACCTGGACCGGGCGCTGCTCAAACAGTCGGAAGAAGCTTTCGCGCGGGTGGGGGCGGAGATCGACGCCGTGCGGCTGAAGATTGCGTTGAGCAAGGCTATGGAGCTGGCCCACGCCGCCAATCGCTATCTCAACGAGAAGGCTCCCTGGACTCAGATCAAGACCGATCCCCAGGCCGCGGCCACGACCATTTACGTCACCCTCCAGGTCATCGACCGGCTCAAGATCATCCTGCATCCCTTCCTGCCCTTCACCACCCAGCAGCTTCATCGCTTCATGGGCTACGAGGATGATCTCTTCGGCGAACTCGTCATCGAGGAGGTGGAGGACGCCCGCGGCGTGCACAAGGTCCTGCGCTACGACGGCTCGGGCGTGAAAGCCCGCTGGGAGCCTGCGACTCTGCCCCCCGGCCAGTCTCTCCAAAAGCCCCAAGTCCTCTATAAAAAACTCGACGAGTCAGTTGTCGAAGAAGAGCGAGCCCGGCTGATGGCCCGTCTCGCTCTGAGCGAGTAACTTCTCCCCAGCCCCAACGCTGGCCATCCATCCTGGTTGTCCAGCGTTTTTCTTTGTGAATCATAAATGGATGCGATAAAAACTGCCGTTGATCCGAAGTTTTTGCTATAAATTGTAACTGCTAACGCACCCCGGTTAGTAACTGCTAAGGTATCGCCACCACTTTTTGCCACGAAGACACGAAGAAAAGCCAAGGCACGACGTATTTTCCTTGATTTTTCCTTCGTGTCTTCGAAAAACTTCGAGCCTTCGTGGCTTTTGGCG
>Ga0256832_1000146_pt1 | contig 42238 bp, 61 predicted proteins | sample 134614metaG_FD_190534 | JGI IMG/M metagenome (GOLD analysis project Ga0256832, IMG submission 190534) | Hydrothermal vent microbial communities from Lau Basin, Pacific Ocean - 134-614 | ecosystem: Environmental > Aquatic > Marine > Hydrothermal vents | place: Pacific Ocean: Lau Basin | collected...
GCCTATGCCTGAATTTGATCTTGTGCGGAAGCCTACAACTACTCTTGAATCGGAGATAGAAAATGGCGCATGAAATTGAGGAAAAACTCTACGCAGTGCGTAATCCTTATGAACTTCAACCTTGGTTCTTTCGCCATATGGAGGCTATGACTGCAGAGAATCTCCATTCCAAAGGTGATATTGCTATGGAGTTGGCATGGAGAGATAAGCAGATTCACAACTTGAATAAGATTGTAAATGGACTGCTTACTTCGCTGGATGTGCAGCAGGCAAAGATTGACAGCCTCATGTTGGAGTACTGTCCAGATGAAATGATCGAGGAGCAGCTTAGGGAGTGGAAGATGAGTCAATGCGGCACTTGTAGAAAAGAGAAGACGGAGAAACTAGATGTATAAAGTTCTGGACTTTATCCCTTATCCTCCTTTCCTTTGGGAGAAGCCAAAGAGAAAAAACCTCAAACGTAAGCGCCCACGCCTGCGAACTAACCCTTACCGCAGATTCTTAATTCCAATCCGCCCAAGAAAAGATAGGGAGAGATAAAACATGCCCAACGCTAAAACCTCCTCAACTCAAGGCAAGCCTCGAATCCTTGCTCTCGGCAACGCTGGGAGTGGGAAGACCACTCAAATTCTAACCCTCCCAGGGAAGAAGTTCATGTACCTATTCGACCCTAACGCTATCCTCTCCCTCCAGGGCTACGATGTGGAGTATGAGGAGTTCCTCCCTGATAAGCTCTCCCTCAAACTCACTTCCCTCTCAAAGGAAACTCAGAAGAAAATCCGCAATCCTAACAAGAACAAAGGCGCTGAGCTCTACAACGCCTGGGAGGCAGATTTTGAGGAGAAGGTCTCGAGTGGCTTCTTCGACCAATTCGACGTGATAGGGATTGACTCAGGGACAACTCTCCTCGACCTAATCATGGATGGCGTACTCGCCCTCAATGGTAGAGGGGGACAGTGGCCTCAACAGGATGACTACGGCCCTCAAATGCTGGCCTTCCAAAATATAATGCGAACTCTAACCAGCATGGATAAGATCATCTACGTGACTGGCCATGTTGAGTTGAAGCAAGACGACCTCTCTAGGCGAATCTTTCTCCAACCTCTTATGACTGGGAGACTTAAGACAAAGGTCCCACTTTTATTCTCTGAAACAGTACTCTTCGAGGTAGCATCTGACGGGAAGGGGCAGGTTAATTTCCTCGTGCAAACTCGCCCTGACCGCCTCGCTCCTATCGTCCGATGCTCTCTCAAAGAGGTAAGTTTTAAGGAAGATGTAACCATTGACTTCTCCAAACCTGTCGAAGGGCAGGGCTTTGGAGGGTTATTGGCTAGAGAAGGGAAGCTCTCTATTAAACCCAACCCTAACCAGTAGTACCAACTAACCTAACCAAGGAGTAAACTCATGGGTTATATCCAAGTAGCACTTGATGAAGCACAAGAAACGCAGCCGGTTGAGGAGGGGCAATACCCTCTGGTCATCGCCTACGTTGAGGAGAAGGAAAGCAAAGCTGGCTCTCCTATGATTGTAGTGGGCCATGAGATCGAAGGCGAACCCAACGCCGATATGGTCTATCACTACATCGTTCTCCCTACTGAGGATGATGAACCGAAGACTCGGAACTTCAAACTCCTCAACCTCAAGCGGTACCTCACGCTGGCCGGCATTCCTTTCGACGACTCTGGCTTTGATACTGATGAGCTGCTGGGTACGCAGTTTGAAGGGTATCTGGCCAAGGAGGAGATCGAGCAGGAAGATCCTGAAGCACCTCCCGCTTTCCGTAACGTATTGAAGGTGCCGCGTATCAGCAACGAGGGATAATTAAGTAATATCCTGCAAACCTTGGGAGGGGGATTTCCTCCTCCCTCTCTTTTTCCTTTATTTATTAAGAAAGCAAAGGAGTAAAAACATGGCTGACTTAAATGAAGCCTACAAGAAATTTAACTTCAGCATCGACCTTGATACAGATGCTAAGTTCAAACGCTACGTCCCTCGCGGTTTGCAATCTCAAGTAATGCAAGCTCTCGTTGAGACCTTCCTCTCCTTTGCCGAGAAAAAGGGAGCAGTTGCTACTCATCTTCTTCTTGGCAACGAGGTAACTATTGTCCAAATTTCGGACAGCAGTGCCGAGGGTTATCCCTCTACTAAATAAAATGGGACTCCCCACATGGCCCAACAACTCTCTCAACTAATCCCTGACTTCCTCCTAATGACTTATGAGGAGAAGCTCCAGGTAATCGAACGCATCCGCTACCATAAATATGTCTCCAAACCTTCTTACACTAAGAAGAAAACTAAACAAACTCTTGCCAAGAAAAAGACTCAGAAGAAGAAAGAAGATAAGAAGGTCAAGGACTTAATGAAACAACTCTCTCCAGAACAAATCGCTGCACTTTTGAAGGAGCTTAACTAACAATGGCAGAACTTGATGATGTTAAAGATTCTAAAGAAAGCAAAATAATCCCCAAAGGAGAACTCCGCACTGTCCCTATTAAAGATATCAAAGTCTCCGCTCGTTTCCGAAAGGAATATGGTGACTTGGATGAGCTTTGTGAGTCAATCAAGGAACATGGAATCATCCAACCCATCTCCCTAAACCGTGATCTGGAACTTGCTGCTGGAGGAAGAAGGTACGCCGCAGCAGTAATGGCTGGGCTTACTGAAATCCCTGCTCTAATCCGTGACACAGTTGACCAGATCGATAAGCTGGAGATTGAACTCTTCGAGAACATCCACCGGAAGGATATGGAGTGGGCGGAAGAGGTGGCCCTCACCAAGGCAATCAATGACTTGTACCTTTCCAAGTATGGGAAAGATTGGAGTGGGAGGAAAACTGCTCAACTCCTCGGGAAGAGTACTGGTGGGGTGGCAGATAATATCAAACTCGCTAAGGCAATCGAGGAAGTCCCTGAGCTCGCCAAGTGCAAAAACAAACACGAGGCAACGAAGCTCCTCAAGAAAGTAGAAAAAGCACAAGTTATTGAGGAGCTTGCTAAGCAACAAGAGGAGAGAATTAAAAAAGAAAAAGCCCAAGGGATTGACCAACTTGCCCGAGCTGATGCTAACTTCCGTATCGGCGACTGCTTTGAAGGATTGGAGGAGACTATCTCCCTCTTCAAGGAAATGGGAAGGGCAAGCAACATCTACCTCATCGAAGTCGACCCTCCTTACGCTATTGACCTCCAGGACCTCAAGCAACAAAAGGGGGTAACAGATGCCAACCTCGAAAAGTACAAAGAGATCTCTCGAGAAAACTACCCTACTTTCCTTAACAGACTCGCTACCCTCCTCTATAAAGTCGCCGCACCAGATTCTTGGGTTGTGTTCTGGTTTGGACCTACTTGGTTTTGTGAAGTTAAATCTGCACTTGTCGATGCAGGATTTAATGTGGATGATATTCCTGCGATCTGGATCAAAGGTAGTGAGGATAGTGAAGGCCACGGACAAACAAATCAGCCGAAGTATTATCTTGGAAGAGCTTATGAACCATTCTTCATCGCAAGGAAAGGTTCTCCTGAAATTCAAAAGCAGGGAAGGCCAAATACGTTTTCGTTTAGGCCTGTGCCTCCTAATCTTAAGTATCATCCAACACAACGACCTATTGACCTCATATCGGAAATCCTTACTACCTTCGCTTCGCCAGGAAGTACAGTCCTTGTACCTTTCCTTGGCTCGGGAGCTACACTGAGGGCTGCGTATAAGTGTAAAATGAATGCCTTTGGTTGGGAGTTGAATGAGCATAATAAGCAGCACTTTATGCTTGCCATTGAAGCAGATATGAAAGCAGAGGAGATGAGAAATGAAGAGTGAGAATGCTAGTGATGTGTTTCCTATCGAGTCTGATCCTCATGAAGGTAAGCCCTTTATCTACCTCGCTTGCCCTTACACTCCTGTTGGTAATACTGAGAGTAATGTAAAGGAGTACCGTTTTGAGATAGTAACTCGTATCACTGCCGACTTCATCAAACGAGGGAATTTGATCTACTCTCCTATCACTTACACTCACCCTATTGCTAAGGTTAACTCTTACATTCATCATGAAGAGTACCTCAACCTTGACTTATTCTTCCTCAAACGTGCTGATATATTGATGGTTGCCTGTCTGCCTGGATGGGAAGATTCTCAAGGAGTTAAAAAGGAAATCCAAATAGCCAAAGATTTGGGTAAGGGAATTATCTACCTTGATACATATCTCTACGAAGAAGAGATGCGAGCATTGGGGAAGAAAAAATGAGCTTCCTACCTCCACAAAGCAATCAAAGCAATCAATCTAACTGGGGAAGTGGCGGCAGTTCTGTCCCTCCCGAAGGTGACCCTTCCAAGGCAAAGATCTGCATCGTCGGTGAGGCTCCTGGTGCGTTCGAGGTAAAGGCTGGCCAACCTTTCGTTGGACCCGCTGGGAGAGTCCTCGAACAGTGCCTACACGGAGCAGGAATAATTCGAGGAGAGCTCTATATAACTAACCTAATCAAACACAAGATCTCCAACATCGAGAAATACTATAACTCTCGAAAGAAGGAGCTCACTCCTCTTGGAGAGAAACACCAAGCCTCCCTCTTGGAAGAACTTGAACAAGTAAATGCCGACATTGTAATCCCTCTCGGCAACCCTGCAACTCATGCCATACTCGGGAAGAGCGGTATCATGAACTTACGTGGATACTTGTTCACTTCTGATCTCCTCCCTGGAAGGAAGATCCTCCCTACTATCCATCCCTCTGCAGCCATTCGCGGCAACTACATCTATCGTCACTACATAACTGCAGACCTCCGAAAGGCAAGTGAATGTGTAGGGAAGGAACTCAATGAAATCTGGCCTGAAACTTCTATAAATATCCCTGACACTTTCGCCGAGGCCGAGGCTTACCTTACCCTGCTCAAAGAGTGCGATGTACTCTCTATTGACATTGAGGTGATTAACTTTGAGGTAAGCTGCATTGGCTTCTCCCCCAAACCTAACGAGGCTTATGTTATCCCCTTCTACCACTCCCCTAACCCAAAGTGGACTGTAGATGAGGAACTCCATCTATGGACTCTCGTTGCAGATATAATGGGAGATGAGGACATTATCAAGATTGGACAGAATTTCATCTTCGACATGCAGTTCCTCGCACTTCGTAATAATATCTTAACTCGAGGTAAGATCTGGGACACGATGATAATGCACTCACTCATCCTCCCAGACTTCCCTAAGTCCCTCGAATTTCTTGTATCCCTCCATACTAATCGCCCGCACTGGAAAGGGATGGTGAGTTGGAAGAAAGCTGATATGATTAAAGGAGATAGCTAATGGCTAACAACATTGAACTCTCCAAAGACCAAGAGCAAGCTCTTGAGGCTATGCTCAACTGGTATAATAACCGTGACCCTTCCAATAAACAGCAGCAAGTTTTCTACCTCGCTGGCTGGGCCGGAACGGGGAAGACAACTCTTGCTAACATATTCACCCAATCCCTCCCATCTAACCATCGTATCCTCTACGCCTCCTTCACCGGGAAGGCCGCTCTCCGAATGCGACAAGCAGGAATGCGTGGCGCGCAGACTCTCCACTCTCTCATCTACCACGTGGAAACAGGGAAGGGAGGTAAGCCAATCTTCACTCTTAACTATGGGAGTGAGTTGAGGAAGGCCAACCTGCTAATCCTCGATGAGTGTTCGATGGTAGGGAAGGAGCTTGGGGAGGATGTACTTTCCTTCGGTACTCCCATCTTAATCCTCGGTGACCAAGGGCAGCTCCCTCCTGTGAAGGGAACCGGATTCTTCACTGGGCGAAAGCCTAACGCTACACTCTCTGAAGTCCATCGGCAAGCTCTCGAAAACCCTATCATCCAATTTGCAACTGATATTCGTCTCGGAAAACCTATCAAGAAATATCGTGATGATAACTTAATAGTGTATGCTAACAAGGATCTCGTCGATGAGTATATCACTCAAGTAGATCAAATCCTTGTTGGGTCAAACAAAACTCGCCGTGCAATCAATGCTAGGATGAGGGAAGAGTTCAACCACCTCGGCCCTTACCCTGAGGCTGGGGAGAGGGTAATCTGCCTCCGCAATAACCGAAGGGAGAAGATCTTCAACGGGATGATAGGTACTCTCGAAACTGACGCTTACTTTGAGAAGGAGATAATGTACTTGGACTTCGTTGATGAGGAGGGGAACCTCTACCAAGTCAATGCTCACCCTGAAGGATTCCAAGACGATGATCTCCTTAACAAAATGGACTGGGAGTATAAGAAACTTTATAACGAGTTCACTTACGGTTATGCTATAACTGTCCATAAATCTCAGGGCTCCCAGTGGGATAGTGTTATGATTCTCGATGATGGGTTTCTTATCTGGGACAAACCTAACCGGAAGCGATGGCTTTACACTGCTGTAACTCGTGCAGCGGAGAAGCTGATCTACGCCAAGAGGAGTAAAAGATAATGGATAGAGTTGTCCTTGAATACAATGGGCTGGATGTGATTAACACCCTAGACGTGTATGAGAACATCTTGCCCCACCTCGATGAGAGGTATATTACTACCTATCAATTCACTGAACGACTCCTTGAACCTCTCATGTATATGATGACGAGAGGGGTGCTGGTGGATGTAGAGAGGTTAGAAAAGGTTAAGGAGGAAACTGACAAGAAGATAATTGTAAAACAACAAGCCCTTAACGAGCTTGCAGGGGAGGAACTCAATCCAAACTCCCCCAAGCAACTCAAGGAATACTTCTACATTAAGAAGGGAATCCCTCCTTACACCAAGCGTTCTAGCACAGGGAGTACAACTATAACCGTTGATGATAAAGCTCTCCAGCGAATTGCTCGAGGAACTTCCTCCCGGCCTGGACTTCCTGAGGCTAAGCTCATTCAAGAAATCCGCGCATTGAAGAAGCTCTCCGGTACCTACCTTGACCTGGACTTGGACAAGGACAAGCGCTTCCGATGCTCCTACAATCCTCGAGGGACAAAGTTCGGACGACTCTCATCATCTAAGACAATCTTCGGCACAGGGATGAATATGCAGAATCTCCCTTATGTGTTCAAGCAGTTCCTCATTGCTGATCCTAATTATCTCATGTTCGAGATTGACAAAGCAAAGGCTGAGTGGGTAGTGGTTGCTTATGCCTCCGGGGATCAGAACATGATAAGGGTAATTGAGGAAGGTCTTGACCCCCACATCCACACTGCCCATCTCATGACTGATATTGACCCGGAGATTATCAAGGAAGATGAGGAGGCTATTGGGCACTTAACTGATGCGACAGAGATTGCTCGCATACGAAAGGAGCTTGCCTCCAAATCTCCCGCTATCCGTAAGGCATTTGAGGAAGCAAGCTTCATCCCTCGTACAATGTCTATTCGGCAGTGCGGGAAGAAATCAAACCACGGGCTCAACTACGATGAGGGCTATCGAACCTTCGCTCTCACTAACGAAATGCTTGAGGCGGAAGCGAAGAAGATCATCCACCTCTACAAGCACAAGGCTTACCCCGGTATTCCAAAGTGGCATAAGTCAATCCAGGAGAAGCTCCGCCATGACCGTACTTTAGTTAACTGTTTCGGGAGGACTTACAAGTTCCTTGGCGCATGGGATCAGGACTTATTCAAGGCTGCCTACGCTTTCATCCCTCAAAGCACTGTTGCTGACCTTGTTAACTATGGAGTGAGTGATAGTTACTACGATACTAAATTCCCTATGAATCTGGTTGAACTCCTAGGCCAAGTCCACGACTCTATCTTAGGGCAATATCCACTTGGCAACCCGAAGAGCTTCCAAACTTTCCTCATGGCCGCTCGCGCTATGCAGAGAGTTGCTAAGTATATGAATAGAGAGATGGAGTACTCTGGCCGAACTTTCTATATTGACAACGACATGAAAGTTGGCAATGTATGGGCAGGATTGAAGGAAGTAAACCTCAACGCATCCGAAGCAAACCTAGCAAAAGAACTCGAAGGGGTATATAATGAGCTCAGAGCGGGAGCTTGATGATTGGTTAGATGCTTACCTTACATACACTGAAAACACGGAACCTCCTCTTAGCTACCACACTTGGGTAGGAATTAGTTTAATAGCTGGCGCTCTTCAACGAAAAGTATACTTAAATTGGGGACATGAAACTATCTACCCTAATATGTATATTGTTCTTGTTGGCCCCTCAGGGAAGGCACGGAAAGGTACAGCACTAACAATCGGTAAAGACATCTTACAAGACATTGGCATTTCTTTAACAAGTGAATCTATTACTAGGGAGGCCCTAATCCGTGATATGAAAGATGCACTTGACTCCTTCCAGGATGAGACAACTGGCAAACTCCGTTACCATTGCGCTCTCACTGCAATCTCTGATGAGCTCAGTGTATTCCTTGGACAGAATGATGTTAAGTTCTTGGCGGACTTAACTGACTGGTATGATTCGAGGAAGAGCTGGACCTACCGGACAAAGGGCGCCGGGACAGATAAAATCCAAGGGGTATGCTTTAATATCCTCGGGGCAACTGCTCCAGATTGGCTGCAGAGTATCCTCCCGCAGGAGGCAGTTGGGGGTGGGTTTACTTCTCGAATCATCTTCGTGGTGGAGGAGGATAAGGGGAAGATAGTCCCGGAGCCTATATACACAAGAGAGGATGAGGAGCTTCGTGGGATGCTGGTTAGGGATCTTGAGAGGATATCTACTCTAACGGGAGAGATGAGATTCTCAGACAAGGGGAAGCAGAAGTATATCAACTGGTACAAGAAGTATGAAAATGATATGAGGGAGGGGAAGGTTGTGATAGAGGATACTCGCTTCACTGGATACATGGAACGGAAAGCTACTCACCTCCGAAAGCTCAGCATGGTGTTGAGTGCCGCGAGGTCTAGCGAGCGGGTAATCACTGAGGACGACCTTTCCAAGGCCCTCTCCCTCTTATCCCAAGCAGAGAAGAAGATGCCTAAAACCTTCGGAGGTTTGGGAACGAGTCAATACTCTGATATTACTAATAAGGTCCTCAACCTCATCCAATCGAGGGGAGAGCTCACTCGCAGTAATCTTATGAGGAAGATGTATAGGGACCTGGACCCAGGGACGTTAGATGTGGTAGAGACTACCATGCGCCAGATGAAGGTTGTTGAGGTGGTGTCAATCCCAGGGAAGGGAGATGTGTTGTATAAGTGGAAGGGAGACTAGAAAATTGGGGATAGTGGCGTTCAAAATTCGGACACCACTATCCCCATTCTTTTATCACTTCATCACTTCATCCTAAAGCCTTCAAAGTTCGGCTTCTCTCTTGTCCTACTTGGCTTGGGAGTCTTAACCTCCTCTCCAACTCCATCCATGTACTCTGTCCCGAACTGTCTCTTCAACCTAGCAAGATGCTTATTGAACAAGTCACTCCTATACCCGACTCCTTGACTATTCAACCTCCCTATCAGCCTATCCATAACCTTCCTCCCTTTCTCATCCTGAGCTTTCCATTTCCAGTAGTAAACATCCGCCCTGTCAATTGGGTTCATATTGGCCGAACGGACCCAAAATACACGTGATGGGACGCCCTGTGCGCCCCGTGTGGCCATTATTACACGGTCATATACCTTGCTAATGGTCAATCGTTTTAACAGCCCTTGGCGGTCCTCAGGCGGCTGGGCGGCAATCCACGTTCGGATTGTGGTCTCTCCGTTAGGCAACTCTCCTAGTTTCATTTTAGCATAGAGCTCATCAAGCTTCCTTCTCTTATTCAATCTAACAGCTGCATTCTCTCCAACCACTGCATTGATGTCTTCAATATCCCTTGCAGCAGGGTGGGTGAGTCCGCTAACTCTCCTCAAAATAGGAGCATCATTTAACAGCTGGAGGAAGTGTTGACTCTTTGTGTAATCATCTACCCCTTCCGTCACCAAGGCATATCCAGTCCCTACCAGATCGGTAAATGGATTTCTAGGAATAACCTTTCTAACAGCAGCCTCACTCCTCGCAGGACTCAATCCAGCCATTTGAGAGATGTCCTTTATGAAAGGGCTGGTTGGTTTTTTAGGGAAGGTATTGTACTCCTCTGTTGGAACTAATCCCACAGGCAAATCAGGATCTCTCCATACATCCCTATCTAACCAAAAATCCTTATTCGTCGTATATGTGAGCATGGCGGAGAGAGTAGGAGGAAGCATATCTGTAGGCACAACGGGAGTACTACTCTTCAACAACTGAAGGGTAGTATCCTGAGGAACTCTCCCCAACAGGTATCGCTGAAGGAGTAACTCAACACCTCCAGTAAATGGGATAAGAGTATTATCCTTCTTCACTTTAATATAGTGATATCTCTTATTCCCATTCTGATCTATAAAACTCATCCCTGTAGGAATGATCCAATTCTCCAGCAACTCCCTCTCTGGCACCTGTTCTAAGAGTTCTCTATTAGCATAGTAATTACTAATATACATCGCCGCCGAGAGGCTTTGCATCCAAGCTACCTTTGCTGCAAATGCTTTAGGGTTCTTAACTGCACTCCTTGCAGTTGTCCTGAATGCTTGAGTACTGGCATTAAGGTAAGGAATAACATGATCTGCTGCCTTCACATACTTCCCACCTTGGGCAAAGTCAAGATAATCCCGAGCAATCCAGGTAGCCTGTTCAGGCGTAGCTCCATTCCTCAACGCCCTCTCCCTAATTGCCAAGCGAGTCCAAATTTCGGAGAACTCATTGATCTTACTCATCGCCTCTTTAGCATGTCGCCACTTAATAGCTGCCTTCCCTTTGAACTCTGGGGTGGCAGCCTCCAAGGTAGGGCTGCGTTTAGGAAAGAGAGAAGTCCCTTCATGAGTGAGGAAGTTAAACCCTCCTCCCTCTTTAACAAAGTCCTCAAACCTTCCCTGTTTCTTCCACGCATCTTTCGCCACTGCTGCCAAATCTCTAGCCATTTGTCCTGCGAAGATTGGGGGTACAGTTGAGTATTCACTAGTAGCAAGGTAAGCATGGACTAGGTCACGAGGGAAGTTCACTAACGCAAACCCTGGATTGTATCCAGTTGCAAGAGGGCGGACTAGAACACTCCCGCTAGCAACCCTCAACAATCTAGCCATCTGCGCCGAGATCTGAGGGTTAGCACTAACCCACTGTTCAGCCATAGTACTCTCCATGAGCATAGGCTTTACCTTCCCATCAATAACTGTGTCAACTCTCACCATCCCCTCAGGAATATGAACCTTCCCTTTAACCTTTCCTGATTTAGTATTCTTAACTTCAACTGGCTTAACCCAGCCATTCTCAGGATACATCTCGGCAAATTCATACAGGGCTTTATTTGCCCTATTTCTAGCAATTCTATTCTGAGCCCTAACAATGTACTCAGCAAGCAACATTCTCGAGTCAGTCTCAAGAACCTTCATAGCACCATGAGAGAGTTCCTTCAAGCCACTCTCACTAACCGTAATAGTCTTCGGGCCAAGGGTAGGAGCGGCAGGGTCAAGACGATTGATGAACTTGCGAGGCTCATAGATCAATCCCTCCATAGCCTTGAATTGATCCTTGGTTAGTAACCCTTCAGAGTAAAGATCAACAAGCACTGAGCGGGTAGCCTCAAAGTACTTATCACTCGCTTCCATGAGTTTCTGGAACCGCTTAGCTCCAAGCTCCTCTTGCATCTTGGTAAGGAATTGGGAATGTTCAACTGCAGTCAATCCTCCAGGGTGCTTAACCTTCTCTCCTCCTTTATACTCATCAATCTGGATAATTCTTCGAGATTGGATTACTTGGTCGAGGAGCGCAACGTCTTCCGCAGATAGGTCTTTGTAAATTTTCTCCTCCCATCCTTGAAACTTCCTTGACCCCTCAGCAGTTGCTCCGGCAGCGAGGTCATGACGCATTACTGCCCTCTCTCCTGCAGCACCACCTTCCTTCAACAACCTTGCTTTAACATCCGCAGAAGCATCAATGGCTCCAGTTTTGAATCTACTCCAAAGTGTTCTCCCTTTCATCTTCTCCAATTCAGCTAAGTCCTTTTCCGCCTTCTCATACATCTTTTTAACTTTCTCTGCGTTTTGGTCGATATAGCGAGTAAACTCCTCACTCCCTTTTGCTGTTTGAAGATCCTCAACAATGCGGACCTTTATATCCTCAGGGCGGAGTTCCTTAGCGAGGAGGATCTTATCTGCGTCTCCTTTATCTACCAGCTTCAGGCTCCCATCAGCTTGCCGTTCCATGAGGATAGGTTCCTTCAGCCCTTCCTTTTGGATTTTAGCCGCGAGTTGTTGGAGTTGTTTGGGAGATCTGGTAAAAGCATTTACCGGTTTTGGGTCAAGTACTACAACCCAGCTATCTCCACCAGATGTTACATCTACAGCATCATAACCTTCTTTTTTTAGAAGTTTAGTTAGCTCTTCCGCTACTATATCTGGATTCCAATTATTCTCATCTACACCTCTAGCTTTAGCATTTATAGCCGCTTGTTTGTTTAACTTAATCCATTTAGAATCTGAAGGTTTTATAGGATCATATAGAGGAAAGTCATCATGAAGAATAGGTAGAGGTTCTTCATTAACAACTAACGGATTTTTTGGCTTCTTTATGGTTATCTTCTCTACTTTGCCAGTTTCAGAAAAGAACTGTGCTAAGTCTTTATTTTTAGCTAGATACAATCCCTTACCTTCAGTAGCCCCAAATCCTATCTTTGTTACTGACTCTCCTCTATATCCCTCTAATATATCATCCTGCTTTAGCAAGTTAAGTACATTATCAGGCTTCATCTTCTGAGAAGTGATCACCTTATCTAACGGCCCAGCAAACTCAAGATCACCACTTTTCTCAAGAGCATCGATAACCTTCCCCCTCTCAACTGCACGCTTTACCAAAGGGCCACGCTTCCTCAAATCCCCTTTAGCAAGGATTGCCGGGACGTAGTAAGGAATCCCAGCAATAAGAGTATGAGCAGCAGTAGCTATGGCAGGACTAGCCCCCTCATCAAGCATATAAGTCCCTACATCTCCTCCCCATTCTCCAAATTTCTGAAACACATCCCCAACAAATTCACTGATCTTCTGCCCTTGCTCAGTTCTCGGTTGATAGGTAAATCCTTCAGCTATATCATTGAATACTGCTAGGTAGGCCTTACCAGGATCTTCAGGCATTCCGGGAGCAACCATAGCATCCTCAAAGCCAAACTTCTCCATCAAGTTATTATACTCATCCCTGATAGCCTCTGTTCCGGCAGCACTAGCTCCACCAACAGCTCCAGCAGCCGCACCGACTAAACCTGTCCCCATCTCGAGAACACTTTCCCCGACTCCAGCAACACTTCCAATAGGATCAGTCACTACCTCCTTAGCAACACTCCCAACTCCCTCAGCAGCACTCTTATGCAGACCGAAGAAGTCAAGCATCTTCTGCCTAACGTACTCTCTTTGCTGATCGGGAGGAAGATCAAATAAGGAGGCAGAGGAGGCATCTCCTGAGGGAGGTACGGGGGAGGGAGTACCGCCGCCCTGGAGTGGAGGACTACTGCCTCCTCCGCCAAGTTTACTCTTAAACTCATTCTCCGCTTCGAGGAGTTGCTGCTCCAGGCGGAGGGCTTCGAGCTCTTTCTCTCTTTCTTTCTGGTCAATAGGCATGATTAGTTATTCTCTAGCACAATCCTAATTGCGTCAGGACGAGGGATGTTGTACTTCTCTTGGATGTACTCAACTTGGGCCTTTGGAGATTCTATCTTTTTAGGAATAACAACCTTCGTTCCATTGTACTCCCCGAGGAAGTCAACCTGTTCAGCACTCTCAGGTTGGGATGTGCTAGCCCCTTCATTATCCTTCTGTCCGCCAGTGCCTCCAGGTCCAGCTTTAATCTTATTCACTAGCTCACTAATATCATCAAGAAGTGTCTTCTCTGGAGGCTTCTCTTCAACTGGCAACCCTTCCTTCATCTGCTGCCACTTATCACTCTGGAAAAACCCAACAGGTTTATCTGCATTGAACTGCTGCTCAGCAATCTGTGCAGCTTTCTGCCCAGCTTGAACAGGGTCAAGATTATCATTAATTATTAGCCCTTCCAACTGGGTCTTTGCTAGTGCTGCGGCTTGACTCTTCTCAGGAGAATCAAAGGTCCAGTCGTTTCCAGTCTTAGTACCAAACCTGGAGTTAATCACTTCAACAGCTTTATTAACGTTAAATAGGTACTGCCGAGCCTTATTTCTATTAACTGCATTATTCTCCAATCCCTTACTCTGCAGATAATCCTGAATACTCATCTGCTTCTCAGTAGGCTTCCCTTCTCCTTTCCCGCCTCCATACTTCGCTTTCCACTCCTCCATAGTTAATCCAATGCGATTGGTAGGAGTGCCACTTCCAACATATTTGAGGAGAGGAGAGTCTTGGTAGTAATCAATCTGCTTTCCAGGCTTGGCTAAGGTCAGCCCAAGACCCTTAGCCCTCTCCATAGCGCTGCCGGTAGCAAGCTCTTCCTTCGTCACGGCAAAGGGAACTTCCCTTCCTTTCTGGTCAAATGCAGGAATCTTAACCAGCCCACTGCTAGTTTGATTATTCCTTCTCAATTCCCCAATCAAGTTAATAATATCACTTGTATCAGCGTCAGGAATTTGAGTGATTGCCTTCTTGGCTCCTGCATAATCTCCATTTTGAATAGAGGAGAACAACTCACCAAGCGCAGCAGATTTCTTCTCTCGCTTCTTCTCAATAAACTTTCCTGCAGTGTAGGCGCCGAGAGCTTGTCCGAGAGCCTTCCCTACAGGATTGCCACCATAATCAGGAGGAAGATATACAATAGTTGCCATTAGTCTATTATCCTCAATATCAGCAAGTTAGAAGATCTTACTCCCAAGTCCTTCGCCAATTCCACTAAGGAATCCACTCAATGCTCCGGGCTGTCCAGGCTTAGCAATACCAATGTTCTCAAATTGATTCTGCCCAGTTGCACCAAGCAGTGCACTGATTAGCTGAAGTCTCTTCTGAAAGGCCTTCTCCTGTTCATTCTTGGCCATATCACCAACTTGACTAAACTCACTGGCAGCGCCAACTGTGCTAGGAATGAGGCCAAGAGCTTCCATTTGCCTCTTTCTCTCCTCATTGGTAAACTTAGCTTTCTCTGCCGAGAGGGTAGTCATCAAATCACCAACTGCCCTAACATCAGCAAGCGCCCTATCACTACCAAAGAAATTAGGGGCAAATCTCCTGGATATCATCGGGAGAACGTCCTGTTCGAACTGCCTCATTAGTGGATCAGACACTGACTGTTGGAAGAGTTGATCCACTTGCCCTTGGTCAAATTGGAGAGCAGAGTTCAAAGCATCACTTGCATTACCAAGATTTCCTCCAATAGAGTCGAGGAGGGCCTGGAGCCCTTCCTGGCGAGGAGTAAGCCCTGGCTGCATATCAAAGCCTTGCACCTCTCCACTGAGAAGATTAGTAAGCTCATCTATTGCTTTCTGCTGTTCTTTAGATTTTGTTGGAAGAGTTTTGAACTCTGCCTCACTCTTCGTCCCAAAAAGAAGATCACCTATATTCATAACGGCCTCCTATTATACCATTCAAACTGTTGTCCATATTTTGAACAGCAGTTAAATCTCACTCTCAACTCGATAAACAAAGCCAATACTTTGTAGTTGAAACTCTCCTGTCCCGGAGAATCTCAACCTGAAGTACTGAGAAGCGAACTGTTTATAAACTACATTTCTCTCAAGGATACTTGAAGTAATAGTTGTAAGAGTATTCCAAGTCAATCCTTCATCAATCGAATACTCAATCAGCACATTACTCCCTTTTATCCTGAAATCGAAGAGATCAATCCTTGAGATAAATCTAGGATTCCCAAAGTCCTTCGTCTCTAACTCAAAACTAATCTCCGTTCCATTATCTGTTGGATAGAGGTAATCATACTCATACACTTGCAAATTATCTGCAGAGCAAAGATGAGTTGTAGGAGAGTTAGCACTGAGCGATCTCGAATCCCAAGTCCAATTCTGCTGAGTCCAATCTCCAACAAGATCATTCCAGGTTTTTGTATTGTTATTCTGATACAGCCCAAAACCTGTTACATCATGAGAGAACTCCCTCAATGTCCAACTCTGAAACTCCTGCCTATATCGGAGGAGCTTGTTAGGCTTTTGGTTGTTAATGTCAGGGTAGAATACCCAAACTTCATCAAGCTCCTCTACATAGAAACCAAAAACTCTCGCTCGGTAGGAAGGGTTCAGCTCTCCACCATTGCCGAAGATTTTGTAGTAGATCTTATCTCCAATGGGCTGAATATCATAACCACCTCGATATTCGTAAACATTGGAGTTTCCGATAAAGAAATGAAAATCCCCAAGATCTATTACTGAATCCTGGGATAGCGCCCCCTCCCCACTAACAACACTCTCAAATTCAAATAACTTATCTACACTCCCCACATAACTCACCCTAACAATGGACCTCTCCCGGTAAAGCATCATGTAGGGGCCAAGATAAGAAAGAGCAACAAGCCAATCTTCCGAATCGTAAAGATGCTGATACCCAGCATTCCCAGACGTCCAGTTAGTAGGATCTCCAGTATCACTCCACTTAACCATTTGTGGGTAGCGAGTGCCAGAATCTGTAACGTGGGCGAGGACTAGATGGTTATTAAATAACCCTACCAACCTTGCCTGAACATTAGTCAATCCAGGAAGGTCAATACAATCTGTCCCATTATACCGCTTAACATTATCCACTCCATTGGTGAATACTAGCCAATCATGAGAAGGGAGCACAACAACTGAAACTTGAATATCAAGAGAACCAGTTAAATCAACTGCCTTCAATACAACAGCCCCAACGCCTGTATTACTTCCTGTAGGGATAGCATCAGCGATAGTGATACTTGTCCCGGCAGCGATTGAGGTGATAGAACTCTGATGCTGAGAACCATCACTCAGCGCAATCCCTACATAATCTCCAACTGAAAACCCTGTCGTGGAAGCTACCTCAATAACCGTCTGCCCAGCAACCTCATCATTAATAGTTGTAGTACTATTTCCATCACTAACATATTGCCATTCAGAAGGAGTTGCTGCCCAGATGTAGAAGGTATCATTAGTGATAAGAACAAGCTCAGAAGTCCCATCAGTTTTATAGAACTGAAATGTGAGTCGAGGCTCCCCACGAACTTGTTGACCAAAAGTATAATATCCAGTATCTTTCTGAATTAGATTTTTGTAAAGGAACAGCCCCTCTGCAGTAACAAGCTCACTATCATCCAAAAGGTTGGCAGGCTTGTTGTAGTTAAGCCCTCCAGTTAACTCTGGGATGTACTTATATTCCCATTTTTGAGATAAGTCAAGGAAGCTCATTAGGATTTCCTATTAGTACTTAGTACTTAATGCAGAATAAAAGTGCAACGTTACGCGGGCGAGCTTCAGTTCCGCCATCATTGTCTATAGTAATGGTATGTGTATGCGTACCATTACTACTGGTAGTTTGAGTACCTGTTTGAGAGGAGCCATTAGACATAGCCCTTCCAGAGCCTCCTTGAGAATTAAGATCGTTCTCAGATATTGTATGAGTATGAGCACCCGCACTGTCTATTGTTGCAGTATGTGTATGACTCTTATTTTGGTCTGATTGACTACTACCAAACGCCCTGGAGGCATCAACTCCTCTTCCATTATCCCAACCTCTTAGGAACTCACCCCTAAGATCTGGAAGGTTAAAAGTTGTACTCCCATCTCCACTACCAAATGTAGTCCCGATCGCAGAGAATAACTCAGCATAGGTTGTCCTACTAACTGCCGAACCATCACACTCAAGCCATCCAGTCGGAGGAGTGGAGAATGCGAAGGATTTAACTTCCCCTACATACCCAATTCCTCCCTTGCTACTAATCTGCGCCACATTACCAGAGCTATCTTGATAGAAAAGCTCAGTAGTACCATCAACATCTTTCGTATAAACAAACCCTGTATTCGCAGCCGAAGTAGGATCAGCACTCTGCTCTAACAATGTCGCCTTATTATGCGCTCCATCATTAGCATCTCCGGCCATTGAGTGATCAACAGCCATCCTCTCCCTGATATCCAACTTAACTTCCCTAATCCTCGTAGCCCCCTGACTTGCTGCCTGAGAATCAGGAGGGGACGCTTCATAGCTCGAATCCCAAGTTCTAGTAAAAGTTGTCATGATACTATAGCCCTATCAGTTACTCTTCTCCAATTAGTCCCGTCAGAGAATGCTGGAACAGGACCACCAGATTCATCACTTACATATATCAATCTTGGAACGCTATCTACAGAGGGGAGGGTTGCCACTGTGTAGGAGGGGAGTTCAACCCCTTTGTAGATATTGTTAATGGCATCAGCTACCAGAATGTGAGCTTCTTTAATTGCCCTAGCAAGATTAAACACTGCCGAGTACAATCTCTCGTCAGGGAAGTCACTTCTCCTTACCGTGAAATTAGGATAAGTTAAACTAACCTTCTCATCAGCCATGAAACTTCCCCGTGATAGCTGCCCAGGCTGCTCCTATCGCAAGCCCTATCCCAATTACCCATTTAACTGTTGTCCCTGTAATTGCTACAATTCTCACAAATCCTTTAGCACTTCTCCAAAGCTCAATCAATTCAAGTAAATCTCCATGAATCCTATCAAGCTTCTTATCAATAGCATCTATATGATGTACCTCATCATCCAAACGTCCAGTTAAACTTCTGATATCTTCTTCCACTGATGACAGCCTAGCATCAATTTCAGGTATATCCACAACTTGTTTCCTTTTACTTTGAGATTAGTTGAATTAGTTGAATTAGCTAAATAGATTAATCAACACTATGTACAAATGGATCTTTCCAGTAATCGGTCGGAGCTCCAACACTTGGCCCGGCAGCGCCAAAGAGATCCACATCCGGCCGCTCTGCATCTTCCCCAATAGCTTCATTGATTAACCTTGTATAAATCCTCCAATACTTCGTTCCATCTTCTGTATTACGGAGAGATAAATGTCCCCAACTCGCCGCCAGCATAATGATAGCGTCGTCCTTCTCATTAAGGTCCGAGGCAACGTCACTACTTGAGGTAAAGGCTGTAGGCCAGAACGTCCTCCGCATCTTGATAGAATAAACTGCATCAGGGATTTTCCAAAGCTCCAACTGCCCTTTCCAATGAGTGTAGATAGTAGGCCTGCCTGTAGAGAGAGCCTCAGGGTAAGGGATATGCTTATCAAATTCCTTATACAAATATCCAGTTAGTTTCTTACTACTCGTCCCATCAATCAATACTACACTCCTCACCTTCCTCGTGTTGGAAGGGATGGAGATTGTTTTACTGTTTGCAGTTGTTGAAAGGGAGCTCTCTTCTTCAAGCTCCTCCCAACCATGAATTCTTGCTATCCTTGTCTGGGCAAGATTTAACCAGCGGATATACCTTGCATCCGTAATGTCATCTCGATTGGCGAAGAATCCTTTTAATTCTTCAACTAATTCTGAACGGGTTAAAGTTCCCATAACTTTTATCTCTTTTTAGCAAAGAAAGAGAAAGGGAAAGGAGGAGGGGAGGGAAAATCTCCCCTCCATCCAATCAGAACGGGCAATCCAGCGCTACCAGCTTCGCAGAAGCATCGGTAGCGATTGCCAACGGAGCACTGGTGATAGTGTTCGGAGTGCCCTCACTCAAGACGAACTTGGTGAGAGTCTTATCCGTGCCACTCATCATCAGCAGATCTCCATCAGCAGGAGTGCCGGCAAGGGTTTGAAGTGCTGTAGCAGGACCCTTAATCTGAATCCAGCCATAGTACGACGTACCTGCCGTGCCCGTGACGCTACCTTGCAGCAACCCAGCGAGAACAGGATTGGAGTCTGCATCAGTTGCGTCGATTACAACAGTGTTAGTGTTGTGGCCAGTAGCAGCTGCATAAGCAACTGCATCACCAGCAGCACCAGCTACCGTTGCCGTGGAGTTAAGAATCTTAACCCACTTATAGACCTTATTACCCTCAAAGCGAAGAGTGCCCAGACCTTCTTTATCTGTGGTCTCTACAGCAGTGAGAGGAGTAAGGTAAACACGCTTGAACCCACTAGCCATGATCTATCCTCCTCTATTAGGCAGTGTCGATGTTGTAGATAACACCCTGGCACCGCCGACGGGAGATAGTGAACGCACCGGCCAGCATAATCTGGGCAGCGCGGTCATTAGGCTGGTCAGGGATCGGCTTCCACTCAGTCATGTCGAAGAACATCATCGGATCATAAGTGAACGAGATGAAGTTCGTATTGAGGAAATACATCCTCGTATCGGCACAAGAGGGAGACCAGATCATAGGGATGCCCTTGAACGCAAGGTTCTGGAATCCCATATCTGCCAGCTTCCGGTCATAGGTGCGGTAGTAGTCGAGGTTCTCATCCTCGTACCACTCATAGGGGGTTTGACCAGTCAAGATAATATCCGGCGCATCCATCTTCAGGTTGTTCATAGTATTGTTCAACATAGTCCGCATGTTGGCAATACCATTAGTTGCGAAGGAAACTCCGGTCATGTTGGTAGACTGGTTACGCCACCAAGAGTAGGTGCTCTGGTCAATGTCTCCGATGGAAGCAGAAGCAGTGGGATCATCAGCTACAAGATGCTGAAGACCATCAATACCATCATCAGTAGCTTCACCAGCGAACAGACGAGACTCGAGAGCAGAGATGATCGAGTTCTTCGTATTCTCCAGCTTACTATTCATGAGGTTGATGATCTGGTTCTTACCACGGTTCTGCTGATCGTCAACACCAAAGCGAACGATGGAAGCAGCAAGGTACTTCCAATCGTACTTGGCAGTAGTCAAGAACTCGTAATCGTTCAGGGAAACAGTACCACCTTTCCCAATCCAGGTTACGTTGTCGTTCTTATCATACTGCAGTGGCTCAGTAAGGTACCGACCGCCAGCAACACTTTTCAGCTTCCCCTTATCCTTCAGCCAAAACCAGAAGGGGGAGGCATCAAAGATCTGATCGCGGACAGTATCCTTCATGTTTTGCCACGTAGTAGTGTAGAGGTTGTCAAGAGCCTCTGTCAAAGTACGTGCCATGATTGATACTCCTAGTTAATGAACAGATGATTGATCTAACACTTATCCATTGAGGGCTTCAAAGTCGATATCTGCCATAGCTTCATTCCAGGCATCCTCGACAGCCTCCTGAGGACTCATGTTTGTGGGCTTGCCCGTCTGTTGCCCACTTGTCGGAGTAAGGCCTCCGAACCCGCCCTTCGTCGATGGGTTAGCTCCAGCGTTGCCTGGAGAATTAGGTGCAGGAGATTGAGCAGGATTACCAGTGCGGTTGAGATTAGTGACATTGGAATTTTGCCCACCTTTCTCACCACTACCAGCATCACCTTGTGCCCCACTCTCAAGGAGTTTCTGCTCAACCTCCTGCAATTTTTCAGGAGTTGCACTTGACTTGGCCAACTTGTACATATCAGCCAGAGCCATGTCGGGATACTTCTTCGCAATATCCCTAATTTCCTCCTTAAAGTAAACAAAATCAGGATGAGAGTCCTGCAAGTCCTTCAGCTCTTGCTTGAGAGAAGTCATGTCAACCTGCTCAGTGACAGTTCCCAACTGTTCGTTGAGCTGCTGTCCGAACCGGTTAAACATCCCTTGGACTTGTTGCAGGAGTACATCCATGAAGCCTCTACGATCGAGAGTCTCCAAGTCGATAGAGGAAGGGTCAAAGCTTTGACCTTGGTTGCCAGTTGGAGGAATTGCTCCACCATCTCCAGCTCCATCCCCTTCATCTCCCCCATCATACATGGAACTTGCAAGCTTCTCATTCAGCTGAGTCAGCTGTTGCATGTTTTGAGAGAGGGTTTGAACACTACCTTGAACTGTGTTAAACCCCTCCGCAAGCTGTTGTACAATCCCTGCAAGATCAGCAACCTTTTTCTCAAGGTCATCTCCACCTTGCTTTGGATCTTGATTCTCGTTAGGATTAGAAAAACTAGGCATTTACTTGTCCTCCGATTGTTTGTTTGAAGTTACAACACCTTTCATGAGCTCCTCAACACTTACCTTCTCCTCAATCTCCTTACCTCCCTCAGTTAGAGATTGCTCTTCTTGGACAGCATCAGGAAGAGGTTGTTGATCTTTAACAGCTTCAACTTTCTCTTCCTCCTTCTTTTTCTTATCCTGCTCAATCCTCTGCTTCCTATTAAGCTCAATCCTTGCTTGCTTCACTTTCTTCTTAATTTGATTGTGGAGCTTTGCTAAGATGAAGTTATTTACATAACAGAGATTCTTCCCGGAGATCTCCTTAATCTCGCGACCAACAACTTTGATCTTGATTTCGATTACTTCTTGATTAGTTTTACCAGCCATTAGTTTGTCCTCTCGTTAACTATTGTCCGAAATTTGGACACCACTCACATATCATCCAAGTAAGCACTACCCTTATTGTACTTCTCACAAGCCTCCTTCAACTGTCGCTTGTTCTTAATATAGATAGGCTTCGTGTCGAAGTGCTCATACCACCCTTCATGGAAAGGGATGTATCGAGGAGCAGTGATAATAGGATCGGCCTTTGTGCCACAAGTATCACAGATTTGCTCTCCTCTCTCATCCCACTTACAAAGCTTCTCAAACACCACATCACAAGAAGGACAATGGAAGTCATAAAGTGGCATTACTTCTTACCTCCTGGGATAGCAGCCATATTAGCTCCAGCGCCCCCAGCGCCTGCTTGTTGGAACATCTGCATAGCTTGCTGAATACTCATCGGATTTTGCTGAGAACCAATAGTTCCAGGAGGAGGCAACATACTATCAAAAACAGTACCATGAAGTTCATGCAGGAGATACCTCCTCAGCTGGTGTTGGTCGATCATAGGATCTTGGTTTAGCATCTGGAACACTTGAACAGCTTTCTGCTGGCGCATTTGCTTAGTTTCAGGAACGGAAGTGTCTGGGTCGATATTGATCTCGTAAGAGCCATTTTTGAGGATCTCTGGCTTGAAGCGAATCCAGACAGGTACTCCATTCGGACCTATAATATTGACAACTTGTTCTTCATTCCAGTGAGAGAAGATAATATGATGGATATGCTCAATTACATCTACAAGCATATCTGCAATCATGTCTCTCCTCTCATCAACCCGAATCTCACTCGCCTGTCGAACGATGGTAGCCTCAGTAGCAGTAGTATCCCCACTCCCAGGCTTGTACTCTCCAAACTCATTTCTCGAGAATCCTACTGTCTCTCTAGCATCGGTCACCGTCGCCTCAAATGCAGCAAAGAGATCGTTGGGGATGTTGCTCCCTTCGTGGAATCTAATATCTGCATTGGGATCTCCGTCCATTTCAATAACTGGAAGGACGTCCTCACTAACCATCTTCAACGCCTCAGTGAGAGGGATAGCATTTTTCTTGGCGAAGATTTTAGCTATACTCAACCGCCGATGCTTCATAATCATCGTACGAGTTTCATTCAACTCAAGCTGGATGGGCTCTAGGATATGGGAGTCAGGAACTCCCCAGAACACATCATCATCTTCGTTGAACACTATTGGGTAAAAGCTCAATCTCCCTCTAAATTGAAGATCATCATCACCATCAAAGAGAATCTTATCTGTTGCATAGGGAGCGATTACAAACACTCTCCGAGTTTTCTTGTCTCGAATCTCGAACAGGTCAAGCATCTCTTCAGGCACAGAGCCAGATTGTTGCTCCTTATTCGCACCAGTGGTAGTGCTAGTACTCAACCCTGTAGTTGTACCACCAGAGATTGAGCTGACATTCTTGAATCGAGGATCCTCTTTAACATCAGCAAGCGGTCTCCGAATCCAGTGAATAGCATAGCGAGAGTCTTGAAAACGCATCAACCCTGGAGGAACAATAAATGCTCCAGGATGAGTGCGCAAGAACCAAGGCATATTCGCTATTACGTTCTGGTTATACTCAAAGGTAGTATTATTCTTCCCATATGGGCCTTGAGTGTCGAGCTCATTAGGGGAGGGAGTGAACTCCGCACCATAGCCGAGCTTCCCAACGCCTGTCCCAAACATAAAGGCGTCTTGGACAATGGACTTAATTTGCTGCTTAAGCTTCATCCTCTTGATGAGCTTATTATCAATCCTCTCAAGAAGTTGAGCAAAGAGCAAATGCTCAATCCCTGGTTTGGCTGGAGTGATAGAAACGCTTGGATTACGAAAGTAGATGCGAGGAACAATCGTCCTCATCATCTTGAAGAAGATATTAGATGGGAGAATACCTCCCTTCCAATTCCCTCTATAATACTGCCGCCAAGCATCCCAACGCTTCTCATGAGCATACTTCTGCCGAAACTTAATCCCGGCGTCGATCTGAGTACGCCACCAGGAGATATCTGGCTTCCCATTCAGGTATCCATTACTCATCTCAACCACCCCCAAGATTGGAGCTGTTTAATATCACTCTTCACTCTATCTCCTATATCCTTCCGATACTGTGCATCGAGGATGGTTAGATTTTCAATAGTCCTATAAACACGGTTTTGAGCTTCTTTAACTTCCCTCCCCCTCGCTGTAACCTTCATCAATACTCCATCTCCTGCTGCATAATAGTGTTTCCCTTCTCCATCCATGTAGATGTCAGTGAAGAAGATATGCTTGTGGTTCTGTTCGTTTATACCAAGGATAGGGAGGCCAGCATCTTCTCTCTCAGGCTCATCATGAGGGAAAGGAGGAATGCTAACCCTCACAGCAATCATATAGTCCTCAGTAATGTCCATCTCTTTCTTCACACCGATAGCTGTTTCAAAGAAGAGATCAGTTGCTGGTTCCTTCAGCCCTTCCAACAACGCCTCAATAGCATCATAGCCAAGGCGAGCAGTGAACTCAAGAGCAAAAGCAGATTCCTCATTCACGATGCAGTTAATATCAATCGGACCTCGGTAGCTGATCTTCTTGAGAAATGGGGTTACTCGTTTAATGGTTGAGTTAATCAACCGATCTCCAGTTGAGGTAACAACTACATTCCCCATACAACCAGTATTTGCCCCCTTTCCTCCTTCCATGAACCTCTTCTCTTCAAAGGTATGATTAAAGGGAGTAATCCAATCTCTCCCATTAAACCAACCTTCTGTGCTAACCTCTATCCCTTCCTCAATCTTCTGAACAATGAGAGGAGTGTTAGCTGGAAGTTTATCCAATGCCCATAGATAAAGTTCCGGATCCTTACATACATGAGTACTAGCAGTATCCAAATTCCCACTCGGCTTGATAACGAAACCAGGATCTTCCCAAATGTCAGCAATTTGTTTAGCTTCTTCTTTCCCTTTGAAAGAGTAGGTTTCAGGAATTGAGATACCAACCCGTTCAAAAAGTTCAATCCCCTTTCCTCGGTCAAGTTCCAAGAGGTCCGCAACCTTACTGCAACCAAATACAACTTTCCCCATACGTCTGAAAAGATCTTCATACTTCCCAAACCCTACCATGTCACAGATGATAAGATCGGACCACGGGATGTGAGGGCGAAAGGATGGAACCCTCTCCACCAGCCCTCTCGCAGTGAGGGGGAATTGTTTGCTTTGGATGAACAACCTAACATCATTCCCTTCCAGCTTGAGTTTGTGTGCAACTCCAACACCATCACCATCCTTAGATAAAAATAAAATCCGCATTGATTACCTCTCTTTCTCCGTCGTGAGTGTCTTGTTCCGTAGCGAACTGAGGGCGAATTGGGAAGCTTTGTTCCCTGCCATGAAGTTCCTTAATTATCGACTCCAAGGAGAATGGATCGTTCTCCATTGTAGGGAGGAAGGTTACGTTGGTGGAGGAGGAGATTAGCGCCCTCTCCAGACCCACCACGACCATAGCCATAGCCATAACCCTATCATCATGGCTACCAACTTCCGCGCCCATTTTACCATTTTCATCTTCCACAAATGAATCCATCTCATCCTTCAAATCAGGAGAGTGAATTGTTAGCCTATCTTCATCATGCTTATATTTGTTAGTTAGCTTCCTCAACTCGCCAATGGCGTAAGGTTTGCTCTTGACGCTAGTACGGAAGCCATAGTCAGTTATCTTATCTACATCTTCACGCAACCCACTCCCTTTCCTTGGACGTTTGTAGATGAGATGGTTAGGGTAAACCTTGAGGAGTTCCGAGATAGTAACAATGCCGTGGTTGTTGTTCTCAGGGATAATGTAGGCCTTGTTGAACTTCTCTCCAAGCTCTGCCAACTTCACCCCAAACTCATCTGGAGGGATTGAATTGTCGGCGTACTCTCCAACCTGCTCCATTGAGTTGAGGCAGATAATCTGCGCAACTGAGTTGTCCTGCCCCACACCTGCACCAACGTCAGCACCTATTGCGTAGGAGAATCGATAGTCCGGGTGGCCCTTGAGGATGTGAAGAGTACGTTCAACACGTTCCCAATTCTTTGTTTCCTCATAATCTACATTGGTGAATAGGGAATACCCCGTGGCCTGGAAACACTCAGCCAGAGTCATAGGATATTCCTGGGCAAAGAGCTTCAAGTCGTAATCGAGCTCCTCAAGCGTATCTCTCCTCCAAGCGATTTGGTTGAGAGTTAGGCCATACTTTTCAATAAGCTCAAGCTCATTCCAATCAGGGTTTAGATTGTTGAGGAGTTGTTCCTCTTGCTCTGGAGTTAGCTCCTTTTGATATTCCTCAAATGTGTGCCAAGGGAGGAAGTGGAGCTTGTACTGCGACAACCCAGATTGAGCCCTCATGCAGAGTTTGTGATACCAATTCCCTTGCCCATTCCCAGTGCTCTCAATTCCAATCTCTCCACTCTTTGGCACCGCTTGGAAGAGGCCAGCGGTTAGAGTTTTAGGGTCCGGCCAATAAGCGACCTCCGAACAGTGGAGGAAGTTGATAGTATCACCACGACCAAACTTCTTTGCCCCAGCCGTCCCGATGTAGAGCATAGAGTCCATCTTCGGGAATGTGATAGCGTTGGCACTCATGCTTTTGATAACTGGTTTCGGCCCTCTCATGTGTTTAATCATGTACTGGACCTTTTGAAGCATACGTTGAGTTGCCTTTTCCTCATGAGAGATAATAACAGCACGAGTATTGCGTTTGCTTAAACATTTGGCAAGGGCGCGAGCGAGGTAATAAGAAGAAACCCCTTCCTGACGAGCTTTAGGAATTACATCCCTCCCTGTTAAATTGTTGTCAATCTCAGCCTGAGCGGAGTTAAGGATGAAAGGAACATCATTCCCATCCTTATCAGCAATCATAAACATGCTTTCAATTATTGCCCGCTCGAGAGTAGCCATTACACTTTACCTAACTCACATCTCTATCAATATCCCACTCTTCAAACACTACCTTCTGCTCGATTGTCTCTTCAGTTGTTCTCCAGAGATTTTGAATAACTGGATTAACTCCATCCCAAACTGTTAAACTCTGACCAATGAATCTCTGCATTGTCCCTGCGTCAATGTGAGTTATCTCAGAGAGTTTAATAGTTTGGCCAAGGAATTGAGAGAATGCTCCAACTGAAACAATAACAATGTCAGTGCTACCAACAGTTAAATCTTGTCCAATAAAGGCTGCCCATGTTGCGTTACCAATATTAACTGTATCGAACAGTGTATACTGCTCTGGAACAATCTGTGCCCAAACTCCAGCTGGGATTGTAAGGAGTTCACTTAATTGGATAGTACTTCCAGTAAATACTCCCCAGCTTCCAGCTGTTATATGGAGGAGTTCAGAGAGGGAGAGAGATCCTCCAGAGAATGTAGAGAAAGTTCCAGTTGTAACAGTTACAGTGTCAGTACCTCCAGATGCAACGTATTCATCTGCGCCAATATCTGATGTTGTCCCTGAGGGACGAGTATCACCTTCCCCGTCTGTATCAACTGAAAGATTCGGGTCGGATGATAAATCTGTTCCGGCATCTACAGCATCATCGGTGCTGAGAAGGTGAAAGTCATCATTAGCGGCATCAGAGAATGAGACAGTGGCATTCGTTATGCTATTGGTGCCAGGTGCCGAAGCGTCGCTCGACATGCAATAATCAATATCAAGCGACCCGCCGTTATAAAAATCTGTTCCATTTGATATGGCTAACAGATTTCTAATGTATCCTGTGCCGTCAGCATCGTTTCTAAGATAGACGCCGTATGTATTATTGCTATAAGCAGTGTTATGGGCAAAATAACTTGCTGCTGTTCCAGAATTTGATTTGATATAATATCCGTAATCCCAATTAGCAGCAGTAGTGTTGTATATCTTCAGTCCGCTTTTGAAATCGCAATAATAGGCATATGCCTCTGTCCCGCCAATATCTGTTCCACTCTTTGAATAGACCAGACAGTTCCTTGCAGTACAGTAATCATCCGCTAATGTGATGCCATAGCAATATGGGTAACTGACCGGATCGGGGTTTGTGAACGCTACCTGTATTCCCTCGAAAGTAACGTAAGGATCGAGAGCACGAACAACGTAACTAAACGATGCGGCAGCAGTATGATCTACCCAATAAGCGTTTGCTTGGTTCTTGGCAATGCCGTCGTTGTTGCCAGAAAACAGGATATCGTTTCCAGATCCTGTCACCCATCCGTTAATTGTAAATGCACCGTCTGCTACGCCACTTGGGGCGCTTGCATAGACAACATGATTATCTCCTGCCGTTACAAGATCAGTTTCTTCTGCTGCCTCCCACTCACTCGCAGACGCATAGGCGCGATCTGTGCCTGACGTGGCATTGGTTATTCCTGTGCCGCCTGGTGTCGAGTCCGTATTGATATATCGCGTAATCTGTGCCATCAGGCGAGATCCTGATCGGTCAAGACTTCCAGCGTGTCCTGTGTTGGATCTGTAGCATTGTTAGCTACCTTGCGCTTGATGTAATTCTTTGCAGTCGTGAACGGAACAGTGATCTCCTTGTTCGTCTGCAATGTCGTCAATGCAGCAGAAGGAATACCGTGAACCCGCCACCGTCTACGACGGATAAAATCACCGGCAATCAGAGGATTCGGAACTTCAGCCAGGAGTTTGCTTCTCACCTTTTCAAATGGCACCGTGTCAGGAATACCCGCCACATGGATGAACCAGAACTTACTGTTCGGCGACGGGGGTTCCGTGACCCGTGCTCGCGGCCAGACTTCCACTATGTCGAACTGCCGGTAACGTCGAGCAGCCCCATCTGCTGGCAGATCGTGTGTTGCCGGAGAGTGAATAATCTCAATGGTAATATCATAAGGCATATTAATAACTGTTATCTAGCATTAGTAAATATGCCGGAAGAGGAGAAAGCAATAGCAAAATCGCTTGCCGTATTCCCCTTATCCACTCCAAAATCATCTGAATATGCAACGAGACGAGAAGTTGAAGCTGTGCCAGTGTCGTAGTAGAGAATAGCCCTGCGAGCGTTAGAGAACCCTGCCGCGTCCTGGAGCCAAGTAGCAGGGTCACTTGCATCGAAAGTAATCAAGCCTGCAGTGTCCATAGAGTAGGTGGGAGTACTCGCTGCATTACCACCAGCAGTGTAGTTCGTTCCGCTAACCTCATTAGCACTAACATCATCCCAGAAGTCATGGAGATTCTGGTCAGGAGTGTAGGTAGATGTGACAAGAGCAACCTTCAACGTCCCAGTAACAGCTGCATTTTGGTCATTTACTCGGAAGTTTCTCCAAGCGTCGTAAAGGTTCCAGGCCATTGTTTACTGAGCCTCTTGTTTGAGGAGGTTGTGGTAGAGGATCTCCCAACCTTCAAGGGAGGAAGGAACCTCGATGCCCATGGAAGTTAGGGCCTTAATTCTCGAGTCCAACTCTCTTTGGAGGGATTGTTTAGTGTTTCCATCCAGCTGACCAGTTTTCTTGTCTTGTTCGAGGATGGAGAGGATGCGGAAGGCCCTACCTGCATGACGAGATGCTTTGATGATACTCCCGCCAGAGAGGTGGGAGAACTCAACTGCCTCAACCTCCTGCCCCTTCCATTTACCAGGGAGAGAGAAGATTTCTGTAAACCAGTTCATTTCGTTGGCCTCTATTTTAGAGAATCAATTCACATCAAGAGCATGTTGACGGAGGGAGATGTACCACCTGTAACAACCCCTCTCACATACCTCGCCCGGACCTCCATGTTGATAGCATCGGCGGAGGTGAAGGAGAGGCCTGTAACGGAGAACCAGTTACTCCCATCAGGGGAAACTTCAACTGTCACTGTGGCACCTCCGAAAGTTCCCCAACAATATACAGTACGGATATTCTCTTTCGGCATCCGCCCGCCAGTTAGGAGCTCATAGGAATCTCCATTCCCATTCCCAGCACTATCAAGAATCTTCATTTACTTTCTCTCCTCCAATGTTTATATTGATTTGAGTATTCCCCTCCCCGTGAGTATTTACCTGGACCGCAGCAAGCATCCTAGCAATAACATCCTCAGCAGTTTCCTCTTCCTTCTTCTCAAGCTGAGATGCTTTGTCGAACTTCTGATGAGCACGGAGGTAGCGATCGGCAGCTTCTAGACGGAGCTTATGGTTATTGCTCTTAGCAAGGGCATCATCAATAGCGTCGATTACCTTAGGGTAGAGGGCCTTAAATCGAGCATCTTCCGCTTTGTAGTGGTTGTCCAAGAGGGAGAGAACAAGGGGATCGGTAAGAATGCGAGAGATGGTAGAGGAGGTCTTCCCTACCTGGCGAGCAATCTCCTCATTATTCATGCCAGAGAGATGCATTCGGAGGATTTGGTAGTGGATAGGGCGAAGACGAGTTAGGTTCTTCGCGCCATTGTCTCGGCGGAGACCCTTGAGCTTTTCCTCTTGGTACAGAGTTGGAGAGTAGCTTGAGCTCATCTTAATCTAAATCCTCCATCGCCTTTGCTTTGAGTTTCCTCTTCTTCTCCCCTCTCACAACTTTCCCTCCTTTCTCAATGCATATGTGGAGGTATTCGTCATCCTTCAGTCCCATTTTCTTATTCGGACCAGAGATAGTGCGGATTCTCCCGCCTCTATTCCGGCAACGATTAAAAGCGGCAGGCATTGGAAGTTAATCTCCACCGCAATCACTAATTCCACAACGTGTGCAAGAGAAACATCCACTCCCATTCGTGATGAGCATTACGTTGCCGCAAGAAGGGCAGATGTGATTGTCTTGATTTTGGAGGTAACTATCTCCTTCCTCAAACTGGTCTCGCATAGAGGAAGAATATTCCCCGGAGAACATCTTTTCGATCTCAAGCATCTTCACCTTCCTCCTCTCTTCAGCGTCCCATCTCTTTCTCAATCTGATCCAGGCGCCGTTGGCGAGTGTTGCGATCCCTCTTCAACTTCCCGGCAGTTGAGTTAGGATCACGAGCAAAGCGATCGACAGGTTTGTTGTACTTGGAACGCTTTGGCTTTCTTTTTCTCTTCTTGCGCTCATAGCCCCCAAGCATTGAGCTTTGTTTACCCTTAGCAGATGGGCGGGAGGAGGTGGAGGGAGATCCTTTCTTCGCGGAGAAGATAGCATCTACAAGGGAGTTTAGGAATTCTACACTCACTATTCATTCTCCGAAATTATTGGAAGATGTGTTCAAATTTTGGACAGCACTTGTCCCAATGTTTGCCCCGGCACTTGCTTTTTGCTTAAAGAGAGAAACTGGAGATTGCTTATTAAACCACCAACGGAGGCCGAAAGAAGCTGCAACAATTCCCATGAAGATTACCATATACCAAGCCGGGACACGTTGAAGGTACTCAAACCCCTTAAGGACAAAGTCTTGAACTTCCGGGATAAATGCGCCGACGAAGGGGAGAGTGATGATGATGGTAATCCACTCATCTTTCCAGGAGTACTGTGCTTGCCTCATGGCCTCCATATCCCAATCTGCTTCCACCTCCGCCAGGGCCAGCCATCTCTTCTCCTGCGCTTGGTACTTCGCAACCTCGGCAGCGATTTTTGCCTTCTTAATCTCCCTCTTCCCTCTCTGCCACTCTTTAACTCCCTCCGCAACCGGGGAGATGAGGGAAGTGAAGAAGCTGGTGATTGGATTCACTTTTTACCTTCCACACTATCGGAAAATGGGCCGGGATATTGTGGGGAGTATAGCGTATATATAAGGAATGTCAAGGTTTGCCTCCTCTTTGATTATCTTTAACAACCCTCCCAATCATTACCCTCCCTTCCATCCATTAGCATTGGAGTTCCTGGCAATGGTATGGGATTGATTGGGATTGATTGGATTTCCTCTTTTAGAAAGATGAGAGAAAATTTAAGGGAGGGCTAGTCTACGCGCGCGACCTACCGTCGGGGGGTGCTATGGGGGTGCAGACAAGGAGTGCTTGGGGTGCATTAGTTCTTTTTATGATGCCCGAGCTCCATATAATAATAGTGGGAATGGTGGAGCTGGGTTTAGGGGAGAGAGATAGTTGGGAATGATTCGCAAGTGGGAATGATTATCAACTGCGTTTGCAAAGGAAGTGCATTTGGGAAGGATTATCATTGTTGTTGCGGATGGGATAAGTGGATTTGATGAGTAGTATAAAAATGTTCTAATTGATTTTTATTACTTGTTTGCTATAATAACAATGTGCGGGGAAACAGTGCCCACATAATGGTAATAATATCCACAACACAACGAGGTGATTAAAATGGAAAAGACACAAAACGAAAAAGAGTATATGCTAATTGAGCATAACCGAAAAAGTAATAAAACCGATATACATACTTTTGGTTATGATGATATGGTTACACTTGTGAGTGAGCATTTATCCCCTGAACAATCATGGTTATTGCATATAGAGCCTGGGCAAAGCGGCTGCATACTCTGGCCGAATGGATACATGACACTGGTACGAATTAAGTAACACTATCCAACGATAAAAAAGTTTAATTGGACAATCGCCCATGGATGGGTTATGCTGTAACTGTACCATGATTAAATGGTGCAAGTGGTAAACCAAACCAACGAGGTGACTATCATGAACGACAAAGTGAACAATGTAAGCAAAGTGCTGGATGAAATGGAAGTCAAGGCAGGGGAGAAGGTGTCCAGGACAAAGAGCATCGACCTGGAAGGGAAGAAGGTAACTCTCTTCAACGTATCCAAGCATGATGGGACAGGGAAGAATTACAAGGTCAAATGGACCTTTGATTTTTCCAACGTGAGCGAGGAAGACCTGTTGGAACTGGCTTCTCGCGCCGTAGTGATTGCGTACAGGAAGCACTTCCGGGGAGTGGAGAAAGGGGAGATTCCGAAGTACAGGGAGCTCCTTGTGGATGTGCAGAAGAAAGTGGTGGAAAGGGAGAGGAAGCCCGCCAACCCCGTGGAGAAGGTGAAAAAGCTCATGGAGGGGTTGGGAGAGGAAGAGAAGAGGAAGCTGTTGGAAGAGCTGGGACTTGCTTGACAGGGATGCCAGCAAAGGTATCGGGAACACGGAAGTTCCCTTTCCCAATTAACTGCTGTTCAAATTTCGGACAGCAGTTTTTTTGTTTTGTTACTTTGTTTTGTTACTTTGTTTTGCGAGAAAGATAATACAAACCTAGGGAGAGGAAGAGGAGCACATTGTTGATTATGTCCGATTTTGTTGTCCTTTTTCAAAGAGGCAAAATGAGGAAGGTACTCTGTATCTAACCCTGTTTTAATTTATTTTTATCGTTTTTAGAGAAACCTAGCCTACCTCCGCGCCGTAACCCATTGATTTTATTGGAGAGGATTATAATTACCCCCAGGAACTAAACACTGGCCCCTCTCCCCCCTCGATTATTCCAGCCCATAATTTGAGCCTCCCCCTTTTTACTTATTCAATTTTGTTAGTTTTTCCCCTCTCTAACTACTTTCCCTTTCTAACTATTCTTTATTAATAAGAAGTTTTTTTTTTTTTTTTTTTTTTTTTTTTTTTTTTTTTTTTTTATATATAGAGAAAGATAGTGTTTCCAACTAAAAAATACTATCTTTTAAGGGGATAGTTAAAGGGGATAGTTAAAGGGGAGAGGAATATATTATTGGGTGGATTTGGCGAGGGGGGAGAGACGTTGATGGTTAGTTCCGAGGGGTATTTATGTGCCTTTTTAATAAAATCAATGATTTGGAGGGGAGAGGGAGAGGGGATTTCTCAGATTTTGAGACATATAAAATGAGGGGGAGTTAGATGCAACAAATATCCCCCAATTTTATTGGGGATGAGAGGAGGAGTGTTGAGTTGAGGGAGAGGATTGTTAGAGAAGAGAGACAAATAAAATTGGTACTTTTGGACAAAGTTGATTGATTTTGTTGGGAGTTCTGGTATAATTGGGGGATTGGATTTGTACCGGCGGCGCTTTGTGTTGCAGCGAGTAGCAGGATTGGAAGGTAGCTGCAACGGAACGTTGCCTGGAGATAGGCACCACAATAGTACTAATGAGTATCAATACTAACATAAAGAAGAGAGCAAAGAAGAGAGGTAAAAGGTAAAGAAAATGAGTAAAAAGCCTTGGAAGGAAATGAGTGAAGAGGAGAAGGTGAGAGTTATCTCTCGGCAACGCCTTGGGAGGTTCAAGCGACAGTACCTTGGTTGGAAGGAAGGGTACAAAAAGCGTCCTGTCATTCGTAGCACTACCACTCCTGGAACTGAAGCTATTAAACAATTCTTGAAAGAGCAGGGAGAGAATCCTCTCAGCTTCATTAAAGGGATGAAAGATTGGGAGGAGGAGAGGAAGAAGGCGAAGAAAGAGTATTATAAAGATTGGTACTATCAAAAGCAAATAAGGAAAGGGGAGCTATCTTTGGGGATTGGAGTTGGAGTTGGAGTTGGAGATAGTGAGGAGAGTTTTCTAAAGGAAGGGAGAAAATTCATCAAGGTCCCAATTAATAGGGAGAAGGTACAAACTGTCCTCAATCTCATGAAGAGCGCAAAGCAAGAGGAAAGGGAAAGAGGGAGTGAGATGTACCAAGAACTCCACGAATATGAAAAAGCTCTTGTCACCGAGTACTATTATATATGGAAAGATAAGAGAGAGGGAAGAAGATGCATTGTTTGTGGAAGAGTTATTAAGAAGGATACCAGCAAAGCTAATCTCCTCCGAATCCTTCCCCAAATGGAGATGAGAGAGGTAGTAGTTTGGGAAGGTTCGAATCTCCTGGCAAAGAGATGGGGAGGGGAAGATGAAGTTTCGCTTGCGCATATATCTTGTTGTGAGAGGGAGATAGAGAAGAGGATGGAGAAAAGAGGAGAATAGCATTAACAACTAATGTCCAAATTTCGGACAATACTTTGAAAAAGCATCAAAAGATACTTGACCACTTCCCATGTTTGTGATAAGATGGGATTGTGTTAAATAGAAAAGGAGTAAACGAAAATGAAAACTTCCATGCAACAGTCAAAGTTCCAAAAGCAAACTCGCCAAATCCCTTTCACTTGCATTCACCCTTCCCACCCTTCCAACACTCGAGGGAGGAGTAAGGGAGATATCGTCTTCGTGAACAACTACGGCCCTCTCTGCCACCACTGCGCCCTTTTGGAAAGCACGGAAAACAAGGGAGGGAACTAACAATGCCTACTTCCCCTCTCAACCAATCTCGCCGCAATCTCTACATTCGCCTGCTTAAAGGTGAAGCTACTTGGGTGAAGGATGAGGAGAGTGGGAAGTGGTATCACTCCTCCTCCCTCGACCCTTCCAAAAACGCCAAGGATTACCTCAAGCAATTCTCTCCTGATGATCAGAAGGAAATAATCAAGGACACTGCCATTGTCTCGGCGCCGAGATGTCAAGGCCGCATCACGAAGCAAATCACTCGCCTTCTCGAAATCATGGACGAGCGAGAAGTGCAGGACTTTCTCCAAATCGTTGAAGATATGCGAGGGAAATAAGATGAACTTAAAACGTGCTCATTACTCCTCCATCGAAGGCGACGCTCGGCTCCTCTTCGACTTCCTCCTCACATTCTGGGTGACAATCCTTGCATTCGCTGCATACTTCTCTCAACCTCCCCTCCCTTACTTCCTCAATGGAATCTGGACACTTTCCTTTATCTGTTTGGGAGTAGCCTGGGGAGATATTTACTTTTGGTTGGAGTATCTCTGGGAAGAAGGAGAAGAAAGTGATGAGGAGGTAGAATACTATGAATAATCACAACAGAAAAGAAGAGTTAAAGAAGCTCGAACGGAGGAGGGAGATTGCCAACTTCATCCACGACTTAATCCTAACCCTCCTCATCTCCATCATGGTGATAGGAGTGGTAGTGTTGGCACTTTAACAAATAACAGGAGCCCAATCAAATGAATACAACCTCCCCAATCATAGTAATTCGTCAAACTTTCAAAAAGTCTATCAAGATCCCCGGACTCCCTATATCTGCCGGCAAACGAATGGCACTCCCCACAACTCAATACCTAATCGGGAGTGCTGATGAGCTCGATTCCATTTTGGCCAAGGTACGCAGTGAAAGAGCTCAAATCACCTGCATTCCTCCTGCCTCAATGGCAAAGAATCTCCTCACCTCCGCCGAGAGAATCATAAAGTATCTCAACTCCAGCCCTCGAATCCATTGGAAAGATTTGAAGGAAATTCTCAAGAAACGCAACGAAGGGAGTGATGGAAATGGGGGAAGCGAGGGAGCTATGGAGGGTAGTGATGATTCTTAAGAAAAAGCATGGACTCTCAGGGAAGGACTTAAAGGACTACAAAGCCCTTGAGAAGAAACTCTTCCCTTACTACCACTCTTGGCCTTACCGATTGAGGAACGCCTATCTCTTCCTACTGGAAGGCCTCCATTACCTCATCCTAATCATCTTTGTATTCTTCGCTTCTGCCGGGATGATGGGAGTACTTTATGCTCTAGTTAAACAACTGAAAAGGTGGTGAGTTATGAAAGATCTCAATGCTATATCCAAGAAACTCCTCCAACGGGCAAGGGAGATGATTGACCTCTCTCAATCCTTCCTCTCTCCTCACACTTGGAACTCTTACAAACAATGGGAGGAGGAGATTAGGAAGGAGTGCAAATCTCGCGGCGTGGACTTATCTACAGTCCGCCCCGAGTGGATCGAATGCTTCGAGCTCGAACGTTGCTGGGGAAGAGGGATGAGCTCTAGCGAAATGGTAGATATTATTATTCAACTGATGGAGGTGTAACATGAAAACAGGAAGATGGGTAGTTAAACTTGAGGAGAATAATGGCGGTGAATTGAATTATAGAGCAAGAAATGAAACTAAGTTCATCATAATCCATGCGATTGCAGAGTATATCGACACAGGAGAGCCTGGAAAGACCCCTCAATACTGTGTGGACTTTCTCCGAGAAAGGAATGAGCTCCCTCACTACTTCCTAACCCCTTCCGGCATTGTATTGAAGGGGATTCCTCACAATCTAATGGCAAACCATGCAAGGGGATTTAACTACTGCTCAGTTGGGATTGAAGTGATGCTTCCAGGCTGCCACTCCTATGCGAGCTTCGTCAAAGCGATGGGAGATAAGAATGAGCATATTCCAGCAATATCCTACCCTTTCCTGCGATTAGAGGGGTTGATAAAAGAGCTCCTCGAAATCTACCCTAATGCAAAAATCGTAGGTCACAATGAGCTCTCTCCTGATAGAAAAGTAGATCCTGGATATCTAATCGACGTTGACATTCTCCGAGAGAGGTTCGGCCAGACCAAACCAACTATACGAGAACTCCAAGCAGGAGAACTACCATGAACAAAGGCGAACCGTTAATCATCTTCCGTGCCCTTAACGGCTACTATATCAAACCCTACAACACAGTGTTTGAAGATGTGGATGAGACAATTAAGTTTGTTGTATTTAAGAACTTAAACGAGCTCGAGCCATTTTTAAGGCAGCACTTTGAGAGTATTAAGGAAGATGCACAAACTGAGGAACAAAATGATGAGCAACTCTGAACAAAACTACCAATCAGCTATTGAGTACTTCGATGAGGTACTTGAGAAGCTGTTCGGCCCAACAACTACCGTCCGAAATTTGGACACCACTTTTTCCGACAGCGATAGAGATATTGAACTTGAAGGAATGGAAGAAGAATCAATCCCTAAACCTTCTCCTTCCCTCAAACAGGACATAACTTCCTTAATGGAGGCAAAGCTTGCTGGGAGAAATAAAAGTGGAAATGGGGAAGACGATGAAACAAACCCTAACATCCCTCCTTGGGAAGAATCTCACGTCCTCCCTTGGGAGCTATACCGAGATGAGTACTCCTTCGACCCTCTCATATCTACCATTATCCAAGGCGGGACTCCTCTCGACATGCTTGCCTTGCAAGTCCTCTACTCCAACATCCCTAAAGAGACCTGGGGAACTGAAAAGGCAATCAAGCTCTTCTCTCAAACAAAGGAAAACTGCTCTTGGTGGCTGGAGAAGTTAGGAGAAACCGCCGAAAATGTAACAAGTACCAACAATGGTACAAAAGGAGAAAAAGGAGAATCTGATGAATAACTACACTCAAATCATCCACCCTCAAATCTACTTCCAAAAGGATGACCAAAATGCCCACTACCCTACTCGCACCCACTCAACGGATGCAGGGTTCGATCTTTACCTCAACTCCTACCTAACTAATCAAGAGAAATGGATAACCATTCCTCCCGGCTCCCATATCATTTGCAAAACCGGAATCTCTTGCGCTATCCCTCGTGGCTACGTTGGGCTAATCTCTCCTCGCTCAGGCCTTGCTCTCAAACAAGGCCTAACCGTCCTCAACTCTCCTGGCATCATCGACTCTGGATACCGAGGAGACTTGGGAGTGATCCTCTACAACGCCTCTCCCGAAGAACAAAAACTCAAACACCAGGACCGAATTGCCCAACTGGTAGTAATCCCTTGCAACACGTTCTCCTCCAATGGAAAGCTCCCTAACCACTACCCTACCGATCGAGGGAAAGACGGATTTGGGAGTAGTGGGTATTGAACTAATAAACTAAATGGAAAAAATATCAAAAGTACAAAAAATAATGGGAAAGCCTCCTTGACTTTCCCCCGAGACCATATATAATACACCACACAATGCAAAACATGGCATTGACCCCTGTGAAACAATCAAAGTGAGGACACGACAATGAGTGAAGTTTGCGCCACTGCAAAAATCAAAGACGAAGAAGGCAACCTGGTCGAAGAAAAAACCGCCTGTGTCGAGTACGACTTCGGCGATTCTATCCAGGATGCCATAGAGAAGTTTGGTGAAGATGTAGTCTTTTCCAACTTCAAGCAGGCCGCCACTATCTCCCTGCAATCTCGCATCCGCTCCTGGGTACAAGCTGGGAAGGAAGGTGACGACCTGCAAGAGGAAGCCAACAACTGGAAGCCTGGTATGCGGACTGTTTCTCGCAAGTCTCCGACCGAGAAGCTGAAGGACCTCCTGGCTGGCAAGTCGCCGGAAGAGATCGCCGCACTGCTGCAGGAAGCTGGTATCGCTGCTTAATCCTCAAGGGATCTCCCCCTCACCTCGTTGGTGGAAAGGGAGGGCTGCGGATTGGCCCTCCCTCTTTTTTCCCTCAACTTTCAAATGAGGAAATAACATCATGGCTACTTGGACAAAAGAAACAAAGAGGCGGCAAGCGGTTGAGGACCTTTACTCCCAATATCTCCGAGAACTCTCCATTAGGGACATCTTCGATACTATGAATGAGCATATGACAAGAAATGAGATCAATGAGCTTATCAATCTTATCCAAGTGGGAGATACTTGCGGCGTTGGATCTCTCGTTGTTGCTAGTGTAAAGGAACGCCTTATGATGAAAGCAGAGAATAATGTAGAATGACTCCTCCCTCTCCCAACATGCCAAACAAAAAGTACCACTACTTCGACAACACTCGCGTATCATGTGCAAAGAATTGCCTTCGCCAATACTACCTCCGCCATATCCGTGACTGGGTACGAGACGGAAAATCAATCGCTCTCTCCTTCGGTTCCAGCTGGCACGCTGCTATGGATACTGCCTGGGGATTGTTCTGGACAGATCACTCTGACAGGGAGATCCTAACTGCTGCAATATCTGCATTCAACAAACACTGGGTGGAGGAGGAAAATCTCCCAGCCTGGGAAACTATCACTCCAGAACAGGAAGACCAGTTTGCCCCCCGCACTCCTGGAATCGCAGCAGAGATGCTTCACAACTACATCTCTCTCCGCCGCCCAATGTTGAAGAAACACTATACCCTTGTCTCTATCGAACGCCCGTTTGCTGTCCCTATCTTCTCCGATTCCTCCCCCATCTTCTACATCGGGAAGCTTGACAAAGTAATCAAGGAAAACGCAACTGGCAAGCACATTATCGTCGAGCATAAGACCACAACCGCATACAAGAAAAACGGTCCCTTCCGTACTGACTACCTCGAAAGCTGGTCGCCCAACTCCCAAGTTGACGGCTACCTCTACGCTGGGAATATGATCTACGGACAAGGGAATGTGAAGGAAGTGTGGGTGGATGCAGCTCTTGTCCACAAACAAGTCCATGATGGGTTTAAGATAATCCCTGTAAACCGACAGCTCCCTATCCTTGATACCTGGCTCCACGAGACAAGGTTCTGGATTACTATTATCCAAAGTGAAACTGACAGATATGCTAATGATGAAGAATCCCAATCCCGGCCTGCATTTTATTCCTTCCCGAAGAACACTGGAGCTTGTTCTCATTACTCTGGCTGTGGATTCAGGGATATCTGCAAGATGATCTCCAATCCAGATAGTGAGGACTCTCCTCCATTGGGATATAAGGAGGAACACTGGGACCCCTTTGATATTTTACAGTTGGAGAAGATTGGATTTAAGAGGGAGGAGGAAGTGTGATGGATACCACTAACTCTTTCAAACATTGCCCTTTCTGTAATTCCAATGAGATAACTCCATGGACAGGAACTGTCTCTGGAATAAAAGAAGTTGCTATTCGATGCAAAGATTGTGGAGCTATCGGCCCTCAGTTCTTCGCTGAGACCAAAGATGCACTTGGAATGGCAACTACACTCTGGAACAATAGGCCAGGGAAGGGAGTGAAGTAAGGCCAAAGGTTCCAATCTATTATCAACTGTCAATAACTTGGAGGATATTCCAATGGTAGATGCATTTCTGGCTTTCTTTCTGTTCGCCCACCTGTTCACTGCTCAACACACTCCTGTAACTCCTGAGCCTGCTTGCTTCTCCAAGCCTGATGTTATGGTGAAGGCGAAGGGAGCGAATTACTACTATGCAAAAGGATCTTGTGAGATCGAGAATGAACAAGGAAGTGGGAAGTAGTTAGGTTTATGGCGTGAAGCTGGCTGCGGCGTGGAAAGCAGACACGCATAATCGGCAGAAGGGTACTATCGGAAGCTGGCATGCCGTTAGACCCTCGGGGCACGCCAGACGCCTGCGGGGGAGCCGGAGTAGCGACCGGCCAGCCAGTGGATCGCCCCCCTTTACATCGAGATGCGAGCCTCTCGGTACCCTTTTATTTAAGGAGGTAAAAAATGGCAACACGTTTTCTTGTTTCAGGAGTTCAACTCGGCATGATAAAAGGAATAGTTGAAGCTGAAGAAGATAACGAACTTACACAAATAATTGTAGAAATCGTGAATGAAATACTTAAATCTCAGTACGTAGGCCGTAGCACATCCACTATTGAAAAAGATGTGGATGCCGCTGTTTGCGTACTGGGGTTTGAAACGTAGTTGAGTTTATGGTGATCCCTGGCTGCGGCGTGGAAATCGCAGACACGCTAGGGGATTGTAGCCCTTGAGCAAGGTGAAACCCGATGCTCCCTGCAAGGCCGCAAACCTTGCTATGTAGCCGGAGTAGCGACCGGCCAGCCAGTGGATCGCCACCTATTCTGGAGAGCAAACATGAGTCCTGAAGAAGCAAAACAGAAATGGTGCCAGTTTGTGCGATTTGAAGATGATGAAGGCAGGGTGCACAACAGAAGCTGATTTTATCCAACTGAAGCAGAGCAGTTCTGTTGCATCGCCAAACAGTGCATGATGTGGGTCGAATACAAAAATGCTGATGGCTATGGGCGTTGCGGGTTGGCTAGATAATAATAGAGAACCATCATAACAATGATTAAACATGCTGAGTAAATCAGAGTTCAAGTGGTATTATATTGTAGCTTGTACAACTTACAGGAGAAAGAACATGCCTCAACAACTTCCAACCCCTGGAACCCACCAAACTCGTGCAGGAAATCCTTGGCGATACCTAGATCTCAAAGGCCAAGATAATGCTATCGCCATCTTAATGTCTGATGGGAAGGAGTATGGATTTTTCTTTGACACGAGTCCAGACTCAATCGGCACCTACAAAGTATTCAATGGTCTATACATGCCTATGCCTGAATTTGATCTTGTGCGGAAGCCTACAACTACTCTTGAATCGGAGATAGAAAATGGCGCATGAAATTGAGGAAAAACTCTACGCAGTGCGTAATCCTTATGAACTTCAACCTTGGTT
>Ga0256832_1000147_pt1 | contig 42018 bp, 33 predicted proteins | sample 134614metaG_FD_190534 | JGI IMG/M metagenome (GOLD analysis project Ga0256832, IMG submission 190534) | Hydrothermal vent microbial communities from Lau Basin, Pacific Ocean - 134-614 | ecosystem: Environmental > Aquatic > Marine > Hydrothermal vents | place: Pacific Ocean: Lau Basin | collected...
GTGTGTCTGTGCCGTATTCTTCCGCCAAGGTCTATGACGCCGCTTTGGCCAAGTAGAGAACACTGGCCCTATCGGAAGCATAAGCACGCAGACTATGACACATAATTTTTTAATTCTTTTGAGGGAATTTGAATTCTTTTCCCTGAATGAAAATTTTTTTGTGTTGACGAAGTGTAAAGCAAACAGAAGCTAACTACTATGACATATTTTGATACTTCACCGGTATCCAATCTGTCAACAATTATGATGTATTTTTACTCTTAGATACAGACGTAAACCGTTGATTTTTAAGTCTGTTTGATTGCCCTATCCCGACGTTTGTCAAGATAGTTATTGCATATTCCACTCCGCAGCCGCCCTGTTTCAGAAAACTCCAGCGGCTGCGGTTTATCCAGATCCAGGCACACCATCCCGGCCTTGCCCCGGCTGCGTATAGCGCGATTCCAGCGAGCCTGATTTCGTGTCATTACCGTTTCGTCCACCGCTTTCCTTTTCACCAGCAAGGCCTCACCCTCTCTCCGGTGAGGTGAATCCGATGTGGCGTCATGAATCCCGCATCGGCGGGGCAACTGGGTCCGCCGCCCCCCCTCGGCTGCGCGCAGCACCCGGCGTGAACCTCTCGACTCACTGGGTTCCCATTGTTTCTACCGAGAAGTCTCCTTGTCCGCGACAGCGCATGAACAACCAGAATGCCCCCGCTTGAATGCTCTCAAGCCAGACAAAGCAGGAGCACATCATCTAACCCGGAAAATTCACGAATCACACGCGTTCTCGCTTGTTTCTTGTCTCCACTGCGCGATCATCACATGAATTCATGAAGTTTCCGGGTTGAGACCAAGCTCTTTGAGCTTGCGCGTCAGGGTGTTGCGGCCCCACCCCAGCAGCTTGGCCGCTTCCTGCTTGCGCCCGCCGGTGAATGCCAGCGCGGCATCGATCGCGACGCGTTCGAAAGCGGGCTGGGCCTCGCTCAGGATGGCTTCCCGCCCATCGGCCATCCGGCACTCCAGCCAGTGGCGCAGGGCTTCGGTCCAGTTGCCATCGGTGGCAAGCTGATCCGGCTTGCCGATACGCAATTCGGGCGGCAGGTCATCGACATGGATCTCTCGGCCGGAGGCCATCACCGCGAGCCAGCGCGCGGTATTCTGCAACTGACGCACGTTGCCGGGCCACGGCAGGCGCATCAGGTATTCGCGCGCTTCGTCGGTGAGGAATTGTTTCTCGACCTTCAGTTCCTCGGCGGCCTGGGCGAGGAAATGGGCCATCAGCAACGGGATGTCGCTCTTGCGCTCGCGCAATGCCGGCAGGTGGATGCGGATTACGTTGAGGCGATGGAACAGATCCTCGCGAAAACGACCGGCGTCGACCAGTTCTTCCAGGTTCTGGTGGGTGGCGGCGATGATGCGCACGTCGACCCGGATCGATTTCCGCGCCCCGACCGGGTAGAACTCGCCCTCGGCGAGCACGCGCAGGAAGCGGGTCTGAAGCTCCAGAGGCATGTCGCCGATCTCGTCGAGAAACAGGGTGCCGCCATCGGCTTGCTCGAAACGTCCATGGCGACGCGCGGTGGCGCCGGTAAAGGCGCCTTTTTCATGCCCGAAAAGCTCCGATTCGAGCAGTTCACCCGGGATCGCGGCGGTGTTCAGCGCGATGAACGGGCCATTCGCACGGGGGCTGTGGCGGTGCAGCGCGTGCGCCACCAGTTCTTTTCCGGTACCCGATTCGCCATTGATCAGAACGGTGATGTTGGATCGCGAGAGGCGCCCGATGGCGCGGAACACCTCTTGCATCGCCGGGGCCTCGCCGATCAGGTTGCTGTCACCCAGCGACGAGGTTTGCGCGCGCGCGGCACTCTCGGCGTGGCTGCGGCAGGCTTTCTTGACCTGCTCGACGACTTCTTTCACGTCGAAGGGCTTGGCGAGGTATTCGAAGGCGCCACCATGGAAGGCGTTGACCGCGCTGTCGAGGTCGGAATGCGCGGTCATGATGATGACCGGCAGATCCGGGTAGGTCTCGTTGATGCGCGACAGCAGGGTCAGTCCGTCCATGCCCGGCATGCGGATGTCCGAAAGCACCGCGTCGGGCTCTTCGTCCCGGCCGAGCGCGGCGAGCACCTCGTCGGCGTTGGCGAAGGCGCGCACGCTCAGGTCGGCCTTCTCCAACGCTTTTTCGAGTACCCAGCGGATCGAGCGGTCATCGTCGATGACCCATACCGTATTGTTCATGAGAGTTGTACATCCAACGGAAGATAGATACTGAAGACGGTGTTGCCCGGCTCGCTGTCGCATTCAATCAGGCCGCCGTGCTGGTTGATCAGCGATTGGGCGATGGTAAGTCCCAGGCCCATGCCGTCCTCGCTGTTCGAGACCATTGGATAGAACAGCTTGTCACGCAGGCTTTCGTCGATGCCGGGACCGTTGTCGATGATCTTGATCACCGCCACCAGGGGATGGAGTTCACCGCCGATCGTGAACTGGCGCAGTACGCGCGTGCGCAAGCGGATCTCGCCATCGGCGCCCACCGCGCGCGCGGCGTTGCGCGCCACGTTCAACAGCGCCTGCACGAGCTGGTCCAGGTCGCCGGTCAGCGCGGGGATGCTCGGGTCGTAGTCCCGTTCCACCCGCAGTGCGCCTTCCGGGGTTTCCGCCAACAGCAGCGATCGCACCCGCTCCAATACCTCGTGGATGTTGACCGGCTCGTGGCGGGGCAGGCGGCGCGGGCCGAGCATGCTGTCGACCAGGTTTTTCAGCCGGTCGGCCTCGGCGATGATGATACCGGTGTATTCGAGCAGCTCGCGGCTGTCGAGTTCCGCCTCGAGCAGCTGCGCCGCGCCGCGCAGTCCGCCGAGCGGATTCTTGATCTCGTGCGCAAGGCGCCGGAACAGGTCTTGCGCCGCTTCTTGTTGCAGGATCAGGTTCTGCTCGCGGCTGATGCGCAGACGTCGGTCGATGCAGTCCATCTCGAGCAGCAACAAGGTATCGCCGTCTTGCGAAGGCATCGGCTTGACGGTGCAGTCTACGGTGATGGTGCTGTCATCGGCGCGTTTCAGCGTCAAGGCCCGCTGATTCAGCGCATCGCCGCTGCGCAACGACTGGCGCAGGATGCGCATGATCGCGCCCTTCGGATCACGCAGCAGGTAGGCCGCCGGCGTACCCTTGATCGCGCGCGCGCTGACCTCGAGCATCATCTCGGCGGCCGGATTCATGAACAGCAGCCGGGTATCGGAATCGAACAGCAGTACCGCGGTGCTCAGGTTCTCGAGCGCTTCGCTCGCATGGCGACAGGATTCGGGCAAGGGTGTTTGCATATCGTTGCCGAGTAGCAATAATCGCGCCAATCCGCCATGCGACGCCCCGGATCAGGCCTCCCAAGTCCGCATTGCAAACCCGCCAGTGGAGCGTTTCATAACGAGCCAAGCCATTGAAAAACAAGGCGCCCGGCAGCTACCGGGCGAGAGAACGCAGATAGGAACTCCTGCGCCGCGGCAACCAGGAATCGGCGGATGGCGGCGACGGTTCGAACGCCCGCCGCGTCATATGCACTACTTTGGTGCAGGACGGGGCGGGTTGGCACGCCGATTCGGCATCAGGATGGATTCCCGGCGCAGATGGAAGCTCACCGGCCCGCCGTGGATCAGGACCTTACCGGTCTGGCTTTCGATCCGCGCCTCCAAGGTATGGCTGCCGCGATCGACATTCTTCAACACCAGCGATGGCGCATCAATGGCCAGCGGCAGGCGCCGGCCATCGAGAAGCAAGCGGATCACGTCGCCTTTTTGCAGCGGCGGATCGATCCGCAGCGTCACCGGCACGCTGCCATCGTTGGCGCGCAGCGTGGCTTCGTTCTTCGGCGATACGATCTCGAGCGTCTTATAGGCATGCGCCTTTTTCGGTGTGAGCTTGGCGGCCTTCTTCTTGCGCGAACCGAGCAACGACTTCGGCAATGGAGGAGGGGAATAGGTGGTGGGTTCCGGAAGATCGACCTCTTTCGCGCCCGGCTCGGGCTGATCGCTGTAGTAGACCGAGCCATCGGGCGCGATCCGCTTGTAGATCGCCCCCGCGACCCAGGTCGGGAGAGAGAGAGCCAGGAAGAACGACAGAAGGGAACGGGCGATCATGGGGACCTCCGACACGCGCGGAACAGGATAGCTGAAGGAAGCCCTGATGGATTCTGACACGAGCGGACGATGGTGAAAATCGTTCCCTTCAAGCTGAAAACCGCGGGTAATTGTCAGAGACTACGGCGGTTGGCAAGCGGAGATGAACGATAGTACAACGCAAGAGTCCGTATCACGAATCGATCAGCACTCCCCTAAAGCCTAACCCCGAGCATCGCCGCTGCCAAGGACCGAATCGACGATTTTCTCGCCAAGCGGGTTGCGGAACGCAAAAAAGCCGGCCACGGCAACCCGTGACCGGCCTTCCACGCGCCGCGCCATCCCTCGATGGAGCGGTCGAACCGGCGCTTTACAGCGAGTAGTACATGTCGAACTCGACCGGATGGGTGGTCATGCGCAGGCGCGTGACCTCTTCCATCTTCAGCTCGATGAAGCCGTCGATCAGATCGTTCGTGAACACGCCGCCGGCGGTCAGGAAGTCGCGATCCTTGTCCAGCTCTTCCAGGGCCTGGTCGAAGCTGTGGCAGACGGTCGGGATCTTGGCGGCTTCCTCGGCCGGCAGGTCGTAGAGATCCTTGTCGGCGGCGTCGCCCGGATGGATCTTGTTCTGGATGCCGTCGAGACCGGCCATCAACATCGCCGAGAAGGCCAGGTAGGGGTTGGCGGTCGGATCCGGGAAGCGCACCTCGATGCGGCGGGCCTTCGGGCTGGAAACCCAGGGAATCCGGATCGAGGCCGAACGGTTGCGCGCCGAGTAGGCCAGCATGACCGGTGCCTCGAAGCCCGGAACCAAACGTTTGTAGGAGTTGGTCGAGGCGTTCGTGAAGGCGTTCAACGCGCGCGCGTGCTTGATGATGCCGCCGATGTAGTACAGCGCGGTCTCGGACAAGCCGCCATACTGGTCACCGGCGAAGATGTTCTCGCCTTCCTTCGACAGTGACTGGTGCACATGCATGCCCGAACCGTTGTCGCCGACCAGCGGCTTCGGCATGAAGGTGACCGTCTTGCCATAGGCATGGCCGACGTTCTGGATCACATACTTCATGATCTGGTTCCAGTCCGCGCGCTGGACCAGGGTACTGAATTTGGTGCCGATCTCGCACTGACCCATGGTCGCGACCTCGTGGTGATGCACCTCGACCGGCACGCCCATCTGCTCCAGCGCGACACACATCGCCGAACGCAGATCATGCAACGAGTCGACCGGCGGGACCGGGAAGTAGCCGCCCTTGACGCCGGGACGGTGGCCGATGTTGCCGTCTTCATAGACCTTCTCGGAGTTCCACTCGGCCTCTTCGGAATCCACCTTATAGAAGGCGCCGGCCATGGTCGCGCCCCAACGCACATCGTCGAGGACGAAGAATTCCGGCTCCGGGCCGAAGAACGCGGCATCGGCGATGCCGGTGGACTTCAAATGCGCCTCGGCGCGCTTCGCGACCGAGCGCGGATCGCGCTCGTAGCCTTCCATGGTGGCCGGCTCGAGGATGTCGCAGCGCAGGTTCAGGGTCGGCTCCTCGGAGAAGATGTCCATCACTGCGGTATCCGCCTCCGGCATCAGGATCATGTCGGACTCGTTGATGCCCTTCCAGCCGGCAATCGATGAACCGTCGAACATCTTGCCCTCGGTGAAGATGTCCTCGTCAATGACACTGGCGGGCACGGACACGTGCTGCTCCTTGCCATGGGTATCGGTAAAACGGAAATCGACGAATTTCACTTCGTTGTCTTTGATCATCTTCAAGACGTCGGTCATATTTCTCTCTCCAGACGTAAACAGCAAAACCAAGGCTTGGACAGCAGCGCCATCCCTCCTCCTCCAAACTCGCGCGCCCGCCCGGAACCATGCGGAAGCCGGGGCCGGCGGTACAAACCACGAAAATTTTGAGCATGAACCATGCCACCTTGCCCAAGCCGTGGTCAAGCGGAAGAAAATTAGGCCAGTATTGAATTTTCTTGGGTTTCGCGCGATCCGGAGCTCCACAACCCACCGGGCAAGGCAGGGGGCGCACAATAACAGTGCGCAATTCGCACCAATATAGTGCACACCAACCTCACCCACCGCCCATCAAGTCGGAAAATTCCTACGAGCAATGATCGGATCATCCGACACCCATGCGCGAATGATCCGATCCCGCTTCGCGCCCAGCGAAGCTAGGCTGTTGCGACAACCACAATCGCCGGACACAGATCGAGGAGGAACCCATGAAGCCGACTCCATTTCGCCGCTACCAACATCACCCGATGCCGGGGTTTACGCTGGTCGAACTGATCACCGCGCTGGCCATGGCCATCCTCGTGCTGTCGATCAGCATTCCGGCGCTCAGCTCGATGCTCGATCGCAATCGCATGAGCGCCACGACCAATCTGATCGTAACCCAGCTCGCGCTGGCCCGTTCCGAAGCCATCAAACATCGCCAGGAGATCCTGCTTTGTCCTTCCGATGATGGCGCCGGATGCAGTGGCGGTTATCACTGGAACCATGGCTTCATCCTCTTCCCGGACCGGAACCATAATCGAAGAAGAGACGAAGATGAAAATATTCTGAACCGCTTCGATTCCCTGACGCCGGAGGTCCAGGTAACGACGACCATCGGCCGCCCGCGGATCCTCTTCCATCCCGATGGCAGCGCGAGAGGCTATAACGCCACGCTGACCCTGTGCGACCATCGCGGACAGGGCGCGCCACGCACCATCATCCTGTCGAACAGCGGGCGGGTCCGGGTCTCGGAATACGACGCCGACGGCCATCCACCCAGCTGCCCGACCGGCTGATCCTCAACCGTAGTAGACGCGAACGAGGCCGAAGGGCTCACCGGCGGCCTCTTCGAGCCGGCGACGGAATTCGGCGGCGGCCTCCTCGCCGGGAAAGCAGTGCAACGGCAGGAAGACATCGACGTCGATACGCCCGGAAAGGTAATGCAGCACGATGCGACGGATGTCGTTGGCGCAAGGGATTTCGCGCCAGCGTTCATGAAGGCGTTCGAGAGCCTGTTCACGCAGCGGCAGGCCACGGCACGGCGGGGCTTTTTCGTCGTCCTCTGGGTCGATGTGAACCGTCACATCAGTGACCTCGTCGACCTCTTCGAGCAGGCGTTCGGCCACCGCGTCGCCGATGCGATGCCCCTCGGAGACGCTGAGCCATGGCGGCACCAGCACATGGACGTCGACGTAAGCCTTGCCGGCCGCGCGGCGGGTGCGCAACATATGGATGGATTCGACGCCGGGCACCGCCAGGATGACGCGGCGGATCTCGTCGATCTTGTCTTCGTCGAGACCCTGATCGGCAAGCTCCTGCATCGAGTTCCAGCCGAGGTCCCAGGCGATGTAGAGGATCATCAGCGCGACCAGGATCGCGGCGATGGCATCGGCGAAGGGGTAGCCGAGCAGGGTGCCGGCGATGCCGATGACGACGATCACCGACGAGATGGCATCGCTGCGATGGTGCCAGGCGTTGGCGCGCAGCAGATCGGATTCGACCTGGTCGGCGGCCCAGCGAGTGTACCAGAACAGGCCCTCGTTGATCAGGATCGAGGCCACCGCGACCCAGATGGTCCAAGGCTGCGGATGCCACGGCGGCTCGTCGCCGAAGACCCGCTCGAGGGCGTCCCAGGCAATGCCGAGACCGGTCAACACCAACACCAGCGAAAGCACGAAGGTGGCGATGGTCTCGAAGCGCTGATGGCCATAGGGATGATCTTCATCCGGGGCGTGTTGGGCATGGTGGGAGGCGAACAGCACCATGGCATCGGAAAGCAGGTCTGAAAACGAGTGGATGCCATCGGCGACCAGCGACTGCGAACGTCCGAGGTAGCCGATCGCGACCTTGGCCACCGCCATCAACAGGTTCAGCGCGGCGCCGACCAGGGTCACCCGGCGGCTCATCGCGGCCTTCGCGCCGTGGCGTTCGCTATCGCTCATGCGGAAACCCCGACGCGCACGACGACGAGGTACTCATCGCCCTGTTCGCGGGTTTCGACGACCTCGTGGCCGTTGATCCGGCACCACGCCGGGATGTCGTTGAGCGCGCCGGGATCGGTACAGATCGCGGTCACTGTGTCGCCGGGTTGGAGCCCGGCGATGGCATCCTGGACGCGGATCACCGGCATCGGGCAAAGCAGGCGGCGGGCGTCGAGCTCGATGGCTTTCACAGATGCCACTCCGCCAGAATCTCGTGCGCGCCCAGCGGCCGCACGCGCAAGCTCACCGGCTCGGCGCCGTGGTCACTGAACTCCAGCGTTACCTCGTCGGCGTCGCGCCCCTGGCTGTAGCGCGCGACGATGCGCGCGGCCAGCTCGATGTCATCCGCGTTCACCACGCCATCGATCAATGCCAGCGGCCCGCCGTGACTGGTGGTCTTGAGGCTGATGAATTGTTTGCGGTAGCCATTCAGGAAGCGTCCCTCGCCCTCCTCGCGCGAGACAATCAGCTTGAAATGCGGACGCGGGCGCAGGTGGCGACCGACCTTCAGCAGCATGATGTCGTCCAGCTCGTAGCGCTTCTCTCCACGGCTGTTCCAGAGGTCTTGCAGCTTCAGCGAGTATTCCTTGTCGGTCAGGAAACAACAGCCGCCGGCCGGCTGGGCGTAGTCCTCGATGCCGAGCCGCCGGGCCAGCGCCATCTGCGGCTTGCGCGTGCGACCGCTGAAATCGAACAGCTGTTCGCGATCCACCCAACCCTCGCGCTCCGGCAGCGTCGGCGGCAGATTCTTCGCGCACAGCGGACGCAGCAGGCGATCATCGGCGCCGGACTCGCGCGAGACCACCGGCATCGTATCCTTGCGCTGCGACATCGGACGCTGGCCGACCACCTCGCCGGTGATGATGAAATCGAAGCCGTGCTCATCCGCCCATTCACGCGCCTTGGCAACCATGAAGATCTTGCAGTCCAGGCAGGGGTTCAGGTTCGCTCCGTAGCCGTGGCGGGGGTTGTAGACGATATCCTTGTACTCCTCGACGATATCGAGGATATGCAGCTTGATGCCGAGCTGCTCGGCCGACCACAGCGCATTGTTGCGCTTCTGCTTGTTCTTGTCCTTCTTGCGAATCGCGTGCGTGTGGCCCTCGACACAGAAGCCGGTATAGAAGTTGATGCCCTCGACATGGATGCCCTGATCCTTGATAACGCGGGCGGCGAGCAGGGAATCGAGCCCGCCGGAGATCAGGGCGACGGCCTTGCGCGGTTCGGTCATGAGCTTGCAGTCTCGACGGGAAAGGCGCAATTATACCCGATGACCGCAAACCCAGAACCCCGCAAAGACTATTCCGCGCTCGATCCGCATTGCGTGCTCGACGCGGTGGAATCGCTCGGCCTGCCGACGAGCGGCCATATCCTGGCGCTGAACAGCTACGAGAACCGGGTCTACCGCATCGGCCTCGAGGACCGCGCGCCGGTGATCGCCAAGTTCTACCGTCCACGGCGCTGGAGCGACGCCGCGATCCTCGAGGAACACACCTTCGCCCACGAGCTCGCCGAGGCCGAGATCCCGGTGGTCGCGCCGCTGCGCGACGCCGCCGGCAAGACCCTGTACTGGCATCAAGGCTACCGCTACGCGCTGTTTCCCCTGCAAGCCGGACGCTGGCCCGAGCTCGACGATCCAGACGACCTGTTGCGCATCGGTCGCTTCATCGGCCGCCTGCATCTGATCGGCGGCGGCGCGCGCTTTCGCCACCGCGCCTCGATCGATATCGAGCGCATGGGCGACGCCTCGGTGCGCTACCTGCTCGACCAGGGCTTTCTGCCGGAGGATCTGCGCCCGGCCTATGCATCGCTTGCCGCCGATCTGCTCGAACGGGTACGACAGCGCTTCGCCGACGCCGGCGAGACGCGCGTGATCCGTCTGCATGGCGACTGCCATCGCGGCAATATCCTGTGGCACGACGGCCGACCGCACTTCGTCGACCTCGACGACTGCCAAAACGGCCCGCCGGTCCAGGACCTCTGGATGATGCTCTCGGGCGAGCGTGACGAGAGGAACGCGCAGCTGATCGAGCTGATCGAGGGCTATCGGGAGTTCGCCGATTTCGATCCCCGCGAGCTGCATCTGATCGAGGCCTTGCGCGCGCTGCGCATGCTCCACTACGCCGCCTGGCTCGCGCGCCGCTGGGACGATCCGGCCTTCCCACAGGCCTTTCCCTGGTTCGCCACCCAGGCCTATTGGGAACGCCATGTGCTCGAATTACGCGAACAGCTCTACATGATCGACCAGCCTCCGCTGCGGATCACGCCGTAAGTGAATACTTACTATCGTTGTCCCGCAAACGTCCGGCTGCCGCTCCTCGCGCCCGAGGGCCTTATTGTGGAAACCCGCCATGGATCATGGTTCATTCCCGCGCGTGTCGCCTTCAGGAGAACATCTCCAACAGCATCTCCTGCGCGGCGCGGCGCGGCGCCTTGGCCGACGGCTTCAGACGCTTGTACTTCTTCGTCGGGCGCAATACCCAGGCCTGGCTGTTATCGCGCAGGTAGGTGGTAAAGGTCTCGCGAATGATGCGCCGCTTAAGCTGACGATCCTCGATCGGAAAACAGGCCTCGACGCGGCGGAAGAAGTTGCGCGGCATCCAGTCCGCGCTGGAGCAGAACAGCTCTTCGCTGCCGCCGTTCAGGAAATAGAACACCCGCGTGTGCTCGAGGAAACGCCCCATCACCGAGCGCACATGGATATTCTCGGAGACCCCCTTCACACCCGGTCGCAGGCAGCACACGCCACGCACGATCAGCTCGATCTTGACCCCGGCGCGCGAGGCCTTGTAGAGCTCGACGATGATGCCCGGCTCCACCAGCGAATTCATCTTCAGGCGGATCAACGCGCGCTTGCCTTCGCGGGCATGATCGGCCTCGCGACGGATCCGCGCGACCATGCCATCGTAGAGCGTGAACGGCGCCTGGAGCAGCTTCTTCAGGTTCACCGCCTTGCCCAGCCCCGTCAGTTGCATGAACAACCGGTGGACATCATCGCCGAGCACGCGATCGCCCGTCATCAAGCCGTAGTCCGTGTAGGCCTTGGCGGTGCCGGAGTGGTAATTGCCGGTACCCAGATGGACATAGCGCTTGACACGACGACGCTGACGCATCACCACCAGGGTCAGCTTGGCATGAGTCTTGTAGCCGACGACGCCATAGGCGACATAGGCACCGGCATCCTGCAAGCGGGTCGCGACCGCGATATTCGCGGCCTCATCGAAACGGGCGCGCAACTCGATCACCGCGGTGACCTCCTTTCCGGCCTTGGCGGCGGCGACCAAGGCATCGACGATCGGCGAATCCGGTCCGGTGCGATACAGCGTCATCTTGATCGCCACGGTGTCGGGATGGGTCGCGGCCTGCTTCAGGAACTGGATCACCGGCTCGAACGACTGGAACGGGTGATGCAACAGCACCTGCTTGTTCTGATCGATGTAATCGAAGATGCTCTTGTCCGGGTTGTAACCGGGCGGCAGCTTCTGCGTGAACGGCGCGAACTTCAGCTCATTGCGGTCGACCAGGCCGACCACCGCCATCAGCCGGTGCAGATTGACCGGGCCGTTGACCTGATAGAGATCGCGCTCCTCGAGCTTGAACTTCTCCATCAGCAGACGGTAAATCTCCGGCGGACAAACATCGGCCACCTCGAGACGCACCGAGTCACCGTAGTTACGGATCGGCAGCTCGCCCTGCAAGGCGCTGAGCAGATCGTCGACATCCTCCTCGACGAACAGATCGGAATTTCGGGTCACGCGAAACTGGTAGCAACCCAACACCTGCATGCCCGGGAACATATCGTCGACATGGGCATGAATCACCGACGACAGAAAAACGAAGGTATCCCGGCTCGGCGAGATCTCCTCCGGCATGCGGATGATGCGCGGCAACGCGCGCGGCGCCTGCACCACCGCCATATCGCTCTCGCGACCGAAGGCGTCGCGCCCCTCGAGCTTGATGATAAAATTCAAACTCTTGTTCTGGATGCGTGGAAAGGGATGCGCCGGGTCCAGCCCGAGCGGGGTCAGCACCGGCAGCAGCTCACGGCGAAAATAGCCCTTGACCCAGGCGGCCTGTTCCTCATTCCACTGACTGCGGCGCAGGAAATGGATCTCATCGGCCTGCAACGCCGGCACCAACACCTTGTTGAACAGCTCATACTGGTCATGCACCAGCGCATGCGCCTGCGCAGAGATCTGCTCCATCTGCTCGATCGGGGTCAGCCCCGCCGGGTCGCGGGTGGTAATGTTCAGCTTCAGCTGTTGTTGCACGCTGGCCACGCGCACCTCGAAGAACTCATCGAGATTGGCGCACGAGATGCACAGATAACGCAAGCGTTCGAGCAACGGCACGTCGGCATCCTGAGCCAGCTCGAGCACCCGCCGGTTGAACATCAACAGGCTCAACTCACGGTTGATGAAGTATTCCGGATCGTTGAGATCCGGCTCGCGTTCCAGCGGGGTCTTTTCGCTGCCTTTCGCCATGTCCGCCGCCCCCGCTCAGAGCCCGCTCGCGAGGTCGATCTCGCCGGTATCGCGAAACGGGATACGACCCGCGCGGGTGAACAACTGACCGCTGACGACATAGGCGAACGGCTTGCCCGTCCTGCCCCGCGCGGCCTTGAGCTGACGCAACAAACCGAACAGCGTGCTGCTGGCGGCAACCTCGACGGTTGCCTCGCTGAGCGGTGGCACCTCGAGCGGGTGATTACTGACGCCGGAGGCGAAGTCCCGACCGTTCAGACGCAGATCGAAACTCACCCCATCGGCATGCAAGGCTTGCCCGGAGCGATTCTGCACACGCAGCGTAACGCGGTAGCGTTGCTCCATCAGTGTCGACTTCAGTGGCTGGATGTCAGCGATGTGCACGCGCACACGGTCGACCCCGGGCCCGAGCGTCGCGCAAGCGCTCAGAAAGATCAACAGAAACAGACCGAATGGAAGGAAAAACAAACGCTTGGCGATCATGGCTCGTCTCGCTCCGGATGCGGAATCTGGCCATAGGATACCGTAGCGGCGCAGGTTTTTCCTTGAAATCGACGTAACTACTCAGCAAGTAGTTACAAAATGCTTTGGACCCATCGATTTCGTTGCCTTCCCCTGGGGCGCCAGCCCCTGAACCCGGGCAGGATCAGGAGTAGTTGATCTTGCGCGGCAGTTCCTTGGCCTGGGCGACCCATTTCTCGACCTCGGAGAGCGCCGGCGGGCGACGCACGAGTTTCTTCTCCTCATTGACCTCCAGCATCTTCTTGTGCAGATTGTCCGGGCGCCGCTGGGCCAGCTCCGGAACGGTATCGACACCGGCGAACTCGAGCAGGTCGGCATACTGGGTGCTGACCCCCTTGATCCGTGACAGATCGGCGCGATTGACCCAGTTCAGCACCAGTTTCTCGCTGATGCCGGTCTTCTCGGCGATCTCCTTGCGGCCTTTCTTTTCGCCGCCGAGCTCGAGCAGTTTCTCGACCGAGTCGACCCCCGCTGCGTTCAGTTTCGCCTGGTAGGCCTCGCCGATGCCTTCGATCACGGACAGCTTGGTCATGTGCTTCTCCCTCTGTTTGTTGAAATTGGATGCATCGCTGCCGAAAATACCACGTTTTTCCGGGAAGGTCGCGCTGTGCGACAGCGGGCTTGGGCCGGTCTACAGCAGCACTTTCTCGACGCCGCCGTCCGCGAGGCGATCGAGCACGGGCTTGCGCCATTCCGGCCCGTGACGCCGGCGCATCATCTCGACGACGATGTAGTCGCTCGCAAGCCCGGTCTCATCGGCGTAGCGCGCCAGTCCCTGCTGGCAGGCCGGGCAGCTGGTCAGGATCTTGACCTGGCCATCCCGCGCATGGGTTTCCCCGGTGAAGGCCTGGATGCCGTTGCGCAGTTCCTCGACCTTGCGGTAGCGAAGCTGGTTGGCGATGTCCGGACGCGCGGTGCCCAGGGTACCGGCCTCGCCGCAGCAGCGGTCGGACAGCGCGACCGGGCGGCCGGTGAGTTCGCGCGCCAGCTGTAGCGGCTCGTACTGCTTGATCGGGGTGTGGCAGGGATCGTGATAGAGGTAGTCGGTTTCGCCGCCTTCCATGCGCACGCCTTTCTCGAGCAGCCATTCATGGATGTCGAGCAGCCGGCAGCCGGGGAAGATCTGCTCGAAACGGTATTTCATCAGCTGGTCCATGCAGGTGCCGCAAGAAACGATCACGGTGCCGATGTCGAGGTAGTTCAGGGTATTGGCGATGCGATGGAACAGGACGCGGTTCTCGGTGGTGATGCGCTGGCCGGTTTCATGTTGGCCGGCGGCGGTCTGGGGGTAGCCGCAACACAGGTAGCCGGGCGGCAACACGATGCGCGCGCCGGTTTCCCACAACATCGCGATGGTGGCCAGGCCGATCTCGGAGAACAGCCGCTCGGAGCCGCAACCGGGAAAGTAGAAAACCGATTCGGCGTCATCGCCGAGGTCTGGATCGGCGATCACCGGCACCCGCTCCGGGTCTTCGAGGCCGAGCAGGTTGCGGTAGTCGCGCGTCGGCACCGGCACGCGCACCGGGCGCCGGGTCAGCTCGACCAGGGTTTCGACCACGCCGGGCGGCTCGGCGGTGGCCGCCGGCGGGGCCTCGGGGCGGCCATACAGACCGGTGCGCCGCAGCAGGGCGTGACCGAGGGCGATGCCTTTGAAGCCCCAATCGAGCATCACCCGGCGCAGCAGGCGGATGACGCCGGGCCGGGTGGCGTTGAGGAAGGCCATGGCCGCCCAGGTGCCGGGGCTGAAGCGCTTCTCGCCGCGTTCGGTGAGGATCTTGCGCATGCGCACGGTGACGTCGCCGTAGTCGATGTCGACCGGGCAGGGGGCCAGGCATTTGTGGCACACCGTGCAATGATCGGCGATGTCGTTCATCTCGTCGAAATGGGCGTGGGAGAGGCCGCGCCGGGTCTGCTCCTCGTACAGGAAGGCTTCGATCAGCAGGCCGCTGCCGAGGATCTTGTTGCGCGGAGAATACAGCAGGTTGGCGCGCGGTACATGGGTCATGCACACCGGTTTGCACTTGCCGCAGCGCAGGCAATGGCGGATGTCGTCGTTGAGCGCGCCGAGTTCGCTTTGTTCGAGCAGGATGGCCTCTTGCTGGACCAGGCGCAATGAGGGGGTGTAGGCGTTGTCGAGGCCGGAACCGGGCATCAGTTTGCCACGGTTGAAGTGGCCATCCGGGTCGACCTTCTGCTTGTAGGCGACGAAATCGCGCAAGCGGGCGTCGTCGAGGTACTGGATCTTGGTCAGGCCGATGCCATGCTCGCCGGAGATCACGCCGCCGAGCGAGCGCGCCAGCTCCATCACCTGATCGACGATGCGCTCGGCCTCGCGCAGCATGCGGTAGTTGTGCGAATGCACCGGGATGTTGGTATGCACGTTGCCATCCCCGGCGTGCATGTGCAGCGCGACGAACAGGCGCTCGGCGCGCAACCGGGCATGAATGGCGTCGAGCCGCTCGCGTACCGGGGCGAGCTCCTGGCCGGCGAAGAATTCGGCAAGGCGCGCGGCGATCTCCTTGCGGTAGCTGTGACGCAGATCGCGGCGCAGCAGCATGTCGAGCAGGGTGTCGCCATCCTGGCGCTTCCCGCGCTCGGACTCGCGCAGCAGCGCCTGGTGCTCGGCGGCCGGGCTGTCCAGATGTTGCAGCACCAATCGCCAACGCTCCATCGCGAGTGTGAGCACTCGCTTCGCGGCTGTACGCTTGGCCTCGAGGATGGCGCGGTTCTCTTCCGACCGGGCGCCCGGGTCGCAGCGGCACAGGGATTCGAGGTCGCCGTCGAGAAACTCGTCGACGGCCTCCATGATGCGCAATTTGTTGTCGATCGACTGCTCGATGTTGATGCGCTCGATGCCGCGGCTGTAGTCGGCCAGGCGCGGCAATGGGATGACCACGTCTTCGTTGATCTTGAAGGCGTTGGTGTGCGCCGAGATCGCCGCGGTACGCGCGCGGTCGAGCCAGAACTGACGTCGCGCCTCGGGGCTGGTGGCGATGAAGCCCTCGCCGCCGCGCTCCCCGGCCAGCGCGACGACACGGCGCGCGGCGGCCTCCAGCGCGGTTTCGTCATCGCTGACGAGATCGGCGATCAGCACCATCTTCGGGCGTTCGCGACGCGCCGCCTTGGTGGCGTAGTCGACCGCGCGGATATAGCGCTCGTCGAGGTGCTCCAACCCCGGCATCGATACCTCGGGAAGCGATTCGATCAGCTCGATGGTCTCGACGATCGCCGGCACCGCGGTGGCCAGATCGGGCTCGAAGAACTCCATGCAGATCGTGCGCACATGCTCGGGCATGCGATGCAGCAGGAAACGCGCCGAGGTGATCAGGCCGTCGCAACCTTCCTTCTGCACGCCGGGCAGGCCGGAAAGGAATTTGTCGGTGACATCCTTGCCGAGCCCGGCCTTGCGGAAACTCCCACCGGGCATCTCGAGAATCTCCGGCTCGCCGCGCGGGGTGGCGCCGTCGCGTTCGAAGCGGGTGACGCGAAAGCGCACCCGCGGCTGGTCATGGATCTTGCCGAGGTTGTGATCGAGGCGCTCGACCTCCAGCCAGCCGCCATCCGGCGTGACCATGCGCCAGCTCGTCAGGTTGTCGAGGGTGGTGCCCCACAGCACTGCCTTCTTGCCCCCGGCGTTCATCGCGATGTTGCCGCCGATCGTCGAGGCGTCCTGCGAGGTCGGGTCGACCGCGAAGGCGAGTTCATTGCGCGCCGCCAGTTCGGAAACCCGCCGGGTGACCACACCGGCGCCGCAACGTACCGTCGGCACCGGTTCGGGCACCCCCGGCAGCTCGCGGTATTCGACCTCCGAGAGCGCCTCGAGCTTCTCGGTGTTGATCACCGCCGAGTAGGCATGCAGCGGCACCGCCGAACCGGTATAGCCGGTGCCGCCGCCGCGCGGGATCAGGGTCAGACCGCAGTCGATGCAGGCGCGCACCACGTCGGCGACCTCTTCCTCGCGGTCGGGCGAGATCACAACGAACGGCATCTCGACACGCCAGTCGGTGGCGTCGGTGGCGTGCGAGACCCGCGCCAGACCGCCGAAATCGATGTTGTCACGCCGGGTGATGCCCTGCAATGCGCGCCGCACGCGGTTGCGCAGCGCCCGGTATTCGCCGAGCTTGCCGGCAAAAGCATCGACCGCGGCGCGCGCGTCGCGCAACAGACGCGCGGCGTCGGCATTGTCATTCAGGCGGGCCTCGAACAGATCGAGACGCAGCTTCAACGCCTGAATCAGGGCCTGACGGCGCTCCGCGCGGTTGATCAGATCGTCCTGAATATAGGGGTTGCGCTCGACCACCCAGAGATCGCCGAGGACCTCGAACAGCACCCGCGCCGAGCGCCCGGTGCGACGACTGCCGCGCAGTTTCTCGATCAGCCGCCAGTTCTCCTCGCCAAGAAAGCGAATGACGATCTCACGGTCGGAGAAGGAGGTGTAGTTGTATGGAATCTCGCGAATGCGATCGCTCATGACGGCCTGCGGGGTTGGTGTATCCGGCAAATCGAAGGCTCGGCCAAGCCCAACCTTCTGGAAGCGGTCATTCTAACCGATCCGGGAACCCGGTTTGCCCTTGATACCCTGGGTAAAATCTTCCAGACGCACGCGCAGGCGGGCGAACTCGGTCTGCATCGACAACAGCTTGGCCTCGCCGCCACGCGCCAGTTCGTCATCGCCAGCCAGCCGCAGGCAACGCGCTCCGAGCGCCAGGCGCTCTCCGCCGACGCTGCCCGCCGCGCCCTGCAGTGCATGCGCGGTTTCCCGCAAGGCGCCCCAATCCTGGTCCCGCAACATCTTGCGCATCGCGGCGAAGTGCTCACTCGCATCGTGGACGAAGCGTTCCAACAGGGCGGGCAGGAAACGCCGATCGGAAACCGTGGCCGCCAGTTCCCGAAGGCTTTGCTCGTTCAGGGTGCGCGCTTCGCTGCGGGGCGAGATCGGCCGGCATTGCGGTGGTTCCTCGTCCGTCTGTTCCGCAAGCAGGCGCGCCACGGTTTCACGCAAGCGCCCGGCGCCCAGCGGCTTGCTCAGCCAGGCGGTGGCGCCGGCGGCGCGCGCGCGCTGTCCGGTCTCCTCCTCATTGTCGGCCGAAATCGCCAGGATCGGGGTGCAGGCGGCATAGGCGAGACCCGACGCACGATAGCTCTCGATCAGTTCGAATCCGTCGATACCCGGCATCTGCAGATCGATGACCGCAAGATCGACCGCAAGCTGATCGAACAGTTCCCGCGCTTCCTCGCCATCCTCGGCGAGAAAGACCTGATGCCCGGCCTTCGCGAGGATCGCGCGCACGACCATTCTTTCCACGGGATTGTCCTCGGCGACGAGCAGGTAGGCCATGCCTCAGGAGGTCGCCTTGTCCACCGAATCCGACAAGGCCTGGTAGATGCGTTCGATGCGGTCGGAGCAACGCATCAGGGCGTCGACGCAGGCCGGGTCGAAATGAGAGCCCGATTGTTGCTGCAGATAGTCCAGGGATTCGATGAACCCCCATGGCCGCTTGTACGGTCGCGAGGAGGTCAGTGCGTCGAAGGCATCCGCGAGCGCAACGATGCGCGCCTCGATCGGGATGTCCTCGCCGGCCAGTCCGAGCGGATAACCGGTGCCATCGAAGCGTTCGTGGTGGGAAAGCGCGATGCGCGCGGCGGTTTGCAGATAGGGAGAATGGCTCTTGATGAGGATATCATGGCCGATCAGCGTATGCGTCTGCATGATGCGGTTCTCTTCGGAGGTCAGGCCGTCGGGCTTCAGCAGAATGTGATCCGGAATGCCGATCTTGCCGATATCGTGCATCGGCGAGGCTTGCTCGATCTCTTCGCAATGGGCGTCGCCAAGCCCCATCGCCTGGGCAATCTCGGCGCTGTACTTGGCCATGCGGTAGATGTGATTGCCGGTGCCCTCGTCACGAAACTCTCCGGCCTTGGCAAGGCATAACAGGGTCTCGCGTTCGCGCCGCCGGATCTGCCGGGTGGCTTTCTCGACTTGAATCTCGAGCAGATCGGCGCGGTTCGATGCGGCTTTCTGATGATGGTGGAGCAATAACAGGTTGCGACAACGCGCGCGGCATTCATTGGGATCGATCGGTTTCGACAGAAAATCGGTCGCTCCGGCCTCCAGCGCCTCGTAACGGACCCGCTTCTCGCCGACCACGCTGACGACAACGATCGGGATCTCCTCGCAACCCGGCAGCTGCCGAAACTGGCGGATCACCTCAATACCGTTCATCCCGGGCATGCGATAATCGGTAATCAACAGATCGGGCTTGCGCTGCACGCAAGCCGCCAGCCCCTTATGAGGATTGCCGTGGGTTTCGCAACTCAACAGCGGGGAGATCTCGCGAACCACATGTTCCAGCACCACCCGCCCAGTGGCCTGATCGTCGATGATGACGACATGTTGACTGCTCTCCGCCCGCCGGCCTTCCATTCCGGACGACAGCTCGTCCTCGAGTCGATTGCTTATCGGCATAGTAAGGTATCTATAATATGATAATGCTATTCACGGCGATCCGTTCCGGACCGCTGTATCCATTCTGACCTTGGCCCGCTTCCATTCATCGCCCCGTGGGGCGCCCCCGGCCATCAATTCCATCAAGCCATAGGCAAGCCGGCGACGCTCCGGCTGCAACAAACGTAATTTATCGAGCTGAAACAGGCAGCCCGCACCATCGTATTCCAGCGTGCTGGCCAATGCATAGAGGGTCGATGCCTCGGCAGAGCGCGGGTTTTCCTCAATAAAACGAACGCTTTGTCTAGTCCGGAAAATTCATGAATTCACGCGCCCTCGCTTGTTTTTCTTGTTCCCACAAAAAATTTTCTTCCGTTGCTCATAATCCCTGATACGGGACGACTTCAGAAAATTTCTTTGGAGAACAATCTCCTGCGCGATCATCCCGTGAATTCATGAAATTTCCGGGCTAGAATCTGAATACTCACGCTTCCGACTATAGCCGGCTTGTCGAACGGAGTATAGGTTCTGACAAGCACGGCGCGCATGTGAGTAATCTACTTCGGAACCGGGTCCTGGTCCATCCATTCTGTTTCAACCGTTAAGCAGTTCCCACTATTCCGGAACAATAATCGAAACATTCCCCCGTCATCCATTGAGAAGCCGCTTGGCCACGGCCGGCTGCCTATGCCTTGCCATCGAACAAGTGCTCGATCACGCAGGCCGCGGCCCAGGTGGCCCGATCCTCTTTCAGCGCCTCGCAACGTAGCACGCGCACGCTCGCATCCAACGGTGGGGTGATCGTCGAGGCCGGTTCGATATGGATCTGCATCGTCGCCCCGGGCGCCATCCAGCGATCCAGCCATAGCAACACCCCGCCGGAGCTGAGATTCTTGACGATCGCGCCGGCGAATTCACGCTCACCGATCACGCGAAAACTCGCCGGACATTCGATCCGCATCCGATGGAAGCGACGTTGCTCGTTCGAAGGTAGCATGGCATCTCCCGTTTGGAGTCTCGATAGACTCGTCATACTCGTCGCCTGGCGGCCGGCGCGCGAAAAACCTGAGGCTCAGGCGTAATCCGCGGTCGCGCACGCGGCTCCGGGATGCTCGAATTGCAGCGTGGTGTGGTGGATATCGAAGCGTCGGGCCATTTCTCGTTCGATGGCAAGGCGGATCGCCTCGACCCCGCTGAGCGGCTGATCGTCGACGACGACATGGGCCTCGAGGTGGATATCGTGCTCGGCGAGCTCCCACAGATGGATATGGTGCACATCGCGCACCCCGGGCAGCGCGCGCAGCGCCTCGCGCACCGCCGCGACCGATACCTCCCGTGGCGTGGCGAGCAGAAACACCTCCAACGCCCGCCACAGAATCGCCAGACTCGCTTTCAGCACATAGAGGCCGATCAATACGGTCAACAAGGGATCCAGCCAGTTGACATCGTAGAAGGTGATCGCGAGGCCGCCGAGGATCACTCCGATGCTCGATATCGCATCCGAGAACAGGTGCAGGTAGGCCGCTCTCAGGTTCATGTTCCGTTGCGATCCACGATGCAGCAACCAGGTACCGAGCACATTGGCGACCAGGCCGATCGCGGCGACACTGGTCATTGTGATCCCGGCGATCGCCTGGGGGTGCTGGAAGCGGTGCCAGGCCTCAAAGAACAGGTACAGACTGATTGCGACCAACGCGCCGGCATTGACCACCGCGGCCAGCAGCTGGGCGCGCTTCAGCCCGAAGGTATGGCGCTCGGTGCGCGGTCGCTGATCCAGACGCAAGGCGATCCAGGCGATGATTACGGCAATGCCGTCGCTGAAGTTGTGCAAGGCGTCGGAGAGCAGCGAGAGACTTCCGGAAAGCAAGCCGCCGATGATCTCCGCCGCGGTGATCAAGAAGTTCAGGCCGACGACGATGGCGAGACGGAGAGCGGATTCCGGCGGGGTATGATCGTGATGTTCGCTCATGAGGCGGTCGGTCGCGGTGGCCAATCATTCATGGACGACGAGTATATAGGCTCTTTTACGATAGCGAGCACCCACTTCATTTCCATGCCTCGAGTTTTTCAAGGCATTCCCGATTCAACGCCAACGCGCGTTGGGGGGTCTCGGCCTCGGTATAGCAGCGAAGCTCGGGGGCGTTGCCGGAGGGCCGCAAGTGAACGATCTCGCCGGTCGCGGTGGTGATGCGCAGGCCGTCGGTGGTGTCGATGGCGCGCAGCGGCGCGCCGCTGGAACCGAGCCAGGCGTCGATCGCCTCGGCGCCGCCTTCGATCAGGGCGTCGATGCGCGCACGGCTGGTTTCGGTCGGCATCTCGCGGATGCGGTCGCTGTGGGTATGACGCGGGGGCAGGTCATCGCTCAGCGCGGACAGGGGATGGCCCCGACGCGCGGCGGCCGCGAGTAACGCCAGCGGGACGAGGATCGCATCGCGCGTCGGCAGGGCCGCGAGCCGGCGACCGTCACGCTCGACCGGGGTCTGGAGCAAGAAGCCGCCGTTGGCCTCGTAACCGACCACCGCGTCACGTCCCTCGGCCTCGGCCACCTGCATCGCCTCGATCACATAAGGGGAACCGATGCGCGTGCGACGGATATCGTCGAACCAGCCTGTCGATTCCAACGCGGTGTTCGAGCTCACCGGGGTTACCACGCAGCGCGCGCCGATCTCGCGCGCGCACAGGATGCCGGCGATGTCGCCTCGCAACCATTCTCCGTTCTCGTCGGCGATCAACGGCCGGTCGCCGTCCCCATCGGCCGAGACGATGGCGTCAAGACGATATTCCGCGCTCCATTCCCGCGCCAGGCGGATATCCTCTGCGCGGATCGCCTCGGTATCGACCGGGACGAAGGTGTCGGAACGGCCAAGCCGGATCACCTCGGCGCCCAACCCTTCCAGAATGCGCAAAAAGGTCTCGCGGGCGACACTGGAGTGCTCGTAAAGGCCGATGCGTCGCCCGGCGAGCGACCCGGACGGAAAGAAATCCACATAGCGCGCCACATAGTCGTCGGCCGCGCCCGGGGCGATCGCGGGCAGGGCGTCAGCGGTGTCGAGCTTGGCGCGCAGCTCGACGCGACGCGCGGCGATGCCTTGCTCGTCCGGTTTCAGGATCTCGCCATGCGGGGTGTAGAACTTGATGCCGTTGCGGTCGTCCGGGATATGGCTGCCGGTGACCATGATGCCTGGAATCCGTCGGCTCAGCGCATGGCTGGCCAGCGCCGGCGTCGGCACGAAACCACAATGCTTCGGAATGCCGCCGGCATCGATCACCGCGCGCGCGACCGCGGCCAGGATACGCGGGGTGCTCGGGCGGTAATCGCCGGCCAGCGCGACCTCGCCGCCAGCGTATCGGCCGCTGGCTCGCAGGTAATCGAGAAAGGCGAGGGTATAGGCATGGCAGACCGGATCGGTCATCGCCTCGCTGAGTCCGCGTGCCCCGCTGGTGCCGAAACTGACCCCGCTGTCACGCATCAATTCACTGATTTGAAGGTACATTCGGCTCAATCCCCGGTTGGTTTCAGACGGATTGTGATCGGCTTCAAGCCGGCGTCGACCAAGCGCGCACGTACCTGACGCAAGGTGCGTTCCGACGAGAACGGACCGGCGCGGACACGATGATAGCGTTGCCGGTCATCGATACGGATCTTCTCGATACGGGTCTCTATGCCGAGCAGCGCCAGACGCGCGCGCAGGCGGTCGGCATCGGCGGCGCGTCGGAAAGAAGCGATCTGCAACAGGTAGCGAGCGTTTCGTTTCGGCGGCTTCGGCGGTTTCCGCGCCGACGATTTCTCCTCGGAAGGGCGGGGTGGCCGCCGCTTCACGCGCGCGCGTTCGGCCGGGGGCGCTGATTCGGGTACCTTGACCTCCATCTCGGGCAATACCGAGTAGAAATCGAAATGGGTCTTGCCGGTCGCGGCCGGCTTCGCGCGAGCGTGCCGAGGCGCCTGACCCGCGCCACGCGGCGGGTCAGGCACCAACCAGTGGTAGACCGCGAACGCCCCGATCGACAAGCCCAGCAACAAACCGCCGAGAAACCATCCCCGGCAGCGGCACTGGCGGGCGCGACGCGTGTCGCTGCTTTTGTAATCCCGGGTCACCGCGCGCGCTCCGTCAAGAAGCCGCCCGGCGGGCTGACGGAGCAGGGAGGCCTGTGCGGTACATGGGCGCGTCCGTCTACATCCGCTCCGGCGCCGAGACGCCGATCAACGCCAAACCGTTGCGCAGTACCTGCCGTACCGCAAGAATCAACGCCAGCCGCGCGTCACGCAAGGCAGCGTCGTCGACAAGAATCTGACAGGCGTTGTAGTAAGAATGGAAATCGGTCGCGAGCTCCCGCAGGTAATGCGGCAGTGCATGAGGTTCCCGGTTCAACGCGGCGTTCAGCACCACTTCGGGGAAACGCGCAAGGTCCCGCAGCAGGGCCTGTTCCCGCGGCTCGGCGAGGTGTGAGAGATCGACCGATTCCACGGTCTCCGGAACCGTCAGGCCCTTCTCTCCGGCCTGACGCAATACGCTGCCAACCCGCGCATGGGCGTATTGAACATAGTAGACCGGGTTTTCGTTGCTTTTGGAGCTTGCCAGATCAAGGTCGAAATCAAGATGTTGCTCACACTTGCGCATAACGTAGAAGAAACGCGCCGCATCCTTGCCGACATCCTTGCGAAGCTGACGCAGCGTCACGAACTGTCCCGATCGTGTCGACATTTGCACCTTTTCTCCGCCACGGTACAAGATCGCGAACTGCACCAACAAAACCTCCAGGCGCCCCGGATCGGCGCCAAACGCCTCGAGCGCGGCCTTGACCCGAGGCACATAGCCATGATGGTCGGCCCCCCAGACATCGATGACTTGCTCGAAGCCACGCTCGAACTTCTCGAGATGATAGGCGATATCGGAGGCGAAATAGGTGGGCTGGCCGTTCTCGCGGACCACCACGCGGTCTTTCTCGTCACCGAACGCGGTCGAACGAAACCATAGGGTGCCATTGTCGTCGGCATAGACATGACCCGCCTCGCGCAAACGCGCGATGGCGCGCTCGACCGCGCCGCTTTCGACCAGGCGGCGTTCGGAATACCATTCATCGTAGTGGATTCCGAAATGCTCGAGGTCGTCGCGGATATCGTCGAGGATCACGCCAAGACCGGTGTCGAAGACGACACGGTATCCTGCCTCGCCGAGCAATGCGCGCGCGCGCTCGATCAGGGCATCGATATGCGCCTCCTTGTCACCCTCCGGATGCGCCTCGTCCCCCTCGTCCGGCGGGATCCCGGAAAACACCGCCGCCGCCGGGTGATGAAGAGCGTCCCCTTGCTCGCGATGAAGCTTCGCGGCAATATCCCAGATATAGTCTCCCTTATAGGCGTTCGTCGGGAAACGCAAGGTCTCGTCGCACAGCTCTAGGTAACGCAACCATACCGAGACCGCCAGGATGTTCATCTGGCGACCGGCATCATTGACATAGTATTCCCGGTGGACATCGTATCCGACCGCTTCGAGCAGGTCGGCGGTGACCGCGCCGTAGGCCGCCCCACGGCCGTGGCCGACATGCAGCGGCCCGGTCGGGTTGGCGGAGACGAACTCGACCTGAACGCGACATCCGTTCCCGTGATTGCAGCGGCCATAGGCCTCACCGGCGCGCAGCACCTCGCCGACCACCTGTTGCCAGGCGGCATCGGCCAACGTGAAGTTGATGAATCCGGGTCCGGCGATCGAGACCTGGGCGATCCGTTCGTCCCGCGGCAATGCGGCAACCAGGCGCTTGGCCAGCTCGCGCGGTTTCATCCCGGCGCTCTTGGCATGGACCATCGCGGCGTTGGTGGCGAAATCCCCGTGCGCCGGGTCGCGGGCATTCTCCACCTGGGGCACACGCAGCGCTTCCGGCTCCAGCACACCCTCCGCGGACAGCGCCTGCAATGATTGGGAGACGAGCTGTTGAATCCGGTTTTTCATCGGCTGGCAGAGATCCCGAGCGACTTGAACGATAGAGGACCCGGAAGCATAGCAGGAACACGCCGACAGGCTCCAGCCTGTCGGCGAAAAAACGCATACCGGATGCGGACGTGGGTTCCGGGTCAATAGAGATCGATCGGATCGACATCCACCGCCCAGCGCACGCGCCGGGCCGAAGGCAATTTGCCGACGGCCGGCAGCCAGACCCGCAGCAAGGCTTGCAGGCTGGCGCGATCATCGGCCTGTAGCAGCAACTGGGCGCGATAGCGACCGGCGCGGCGCGCCATCGGCGGAGGCACCGGACCCCAGTGGCTCACCGCGCGCGCTTCTGACAACCCGGCGAGCAAGCCTGTAGCTTCGTCGAGAAACGCCATCGGCAAGGGCTGCTTCGGTGATGAGGCCCGCAGCAAGGCTTGGTAGGTGTATGGCGGAAAGCCGGCCTCGCGCCGTTCGCGCATCGCCACCCGCGCAAAGGCGCGGTAGCCCTGTGCCAACAACAATTGGAGCAGCGGATGTTCCGGGTAGCGGGTCTGGATCAGCACCTCGCCGCGCTTGTCGGCGCGGCCGGCGCGACCGGCCACCTGAACGATCAGCTGAGCGAGCCGCTCGGTGGCGCGAAAATCGATCCCGAAGAGTCCCGAATCGATATCCGGGATCGCGACCAACGTCACGTTCGGAAAATGATGCCCCTTCGATAACAACTGGGTACCAACGAGTAGTGAATACTTACCTTCTTTAATCTCGGAAAGGCTTTTCTCAAGCTTTCCGCGCGCGCTCATGCTGTCGCGGTCGATGCGTAGAATCGGGTGTTCCGGCAGGCATTCGGCGAGTCGTCGCTCGATCCGCTGGGTGCCTTGACCCAGGGGATTCAGGTTGGTGCCGCCGCATTCCGGGCAGCTTGTCGGCAGCGCTTGACGGAATCCGCAATGATGGCACCACAGCAGGCGCTCATGGCGATGCACCGTCATACGGGCATCGCAACGCCGGCATTCGGCGACCCAGTTGCAGTCGTAGCACATCCACACCGGTGCGTAACCACGCCGGTTGACGAAAAGCATGACTTGTTCATCCCGCGCCAGGCAATTCTGTATCGCATCGAGGAACTCGCGTCCAAAGGGTTCGTCGGCCTTCAGTCCGCGCGCGTCGAGCAGGCGGATGCGCGGCGGACGGGCGTTTCCGGCGCGGTGGTTGAGCACGAGGTGGCGGTAACGACCTTCCAGTGCGTTGCGCAAGCTTTCGAAGGAGGGCGTCGCGCTGCCGAGCACCACAGGACAGCGCTCCCGCCTCGCGCGCAGGATCGCGATGTCCCGTGCCGAGTAGCGACAGCCTTCTTGTTGCTTGTACGAGGCATCGTGCTCCTCGTCGACGACGATCAGCCCGAGCGCGGGCAACGGCGTGAACACCGCCGAGCGGGTACCGATCAGGATCCGCGCGCGTCCGCTGGCCGCCTGCTGCCAGGCGCGCTGCCGTTCGCCGTGCGACAACCCGGAGTGGCTGAGCGCGAGACAGGCGCCGAAACGCCGTTCGAAGCGTTCGACCAGTTGCGGTGTCAGGCCGATCTCGGGCACCAGTACCATCACCCGCTGATCCCGGGCCAGTACCTGTTCGATCGCACGCAGATAGACCTCGGTCTTGCCACTGCCGGTCACGCCGTCGAGCAGACAGACGGTGTAATCGCCCAATCCTTCCACGATCGCTTCGACCGCCTCGGCCTGTTCCTGATTCAATGACGGAACCGTCCGCCGCCCTTCCGGTTCGGCGGCGGGCAGGGCATCCAGGGTTTCGATCAGCCCCTTGGCAAGCAACGCTTTCAGCGTGGCACCGGCAGGGGAAAAATGCTCCCTCAACCTTTCGATGCCAACCACGCCACCCTGTTCCTTCAGGTATTCCAACATCCGACGCTGCCGTGGCGCGCGCGACAGGGCCTTGCCATCCTGGGCTTCGCCGAGCGGGGTCAAGGCCACCGCGACAGGACCGGGTTCGAGCCATGGCTTGCCCTTGCGCAGATTGACCGGCAAGGCCATCGCGAGGCTTTCGCCATAGGGATAATGATAGTAATGACTCACCCACCGGAGAAGTTCCAAGCTTGACGAAGGGAAAAGCGGGATCTCATCGAGCAAGGCTTCCACCGGCTTGAGCTGCTTTCTTTCCATCGGAGTGGATTTCGGCAGCGCGGTAATCACAGCGATGCGCGAGGATCGTCCGAACGGTACCCGCACGCGCTGGCCAGGCCGCGGGAGGCGGCTTGCTTCGGTCTCGAGCAGGTAATCGAACTCGCCCGCCAGCGGCGCGAATACCGCTACACGGACCAGAATAGTAGAGCGAGTCACGGCTTCAAGCCTGTGGATAACTCTGTGAGGAAAACGAGAAAGAAGCGGGAATATCCTGCGGGCCAAACAGCTCCAGCTTCTCTACCACCCAATGAGAATACCTAATAACTCTTTTCATATCAACGAGTTGAATCGAGTTATTAGAGATGGGAAAAATAAACCAAGCGCAGAACACTGATTGTTGGAAAATCTTGCAGACTGTGCAAAAGAACGCGGTCTACAAAGCAAAGCGGGGCGGCTTGCTGATCCGTTTCCAGGTCTTCTGTTCCGGCACATAGCGCCATACCTGGCGATCGAGCAGCTCTTTCTGAACCTGGGTGTCACGCACGATATAGCGAATCAGCACCTGCTGCATCACGGTATCGGCGTCGATCGCTACCGGCCCGGAGAGCACTTCATAGTGGGTTACCCGGATCTTGTCGGCATTCTCCAGAATTTCAGACGATTGGGCGGTATCGGAGGCCAGCGCGAACTGGTCGATATTCCCGAGATCGCCCCAGCGCATGATCAACTCGTAGGCATGCAGTGCCTTCTCGAGACGGGTCGACTGACGCTTCTCCGCAAGCGTCTGACACCCCCCCAACAGCTGCACGGCAAGAAACACTGCCAGCAGCCCTGGCCTGGCCGTTACATGATTCGTTCTCATCGTCATCCGCTCCGATCGTTCTTTGCAACCACGCGCCACCTCGAAGCACGTCGAGCGCTGAAACTCTGTTATTCCTCGACATAAATCATTGTGGAAAACAGCGCCAGCGGCAACAAGACACCACCGCGCATTGTTCGAGGAACCGCTGGCGCCGCCATTCATGAAGCTCGGCGAGAATTCCCCGCCGACTATACTGCAGTTTCGGCATGGAACCTACCCGAAGCCCTTGGAGAAACCTCGGCGAACTGTGGATAACTATGGGGGAAAGGGTTAGAATTCTGTGCCGGCTATAGCGTTCATCCTGCTTGTTGGATCGTTAGAAACTGATCGTTTTCTCTCGAAAAAACAGTACGATATGCCATACCGACCGGGTTAAACAGGCGCTCTTTCCCGAGTTCCGGAAGTTTTTTCGAGGATTGTGGATAGATATTCGCCGCCCCGGCCCCGGAATCATGGCGAAACGGTGGTGAAACACCCGTCCGCCTCCATCGGGTCCGGATCACGCCGGCCCTGTCCATCGGTACCACTGGAGTACGGATTTGACTATCTGGGATCAATGCCAGGAGTTCCTGGAGGGGGAGTTGTCCCCACAACAATTCAATACCTGGATTCGGCCGCTACAAGCCGTCTGCGAGCCACAGCTGATCCATCTGCTCGCACCCAATCGTTTCGTTCTCGATTGGGTCAAAAGCCACTACCTCGAACTGATCGAAACCTTCATCGCCCACAACCTGTCGGGCGAGCGTCCCGCAATCCAACTCGAGATCGGTTCCCGCCCGTCCGTCGCGCAGAGCGCCGGAGGCGATGATGACAGAACGCAAGCGCGGCAATCGCCATCCCTGTCGCGCGCCACCGCCAATAACGCCTCCGCCGGCTCTACAGAGCGCCTGGAAAGCAATATCAATCCAAACTTCACCTTCGATACCTTCATCGAGGGCAAATCCAACCAATTGGCGCGCGCCGCTTCGATGCAGATCGGTGAAAACCCCGGAAAGGTGTACAACCCCTTGTTCATCTATGGCGGTGTCGGCCTTGGGAAAACCCACCTGATGCATGCCGTGGGCAACACCATTCTCGCGAACAACCCCCGCGCCCGGGTGGTCTACCTGCATTCCGAGGGTTTCGTCGCACAGATGGTCAAGGCGCTGCAACACAACACCATCGAAGACTTCAAGCGCAAGTACCGCTCGGTCAATGCGCTGCTGATCGACGATATTCAGTTCTTCGCCGGCAAGGAACGCTCGCAGGAAGAGTTTTTCCATACCTTCAACGCGCTGTTCGAATCCCAACAGCAGATCATCCTGACCAGTGACCGCTTCCCCAAAGAGGTCTCCGGCCTCGAGGAACGCTTGAAATCCCGCTTCGGATGGGGATTGACGGTGTCGGTGGATCCACCTGATCTCGAGACCCGCGTCGCGATTCTGCACAGCAAGGCCGCACAACTGTTCTCGATCGAACTGCCGAGCGAAGTGGCGTTCTTCATCGGCAAGCGGGTTCGTTCGAATATCCGGGAGCTCGAGGGCGCCTTGCGCCGCGTGATGGCCAACGCCCAGTTCACCGGCAAACCGATCACGTTGGAATTCGCGCGCGGCGCGTTGAAGGATTTGCTCGCGGCGCAAGACAAACAGGTCACCATCGCCAATATCCAAAAGACCGTCGCGGAATACTACAAGATTCGCACCTCTGACCTGCTGTCGGCAAAACGTTCACGAACCATCGCCAGGCCGCGCCAGATCGCGATGACACTTGCGAAGGAGCTGACGAATCACAGCCTGCCGGAAATCGGGAATGCTTTCGGCGGTCGCGATCACACCACGGTGCTGTATGCCAACCGAAAGATTGCGGAACTGCGCGAATCCGACACCAGAATCGAGGAAGACTACACAAACCTGTTGAGAACCCTTAGCAGTTGAGCCTGACAAAACTGTGGATAAAACGGGAGGCGTTGAAGACACCGGGTTATCCACAGCTTGTCAGCATTGAAGCTCGGCTGTACCTCACAGGATCAAAACTTCGTTTGTAGAAACAACTTATTGAATTTCTACAATAAAGCCAAGTTATCCAAGTGCATCGGCCTGGCTAACAATAACAATAAGATATATATATCTCTTCATTATGATTACAGGAGCAGAGAATGAGAATCCGCACCGCAAAAGAGGCTTTGTTGAGGCCCTTGCAAGCCGTGAGTGGTGTTGTCGAAAAGCGGCAAACTTTGCCGATTCTCGCCAATATTCTTATAAATGTCGTGAACTCCAGGATGACTATCACCGCTACCGATCTTGAGCTGGAGATTCGGACTACCTTCGATATCGATGCGGAAACGGATGTTTCCTTCACCTTGCCCGCACGAAAATTAATGGATATCTGTCGGGCCTTACCCGCGGAGGCGGCCTTGACCCTGGATTTGGAAGCCAACAAAGCTTTGTTGCGCTCCGGCAACAGTCGTTTCAGCCTGAGTATCCTCGATGCCAAGGATTACCCCTCGATCGAAGCGACCGATATCCAGGTTGAATTGACACTTCCCGTTCAGGTTCTGAAACGGCTGATTGAGAAAACCCAGTTCGCGATGGCGCAACAAGATGTGCGTTACTACCTGAATGGCATGCTCTTCGAGCTGGATTCTTCCGGGATTCGCACGGTGGCCACGGATGGCCACCGCCTTGCCACGGCCCGTCATGACATGGAGATCGAGCTGCCCGAGGCATTACAGATCATCCTTCCAAGGAAAGGGGTGATCGAGTTGGCTCGTTTATTGAATGTCAACCAAGAAGAGGTCAAATTGGAGATTTCCAGTAACCATCTGCGGGTTTCCCAGGGAGACACGCTATTCATCAGCAAACTGATCGATGGACGTTTTCCGGACTATAAAAAGGTCATTCCACGGTCGGTTCGAAACAAGGCCATCGTGGACAAAGGCAGTTTGAAAGAAGCCTTATTGCGTACCGCCATTCTGTCGAATGAAAAATACCGCGGAGTGCGTTTCTCGCTTTCGCCAAACCGTCTTGATCTGCTTGCGCACAATCCCGAGCAGGAAGAGGCTGAGGAGTTTCTGGAAATCGACTATGACGGAGAGGAGCTGATGGTTGGCTTCAATGTGAACTACCTGGTCGACACCTTGAATGCGATCGACTCGGAACAGGTGGAGATCGGTTTGAACGACGCGAACAGCAGCTCGCTCGTCCATGATACGGAAAGCGACCATACTGCCTATGTCATCATGCCGATGCGGCTTTGATCGTGCCGGTGGTCCGTATTCTTCAGAATCATTACTTGCGGTGAACAGTGAGCTCCGGTCAAGTTCATGATGTTCCTTGAAGGACTGAGGCCATCGACTCGAGTCCCCGGTTTTCCATTTTGACATCCCGAGTCCGACAGCTTTTCAGCCGATATGTAAGAGGCTGATCGCCAAGATCCTGCCCATGTCGATAGATCAGCTGCGCATCAGCCATTTTCGCAATATCGCCTCCGCACAATTGGATCTGTCCGATAGGCTTAATCTTGTCAGTGGTCCCAATGCGTCTGGAAAATCTTCACTGATCGAAGCGGTCTATGTCCTCAGTCGGGCGCGTTCCTTCCGTAGCGCTCGTTTGAACCGGGTGATTCAGAATCAGCATCAAGCCGCCACAGTGTTTTGTCGTCTGTCGGCGGAAGCGGCGCATGACCGGGTGGCGCTTACCATTGAAAAGGGGAGGACGGTTGCCAAGCTCGATGGAACAACGGTGCCGCGTTTATCCGATTTGGCAAAGGCTTTTCCGGTGCAACTGCTTACGCCGCGTTCTTATCGTCTGTTGTCCAGCGGTCCGAAAAATCGACGGCGATTGATCCACTGGGGGTTGTTCCACGTGGAACCTCGTTTTCTGTCCGTGTACAAGCGGTATATGACTACCTTGGCGCAACGGAATGCGGCATTGAAACGTCGTATCGCGCGCAAAGAGTTTCCGGTTTGGGATCATCTGTTAAGCGAGTTGGCCGCACAGATCCGGCAATTTTCCCAGGTTTACTTCTCTGGTCTGGAGCCTTGCTTGTCTTCGACCACGAAGGCCTTGCTCCCTGGACATGAGATTCAGCTCGAGTTTCTTCCCGGATGGGAGGCAGATCGGCCTCTTGCGGATGTCCTGAGAGAGGAGCTGGATAAGGATCTGGAGCGAGGTTACACCCGGAAGGGAAGCCATAGGGCAGATATAAAGATTCGACTCGATGGTCAAGCTATCGATGACTACGGCTCCAACGGACAGCAGAAACTGTTCGTATTCGCTTTTATGAAAGCGCAAGCCGACTACTACGCCAGTCGCTTACAGTGTTCACCATTGATGTTGCTCGATGATTTCGCTTCCGAGTTGGATCATACCAATCAAGCTCGCCTGATTCGATTGTTGAATCAACCAGGGGTGCAATCCATATCGACCAGTCTGGAACCCGATGTTCCACATGCCATGCTGTCCGAAGCCAGAATGTTCCACGTGGAACGTGGCGTGTTCCACGTGGAACATTCTGGTTAGCAGGATGACCGATCTCGGATGTGGGTTCGGTATATATACTCTTCTCCCATGAGCCTTCCGACTTTCGAGGCTGTTCCTCGCGCCCACGGATGCGAGGGGTGGTCGCAATGGCCGAAAATTCATGGGAAACGAGTATATAATGGCTCTGCTTCATTTCTTCTCCACAATTACGCGGTCCGTATCGATTCTGATCGACGACCGGCAGAGTGAGCGGGTGCTTCCTTACTGGTGGGGATTACATAGGAATTATCATGAGTGATACATACGACGCTGGCAATATCAAGGTCTTGAAAGGGCTGGATGCGGTTCGCAAACGCCCCGGGATGTATATCGGAGATACCGATGATGGTTCCGGCCTGCATCACATGGTATTCGAGGTGGTCGACAACGCAATCGATGAAGCGCTGGCCGGCTACTGCAACGAGATCAAGGTGATTCTGCATGCGGATCGTTCGGTCAGTGTTTCGGATAACGGTCGGGGCATACCGGTGGATCTGCACGAAGAAGAGAACAAGTCCGCGGCCGAGGTGATCATGACCGTTCTGCACGCGGGCGGAAAATTCGACGATAACTCCTATAAGGTATCCGGCGGCCTGCATGGTGTCGGTGTTTCAGTCGTCAATGCCTTGTCTTCTTACCTTGAGCTGACGATCTACCGAAACAACAAAATCTATCGGCAAGAATATGAACTCGGCGTTCCGAAGACGCCACTCGAGGTTGTCGGAGAGACTGAGCAGACCGGGACCAAGGTGCGCTTCATCCCCAGTCCGGATATCTTCAGCGATACTCAATTTCACTACGATATATTGGCGAAGCGTTTGCGCGAGCTTTCCTTCCTGAATTCCGGCGTTCGAATCATCTTGAAGGAAGAGGAGAGTGGGAATGAGGACCTTTTCGAGTATGAAGGGGGAATCCGCGCTTTCGTCGAGCACCTGAATCGTAACAAGACACCAATGCATCAAAAGGTGTTCCATTTTACCGACGAGCGTTCCGATATCGTTGTCGAGGTGGCGATGCAGTGGAATGATTCCTACCAGGAGAATATCTTTTGCTTTACCAACAACATTCCGCAACGGGATGGCGGAACCCACCTTTCAGGCTTCCGCGCCGCGTTGACGCGCACGTTGAATCAGTACATCGAGCAAAGCGGTTTGGCGTCGAAATCCAAGGTGAACACCACGGGCGATGACGCGCGCGAAGGCCTGACCGCGGTGCTTTCAGTCAAGGTGCCGGATCCGAAGTTTTCCGCCCAAACCAAGGATAAGCTGGTATCGTCCGAGGTGAAGGGCGTGGTTGAGAGTTTGGTCAATGAGCATCTGAATGACTTTTTCCTCGAGAATCCCGGCGAGGCCAAGGCGATCGCCAACAAGATGATCGATGCGGCCCGCGCGCGGGAGGCCGCGCGCAAGGCGAGGGAGATGACTCGACGCAAGGGCGTGCTCGATGTCGCCGGCTTGCCTGGGAAACTGGCCGATTGTCAGGAAAAGGACCCGTCGCAATCCGAGCTTTACCTGGTGGAGGGCGATTCCGCCGGCGGGTCGGCGAAACAGGGCAGGGATCGCCGTTTTCAAGCTATCTTGCCGCTGAAGGGGAAGATCCTGAATGTCGAAAAAGCCCGTTTCGACAAGATGCTCTCTTCCGCCGAGGTCGGAACCCTGATCACCGCATTGGGCTGCGGGATCGGGCGCGAGGAGTTCAATCCCGACAAGCTGCGGTATCACCGCATCATCATCATGACCGATGCCGATGTCGATGGCGCGCATATCCGGACCCTGTTGCTGACCTTCTTTTATCGGCAGATGCATGAGTTGATCGAGCGCGGTCATGTCTATATCGCTCAGCCACCGCTGTACAAGGTGAAGAAAGGCAAGCAGGAAACCTACCTGAAAGATGATGCCGAGCTGCGAGAGTACCTGCTGACACGCGCGCTGGATGGCGCACGCTTCCATGTGACCGCCGATGCGCCGCCGATGTCCGAGCAGGCGTTGGCGGAACTGGCTCGTATTCATGCCACGGTCGACGCGGTAATCGAACGACGTGCGCGCTTCATCGATCGGCGCTTTCTGGAACAACTGTTGTACGCACCCCCGGTGGACGAGGCGCTGCTCGTCGATCGCCGGCGCCTGGACGCCTGGCTCGATGAGATGACGGAAGCCCTGAACCGCGACGAGCCGCCGCATAGCCGCTACGAGCTCGTTTCGGTGAAGACCGAACAGGGGCATGATATCCAACTGACGCGCAAAACCCATGGCATAGAGAAGATCCAAATGGTTTCCGGCGATTTCTTTCAGAGTGGTGACTACCAAAAGATACGCGATCTGCGCAATCGTCTGGAAGGATTGATCGGTGATGGCGCATATGTAGCCAAGGGAGAAAAGAAGGTTCAACAAGTCAGCAGCTTCCGCGAGATGATCGCCTGGCTTCTGGATGAAGCCAAAAAAGGGCAGCATATCCAGCGCTACAAGGGGCTTGGGGAGATGAACCCCGATCAATTGTGGGAGACTACAATGGACGTCGACAATCGCCGTTTGTTACGGGTGGACATCGAGGACGCGGTTCGCGCGGACGAGGTGTTCACGACACTGATGGGGGACGAGGTCGAGCCGCGGCGTGAGTTCATCGAGCAGAACGCCTTATTGGTGGAGAATCTGGATATCTGAGTGCGACCCGCCTGGGTCTGGCATCAACTTCTTTGCCGCTTGGCCGATACGTTGGGATGTATCCTTTCTTGTTTGAGTGGTTTCTACCAATGTTTGGCACCAAAAAGCTTCGTGAAAGCTACGAGGCGAAGATCGCGGAGTTGGTCGGACAGAACGCCGCGCTGCAATCACGGCTGGCGGAGTTGGAGAACCAGCGCTTCACCTGCGAACAGGAGCTCCAGGAGGACGAACGCCGGAGAGCATTCTACAGCGGCCTGTTCGAAAACCTCGATTCCTTCGAGCGAACCCTGACCGGGTCGCAGGAGACCTTGTTGACGATGTCGGAATCGTTGATGGCCGGCAAGCATCAGGCCGACGAAGTGAGCCATGTTTCCGAGCAGGCGGAAAGCAACAGCCAGCAGCTGCAAGAGACTTTGCAACGCGTGGTCGAGGCGATTGCCGAGGCGGCCGAGCACGTGGGCCAGCTCGAGGTCCGGGTCGAGGCGATTACCCAGATCCTGGGATTCATCAACCAGATTGCCGATCAGACCAATCTGTTGGCGCTGAATGCCGCGATAGAGGCCGCGCGCGCCGGAGAGCATGGACGGGGATTCGCGGTGGTCGCCGAAGAGGTGCGCAGCCTCTCCACCCGTACCGGTGAGGCGACCGAAGAGATCGCCCGTGAGATCTCGGCGATCCAGGCCGAGACGTTGGCGACGCGGGATCGCATGAGCCAGCTGTCCGAAGCTTATGAATTGCTCGCGAGCGCCAGCGAGCAATCATCACGCGGCATGAAAGGGGTCTTTGGCACCTTGCATGCCATGGGTTCATTGATTGCCTCGAGCGCGCACCGAAGTTTCGTCGAACTGGCCAAAACCGACCACCTGATCTTCAAGTTTCGGATCTATCGTTCGTTGATGGCCAAGCCAGAGCGCCCCGAAGCGCCGTTGACGCTTTCGGATCATCACCAATGCCGTCTTGGCCGCTGGTACTATGAAGGGGAAGGGCGGCAGTGTTTCTCCCGTTTGCCGGAATTCAGGGCGATCGAACAGCCGCATCGCGAGGTTCACGAAAGGGGTGTCGCGGCGCTGGCTTCGTTCCAGGACGGCAAGCGGGAACAGGTTCTGGCAGACCTGAAGGCGATGGAAGAGGCATCGATCAAGGTGCAGGAAAACCTGGAAAGCCTGGCGAGCTATGTCGAAAATCAGGATGAGATTCGTTGCGAATCGGAGGTTCCAGCTCCTGAGTGAACGCGCCTGGTCCACGGACGCGAGGAACGGTCTCGAAAATCCGAAGTAACTACTCAGCTAACGCTCGTGACGCGGGAAGTTCACGCATGCGTGACTCGATCCACTCTTCCACCTCGTCATGGATCTGTCGGGCGGTTTTTCCCTTGGTCTGGATCGGCGCGCCGATCACCATGCGGATCGTGCCAGGGTATTTCAGAATGCCCCGCCGCGCCCAGAACACCCCGGCATTGTGCGCCACCGGCACCACTGGGTAGCCGCCCGAGTGTTCCGCCAGCAGGGCGCCGCCCATGCCATACTTCCCACGTTGCCCCGGAGCGACCCGGGTGCCCTCCGGAAAGATCACGACGACACGACCCTTATCGAGCGCGGCCTTGCCTTGCTCAATCACCTGACGGACCGCCGTGCGGCCCGCGCCGCGATCGATGGCGATCGGCTCGGCGGCCGCCAGCGCCCAGCCGAATACCGGGATGCGCATCAGTTCCCGTTTCAGCACCCAGGTCTGCTCCGGTGGCAGCAGGGCACGTAGCGACATCGTCTCCCAGGTCGATTGGTGCTTGCTCATGACGAGATAACCGCCCTCGGCAGGCAGGTGTTCCAACCCGCTGACTTCGTAGTCGAGTCGGCAGATCCAGCGCAGCAGCTTCATATTCGCCTTGCCCCAGCCATTCGCCAGGCGGCAGAGGCGCGGGTAGGACAGCAGGCCGAGGCGCGCGCCGAGGGCGATCGGCAGCCCATAGGCGATCACGGTACCGGACATCAGGAGGAAATAGACGAGGGAACGCAGCAGGATCATGAGGTGTTCCGTTAGGTGGTTGTGAACCGTATCTCTCGTCGGAATGAGTTCATTCCCATGACTTGGCGGTGACGGTGTATTTCAGGAGCGCACGTCCGCAAGCAGCGCATCGACCGCTTCGGCAAGGTCGTCGAACACCGGAACACTGGCGAAGTGGGGCTCTTTTTGCAAGGCTTGCTCGGTCAGGCGCCCCTTGCCGGTGCGCACCAGGATCGGCGTCGCGCCGGCCTCGCTGGCGGCGATCAGATCGCGCAGGCTGTCGCCGATCGCCGGCACGCCGCGCAGCGAAACATTCAGCCGATCGCCGATGCCGAGGAACAGCCCGGGCAAGGGTTTGCGACAGCGGCAACCGTCGTCCGGCCCGTGTGGACAAAAGCTGATCAGGTCGATCTGACCGCCGACGCGCGCGAGTTGGTCGTGCAGTTTGCGGTGGATGGCATTCAGTGTTTCGATACCGAACAGGCCGCGCGCGATGCCGGATTGATTGGTCGCCACCGCAACCCGGTAGCCGGCGTGGTTCAAGCGCGCGATCGCTTCCAGACTTCCGCGGATCGGGCGCCACTCGTCGGGTGATTTGATGAAGGCATCGGAATCCTCGTTGATGACGCCGTCGCGATCCAGAATCAGGGTTTTCACGTTGCTGGTTTACTTCATGTCGCGGAACTCGGAAACCCGGACGCGCCCGTTGACGATGCGGGACTGGCGCTGGTCGAGCTTCTCCATCTTATCCCAGAATGCCTGATTCAGATCGAAGTCTTGAGCGATTGCGGTGCCGAGCAACAGGATCAGCAGATCGGCAACCTCCTCGGCCAGCGCCTCGCGGCTCTTTCCCTTGGTGACGCAGGCCGAGATCTCGCCGAGCTCCTCGGCCATCAGCGCGATGCGATAGTTCATCTCTTCGCCACCGTTCTCACGAAACTGGTGTTTGTCATGGAAGGCCTGAACCGCTTCCATCATCTGTTTCCAGGAGTCCTTGGAGGTGGCTGGCTTGTTCATGCGGTACGCTCCAGTTGCAGTCGCGAGATATCGGCGACCCGCAGGAACAAGGCGGCGAGTCGCTTCAGAAGGGCGAAGCGGTTGGCGCGCAGCCCGGGATCCTCGCTCATCACCATGACATCGTCGAAAAAGGCGTCCACCGGCTCGCGCAGCGCGGCGAGGCGCGACAAGCCTTCCTCATAGCGCCCGGCATCGAACAGCGCGCCGACCGCCGATTCCCGTTCGACCAGTTTTCGATACAGGGCCTGCTCGGCGGGCTCGACGAGCCGTTCGGGGTCGACCCGATCGGGAATCGTGTCGCCGGCTTTCTTCAGGATATTGCTGATGCGTTTGTTCGCGGAGGCCAGGCTCGCGGCTTCCGGCAGTTGGATGAAATCCTGTACCGCGCGGATGCGACGGTCGGTATCGGCGGGTACGCTTGGGCGCAGAGACAATACCGAATCGGTGACATCGCCACGGATGCCGCGATCCTGGTAATAGGCGGTGAGACGCTCGAGCGCGTAGGTGAACACCGTCTCGACGCAATCGTCGTTGGCCAGCCCATCCGGATAAGCGCCGGCCGCCGTCGTCAGCAGCTCTCGCAGATCCAGCGACAACGGGGTTTCGATCAGGATGCGCAGTACGCCCAGCGCGGCGCGGCGCAGACCGAATGGGTCCTTGGTGCCGCTGGGTTTCTGATCAATCGCGAAGATTCCGATCAGGGTATCCAGACGATCGGCCAGCGCCAATGCCAGGCCGGTACGGGTCCGCGGCAACCGGTCACCCGAGTGACGTGGCAGATAGACCTCGTTCATCGCCTCGGCGAGTTCTTCCGGCTCGCCATCGCGCAATGCCTGGTAGCGGCCCATGTAGCCCTGCATCTCGGGGAACTCGTAGACCATCTCGGTCATCAGATCGCTTTTGCACAGCTCACCGGCGCGCGTGGCCAGCGCCGGATCGCCGTCGATCTCCGTGGCGATGTGGCGCGCCAGCGCGGCGATGCGCTCGGTTTTCTCATAGAGACTGCCGAGCCGTTGTTGAAACAACACCTGCTTCAGACCATCGCGCAGCGCGGCCAGCGTGGTCTTGCCATCCTGTTCCCAGAAGAAGCGGGCATCGGCCAGGCGCGGGCGAATGACACGTTCGTTGCCGGCGGCGATGACCGCCGGATCACGACTCTCGACATTGGCCACGGTGATGAAATGAGGCAGCAAGGCGCCTTTTTTGTCAACCAGATGGAAGTACTTCTGGTTCTTCTTCATGGTCAGGATCAGTGCCTCGTGAGGCACCTCGAGGAAGCCGCGATCGAAGCTGCCGCCGATGGCCTGGGGCCACTCGACCAGCGCGGTGACCTCGTCGAGCAGGCCCTCGTCGATCACCGCCTCGCCACCGAGCTCGCGGGCGATCTCGACGACCTGACAACGAATGCGTTTGCGGCGTTTGTCGAAATCGGCGAGAACCTTGCCGCGTGTTTCCAGTTGTTCAAGATACTCGCGCGGCGAGGTGATGCGGATTGCGTCCGGATGATGGAAGCGATGCCCGTGCGTGCAGTCGCCGGCCTCGGTATCGAGCAGGGTGCAGGGCACGACCGCTTCACCGTGCAGAAACAACAGCCAGTGAACCGGCCGAACGAACTCGGCCCGCGAAGCGCCCCAGCGCATGCGTTTCGGGATTGGAAGCGAAGTGAGTGCTTGCTCCGCTATGCCAGGCAGAAGTTCCGAGGCCGCTTTTCCCGGCTCCGGGCGCGAGAACACCAGCCACTCGCCTTTCGGTGTCGAGACCCGCTGCAATTGTTCGACCTCGACGCCACAGGAGGCGGCAAAGCCCAGCGCCGCCTTGGTCGGGTGGCCGTCGGCGTCGAACGCCGCCTTGACCGCCGGCCCGCGCCGTTCGATCCGGCTGTCGGGCTGCCGCAATGCAAGCTGCTCGACCACCACCGCGAGGCGTCGTGGGGTGGCCAGGAAATGAGCCTCGCCATGCCGCAGACGTTGCTTGTCGAGGCCGGCGACGAAATGATCGCGCAAGGCCGCGGCGAGCCGCGCGAGCGCAGTCGGCGGCAGCTCCTCGGTGCCCAGTTCGAACAACAGATCGGCGGATTCAGGCATCGGCGGTCTCCGGGTCTCGCGCGGCAGGCAACATCGGGAAGCCGAGCGACTCGCGCCGCTCGTAGTAGGCCTGGGCGACCGCGCGCGACAGCCCGCGCACGCGCAGGATATAGCGTTGACGCTCGGTGACCGAGATCGCATGGCGCGCGTCGAGCAGGTTGAAGGCGTGCGAGGCCTTCAGCATCTGTTCGTAGGCCGGCAAGGGCAGCCCGGCTTCGATCAGCTTCTGGCTTTCGGTCTCGCAATGGTCGAAGAATTGGAACAAGAAGTCGACATCGGCGTGCTCGAAGTTATACGCCGATTGCTCGACCTCGTTCTGATGAAATACATCGCCATAAGTCACCGTGCCCTGTGGACCGTGCGTCCAGACCAGATCATAGACCGAGGCGACGCCCTGCAGATACATCGCGATGCGTTCCAGGCCATAGGTGATCTCGCCGCTCACCGGACGGCAGTCGAGTCCGCCGACCTGTTGGAAATAGGTGAACTGAGTGACCTCCATGCCGTTCAACCAGACCTCCCAGCCGAGACCCCAAGCGCCGAGGGTTGGCGATTCCCAGTTGTCTTCGACAAAGCGGATATCGTGTACCAGCGGATCGATGCCGAGCAGGCGCAACGAACCGAGATAGAGCTCCTGGATCTCCAGTGGCGACGGCTTCATCACCACCTGGAACTGGTAATAGTGTTGCAGCCGGTTTGGGTTTTCGCCGTAACGGCCGTCGGTGGGGCGGCGCGATGGCTGCACATAGGCCGCGTTCCATGGCTCCGGACCGATAGCGCGCAGAAAGGTCGCGGTGTGGAAGGTTCCGGCGCCCATCTCCATGTCATAGGGCTGCAAGATCACGCAACCCTGCCGCGCCCAATAGTCCTGCAAGGCGAAGATCAGCCCCTGGAAGGTGCCGATGTCCGGATGTCGCTCGGTTCTTGCGTCAGTCACAGCTGAACGCTCCCAAAGGCTTGAAAACAGTTGGCTATTCTATACTTGTCGCCCATGAATCTCCGGCCGCTGCGACCGCCCCTCGCACCTGTGGGCGTCGTTGCGGAAACCCGCCATGGAATGGGCTATGACTCGCTTCCGCGCCTGGCCCTGGGCCTCGAAAATCCATGGGCGACGAGTATAACCCGGAGCCAAAACGAATCACAGAGGCGCGGCGCCTTCCGGCAAGGCGATCACGCTTACATTCCATTGACCTGGCAAGACGTAGGGTGTCAAGGCCCGATTGGGCAACGGCGCGTAAAAGAAGCTTGACATCTGCTTATTTTTTGGATCTTTCACTTGAAATATCCAGAATATTATAATATTCTAATACC